>ENA-ORSK01000793-ORSK01000793.1-human-gut-metagenome-genome-assembly--contig:-NODE-793-length-29110-cov-6.526312_pt1 | contig 29110 bp, 27 predicted proteins | sample MGYA00242192_ERZ509159 | MGnify/ENA primary metagenome ERZ509159 (study PRJEB26280, sample SAMEA2338663) | human gut metagenome | biome: human gut; feature: human-associated habitat; material: faeces...
AAGGGCAGCCGCTACAGAGTTCAAACAACGGCTTATGGAGTTGATAGGCAATGCAGCCCATTTTGTCGAAATAAAAACATTCCACTCTTATTGCTTCGACCTCCTGGGACGAATAGGAAATCTTGAGGATTCAAAGAATGTCGTTTCAAAGGCAGCCGAGATGATATGCCAAGGAGAAGTAGAACCAAACAAAATCGGTAAGACAGTATTGGTTATAGATGAGGCTCAGGATATGGGAGCTGAAGAACACTCACTTGTAAAGGCTCTGATAACTAACAATGAAGAAATGCGTGTGATAGCAGTAGGGGATGATGATCAAAATATCTATGAATTCCGAGGTTCCGATTCTGGTTATATGTACCGGTTGGCGCAAGAAAGCGGAAGTACATTCGTCGAAATGACTGAGAATTACCGCAGCGCGCGCCAGCCTGTAGATTTTGCCAACGGATTCTTGAAAAATATACATAAAAGGATAAAAAGTACACCTATCATCTCTATGAGAAAAGAGAAAGGTTGGGTGGAAGTGATACGTCATCATTCAACATATATGTATCAGCCGCTTGTGGAAAACTTACTTCAACACAAGGACAAAGGCACTTCGTGTGTACTCACCCAAACAAACGAAGAAGCCGTCATCTTGATAGCCCTCCTGCGAAAGCATGGTATAAACAGTAAACTGGTACAATCAATGGACGGTTTACGTTTTTGGAACATGGCGGAAATGAGATACTTCCTGAGGCATATAGACAAACGGATAAAAACACCGCTAATCACAGAAGAACTATGGGAAGAAGCCAAGCATGCAACCTTTTCTATTTATGACAGAAGTCTAACTTTGACGTATGTGAAGCGGTGTGTGGAACAGTTTGAACAAACCAACAAAACAAAATATTTCAGTGACTTCAAGGAATTTGTATTTGAGTCGTCAGTGGAAGACTTTTGCGACACATCAGGCACCGATGTCGTGGTATCAACCATCCACAAGGCTAAAGGCAGGGAGTTTGATGATGTATATATGCTCATATCCGATAACTATGCAAAGGATGCCCATCTGATGCGTAGATACTACGTAGGAATAACTCGTGCAAAAAACAGACTATTCATACATACAAATGGCGATTGCTTCAATCATTTAAGTGCAAACTTATACCTCATTGACCAACAACACTATGATATGCCTGAAGAAATTATACTACAACTCTCTCATAAAGATGTCAATTTAGGATTCTTCAAAGAACGGAAACAAGAGGTTTTAGCACTAAGAGGAGGAGATTCTTTAATTTACAATGATTTCTTTTTGTATAGTTCATCGACCGATAAACCTATAGCAAAATTATCATCAAGAATGCAGGGCACGTTATCTGAATGGGAACAAAGAGGTTATAAGGTGCAATCTGCATCTGTACGGTTCGTTTTGGCATGGAAGCCCAAAGATGCACCAAAAGATGAAACGGAAACGGCTGGTCTTTTAGCAGACTTGAGACTTTCTTTGTAAGTTAAAGCACTTGAAATTATCATATTATCACTACCTTTGTGATAAGAATTAAAATATTATACAAATAATAAGGGAATAATGCAGATACATAACAATACATTGATAGCGGAATGCTCGGCTTACGATTTCAAGGAAATGTTGGAGCGTAAGAAAGTAAAGTCATGGCTTAAATCCGTGTCGGCATTTGCCAATACGGACGGTGGCAGTTTGTTCTATGGAGTGAATGATGACGGCGTAATTGTAGGGTTGGAGAATCCACAAGCCGATGCTGATTTTATCAGTGAAATGATAAAGGCACGACTTGACCCTGTGCCGGAAGTTCAACTTATTCCGATAGAACATGAAAGACATACCCTGCTTGAAGTGAAAGTAAAGGCAGGAACGCTTACACCTTATTACTATTATCAGGATGGGACACGTACCGCATATGTACGAGTTGGCAATGAAAGTGTAGAATGCAACTCCCAACAATTACTTTCGTTGGTATTAAAAGGCACGCACATGACTTGGGATTCACTGCCTACCCAAGTGGATGCCAGCAAACATTCTTTCATCATCCTTGCCAATACTTTCCGTGAGCAAACCCATCAGGAATGGAACGATAAGTATCTGGAATCATTCGGGCTGGTAACTCCTGACGGCAAACTGACCAATGCAGGATTGCTGTTTGTGGATAATTGCACGGTATTTCAATCGCGTATTTTCTGCACCCGTTGGACTGGACTCTATAAGGATGATGCCATCAGTTCCGTAGAACATCGGGCTAACCTTGTGCTGCTCTTAAAATATGGTATGGATTTCATCAAAAACTATACCATGAGCGGCTGGGTGAAGATGCCAAACTATCGCCTTAACCTCCCCGACTATTCCGACCGTGCTATCTTTGAAGGGTTGGTAAATCACCTTATCCATAGAGATTATACTGTAATGGGTGGCGAAGTGCATATAGATATTTACGATGACCGTGTAGAACTGGTATCACCAGGCGCTATGCTTGACGGTACACAGATTCAAGACCGAGATATATACAAAGTGCCGTCCATGCGCCGTAACCCTGTCATTGCGGATATGTTTACACAGTTGGACTATATGGAGAAACGTGGATCGGGTTTACGGAAAATGCGGGAACTTACGGAGAAGCTGCCTAATTTCCTGCAAAGAAAAGAGCCACAATATCAAACGGAAGCAACTTCATTCTACACCACTTTCTATAATCTGAATTGGAACGAAAGCGGAAGAATACCAATTGAGGAAGTGGCTAACAGGGTAAATAGCACCCTCGAAAAGTACCCTGTAAACGAAAAAAGTTCGGTCGAAAAGTTCGGTGTAAACAGCAAAAGTTCGGTGAAAACCTTTGGTGATACACCAGAAGGTTCGGAGAAAGGTTCGGAGAAAGGTTCGGAGATAATGCAAAAAGGTTCGGAGAAAAAGTTCGGAGATTCGAAAAACAAATCTAAAAGCATTGGGAAAACCGCACAAAAGATTATTGATTTCGTCATTTCCGACCCATCAATGTCTGCAGAAGCAATGGCCTATAAAATAGGAATAAGCTCCCGAGCCGTAGAAAAACATATTTCAAAGCTTCGTTCTATGGGAATTTTGTCCCGTGAAGGAGCAGACCATGGTGGCTATTGGCGCATTGTAATTAATCCTCAAACCTAGCAATAAACCTATGGGAACATCTTTCATTCCACTTTGTGTAATAATTGCCGTTTTGATTATTGCCTTTTTGTTTGCCTCCTTACCGCAGGTAAACCATAAAACGCAATACAGAGTGCTTTATGCAATAGCCATCATCATGCTATTAGCTGTTATTCCTATCAGTGAGTATATGGCGGGACATGCCCCAAATTCAAGCAACAATTATCTGCTTGTTCTGATGTTCGATATTGCAGTAGGTTATTTCTGTATGTACATTGCCGCATTACTGAAATTCAATGTCCTTAAACGAAAGAATCAAGCATTGGAAAATGCCTTGACCGAAAAGCAACAAGAAAGTGTAGAATCCTATTGGAACATCAGAATGAAAAGCAACAAGCACTTCAGCAAAGAGAACTTGAATGGTTAGCAGATAAAATCAAAATGTTCACAGAGGAAGAACAGAAAGCTATTCTTGCCAGTGCTTGCGCATTTACAGAACACGGTTTTATAGTCACTCACTCAATAACCATTCACCCCAAAGACACATGTAGTCAACAAGAACTTATGTATCCTGTCTGCTCTGCTTTTTTCAATATGGGCAAGAAGTGCAATGATATTATAAGTTTCTTATATAAAATTTTTCCTCTCTATTTTCCTGCAGGAGAAAGTGTATTAGCTAAAAAGAGTCAGGATTGGATCAAGTTAAGGAGAGAAGGGAGAAAGAAAAATAAGTAAAATAATGATCATGAAAAAAAACAATCATATCAGCGGTACTTAACGTTTGCAAAGACATGAGACTAGACTATATAACCAAAGTAAAGTCTACCACATGGAATGCAGATGTTATTATTGAACATAATACATACAAGGTGGCTTTCAACGTGTACAAATGTCTTCACAATGTAGAAGCCACATACAAAGCGATGCGTAAGGAACGTGTTTACAGATGTTGGCTACTACTGCCAGCCGTAAACTCGTCTTATCAAGAACAAAAAGACCATGAAATTCGTGAGCTAGGTGAATTCCGCACCAAACGTCTTGTGTTGGAAGTTTGGAAAAAAAATTGAATTTGATAACTGATAGAAGGTTTATGCTAAGTAAAAAAGATATAGAAGAATTGGCTACAGGTGCAGTGAAACGCTATTTTAACACTTGTAACTTAGTTTCACCCCAAATTCAAGAAAATGATAAAACTCCTGATTGGGATGGGGAACTCAATCTATACGAAAATAAAAAAGATATTAGAAAAAATTATATTGGAAGTCTTCGAATTCAGGTGAAAGGAAAAGAAGTTCCTAAATTCAAGGACAAAGAAACATTCCCTGTCGAAACGGTCTTCCTTAAAAACGCTCGGAACGAAGGATTTGTTTTCTTTGTAGTCGAGGTAATGACAGATGGGAAATCCAAGATATTCTATAAAAAAATGGCTCCTATAGAAATACGTGGAGAACTAGCATCTATAGAGCAACAGCAAAAGACCAAAAATATACAATTTGAACCACTAAGCATGGACAAGCCATGGATTGAAGTCGAATTGAAAGCCTTCTTGCTAGATTGCATTAAACAAAAAAGTTTCGCTTCAAAAGGTCAGGTTTGTATTGAAGATATTAAAAATATCTATAACTATCAGTGGGAATTTACTTTTCAAGGGAAGAAAGATAATCTTCTGAATGACTTTCTTGGAGGATTTAAATCCTTCCTGTATCTAAAGACAAAGGAAGGCGTTGAAATACCTATAGGAAATGGCTTGATGAATATTGTCATGCCTGAATTAACTATCAAAAAAGATGAGAACGTTTATATCGGGAAAGATATTGTTGCCTCAAATTATATCCTAACCTATACAAAGGAGAATGTATCTTATAAATTAGAAGGTTTATTTCTTCTTAAATCCGAACAAGGGTTATCATCTACTGAACGTAGCAGCACATTGGAAATATTAGCTAATACTACAGATGGGCAAATAAAAGCCTATGAAGTTTATAAGCGACTAATCAAATTTGGTAGTATAAAGTTTGGAGAAACGGAAATCACGATTAAAGCTTCTAATAAAAAAGTTATTTTGTCAATGATAAACAAGCGGTTATCAAATCTAAGTATCCACAAATCTGTTCTTAATATTTTAAATATAAAGACTCCGATAAATTATAAGACGTTTACGGAAGAAGACGATTTTTCTATGCGTCAATTGTATAAAGCTCTTATTGAACACAAAGCGATTGGGCTTACAAACCCACAAGACATATTTAAGATCAGGATTGCAAATATAAATGTGCTTTTAGTATGCCAAAGTGACAATAATAAAAAATTTTATTTAGACAACGCTTTTGCATCACCTCTTATTAAAGTAATGCAAAATAGCGATGTGTCTCCATTCCAAGTACCAATATTTTCTTTTCTAGGACAAAAGGGTTATGTACTCTTTGATAATATTCCATATAATAGAATTATTGAAATATATAATGAGTGTAATTTAAAAGATTCCCGCGTAATTATCCAGGCAAATTTGGATCTACTTCAAATATTGAAAGCATATGATGAGTTAAAACAATTAGGACACTTAGAGAAAAGTAAGCATACTATAAAAGCAGCTCAGTCATTATCGAAATGGCTTTTGGAAAATGAACGTGAGAACTCAATGATTGCACTACATCAATTGAATAGCTTGCAAATAACAAAACGTCAGCGAGCATTTACAGAAGATGAAATCAACTTATTACTTCAACTTTCTCAAAACAATTCTGATATGGTAAGAGCTGGAGCATTCCTACTTTTAGGCAAAATAGATGTGGCTCAATTTATAATCCAACAATTTCCCGAAGATGAGAAGACGCGTTTTATGGAGTTCCCAATTGCCATTTTCATTAAAGGTACTAATTGCTGAAAATAATTAGATAATAAATTCGACTCGAAAGTGTATCCAAATGCACATCTTCTTCTTTTTACGCACAAAGAAGGTGTGTCGTAATAAACGATACACCTTCGACCACACGGCTCGCCCGTTTAGAACCTCGCTTATAAACTGGGGATGATTCTATGATCAGATACCATTCTTCCTTGTAATTCGACCTTCTGAGCTTGACGGTCACTTTGGTATTAGGTAATGCTTTCTTCATTCTACTTCTGATTTATATAGATTATCAATTTCTTGCTTGGGTACATACACACAGTTTCCTATTTGTCTTGAGGGAATAGAGTATTTTCTAACGTGCGCCCATACTGAACTATCATTAATATGATACTTCTCACAAATCTCAGTAATGGTATAGCAATCCTCTAGCTCTAAGCTGTATATTTTAGGAGCAGGCTTTTCTTTCTCCGCAATACTTTCCGATCTGTTTAGAAAAAGCCGTTCCATTTCAGAGCGTTTGATACGTGTGAGCCTTGTACCCATATTGATAGTTGGAATACGTCCCAATTTAATCAGGCGATACAGAGTGCTACGTTCCACCCCGAACATAGCGACGGCTTCCTTTACAGAAATGTACTCTCTGATGTCTGATACTTGTTGGGCAATGGCTTCTAACTTCGCGTTTCTATCCTTTGCATCCTTTTTGCGTTTCCAAGCCACTTTACCACATTTAGGGGAACAATAGTGACTGTCAAGTGTTTTTGCGACAAACACTTTGCCGCAGACCTTGCACTTCCGTTTGATTTCAAATCCGATTGTTGGCATGTTATCTACTTTTAAGTATGTATTAGTATGTATAAGTGTGATTAAGTACCACATTATCTACTTTTTTGTCTTGTCGCAAACATGTCGCAAATAAGAGATAAAAAAGCCCATAGAAAACACATAGCAACCATGAACCCCATAAACGCAAAAAGCGTGCAACTCATTGAGCTACACGCTTTTGCTTATTGTTTATTATCTGTATCCTTATCGGAATCATTTGACTTCCTCAAATATAATCATCATTGTATATCAGCTTATTATATAATACTTGGTACAAATATGATTATTATATACTCAAAACATAATCTTATAGGGTATTTTGTATGCCCAATAAACGCAAAACAGAATTTTAACCTTATTTAAGTATTTTCTTTTGTTTGCAGATGCTTTCATTTCGCCTTTGATATTTGCATTTGTTTGGCTTTTCTTTTCATAAGCAATTGATTTGCAAAAGCATACCTATTTTTGTCTTTCGTTTTCTATGAAAATGTATTGTATCTTTGCATTGCGAAATAAACAACAATAGACATGAAGCAAAAACAAGATATACTTCACTCTCTGATAATCGAGGTTACTATGGTGTTATTAGCTTCGATGGTAGCGTTTCAAGTATGCAATATGCTTGGAATACGAATGAGTTTGATTCCATTAGTTATGGTCATCGGATATGTCATACAAAAACTACTATACCATCTTTGCATTATCTCAGCAAGGTATATTGTTGATGCAATTCCTCCATCATTTCTAATATCTGTCAAAAAGTGTGTGAGTAAAAAGGCACAATCTTTGGCTTATTCACCTACCTCAAACTGTGAAGAAGTCCAGAAAAAGCGAATGGAGCTATTTCATTATGAATACCAACGTGAGCAGCAACAATACCAATGGCAAAAAGAAAGAGAAGAAGATGAAAAGTTGAATGCTGTCCTAAGATACACACGAGATACATTTAAGCGTTTTGATTTGGAGGAAACAGAGATTTACCAAATATGCGAATCCGTCCGCTATTTTACAACTAACCGTCAAGTGCTTTCTGCAACTGAAATTCATATCAAGAAGCGCACCTCCCTCACTCAAATCTCGTTGAAGAACTTTGCTTGGAATATCGCTTTTCAATATAATATAGGTAGAGATATGACTACATCATTTGTAATGGCGACATTCGCAGAGTGGTTTACCAATTCTACATTTGATACTGTTAGGAAGAATCTGCGTACAACCACAGGACGACACAAGATTGAAATTGACGAGAATATCTTATCGAAGTACATTGTTTAAGCCTCTTTTCTACTTCCTGATAATAATTATTATAGGAAGTAGTGCTGATGTCGGATAAATTATATAATTTTGCTCTGTGATTAAAATATTTTACTCTATGGCTAATTTCAACAGACTTAAAATAGTACTCGCAGAACAGCAGAAAACTGGAAAATGGCTTGCAGAACAGATTGGAAAATCCAATTGTACTGTAAGTAAATGGTGCAGTAATTCTGTTCAACCAGACCTTAAAACGCTTAATGATATAGCCAATGCCCTTAATATTGATGTAAAAGATTTGATTGTTAGCAGTGCAAACCATAAATGAGTTATTGTTATGGAAGTAAACAAGAAAGAACTCAAAGAACAAGAGATACGCACTCTGTTCATTACTCCTGCACTCCAACAAAAGGGGTGGGCGGTAAGCGTAAATATGCGTGAAGAGTACTATTTTACGGATGGTCGGGTGCTTGTTGTTGGCAACCAACATTCTGTAGCAGAGGGTAAAAAAGCTGATTACTTATTATACCATAAAGGTAAGCCCATTGCGGTAGTTGAAGCTAAAGATAATAAACATGCGGTTGGGGGTGGTATTCAACAAGCTATGGATTATGCCCAAATCCTTGACCTGAAATTTGCCTACTCCAGTAATGGCGATGCGTTCTTGGAACATGACTTTATCACGGGGAAAGAAACAGAAATTAAGTTAGAGGACTTTCCGACAGAGGAAGAACTATATAACCGTTATCTGGCATCTAAAAACTATACATCAGATGAACTCAATATAATAGAAACACCTTTCTACTATGATGCTCATAGCCATGAACCAAGATATTATCAACGTATAGCAGTTGACCGTACAGTAGAAGCCATCGCAAGAGGAGAGCAACGTGTACTTGTCGTAATGGCTACTGGTACTGGCAAGACTTTTACTGCCTTTCAGATAATCCATCGGCTTCATAAAAGCGGAGCAAAGAAGAAGATACTTTATCTTGCAGACCGCAATATACTCATTGACCAAACGATGGTGCAAGACTTCAAGCCTTTCAAGAAGTTTATGACCAAGATAACTTCTGTTGGAGAGGGTGAGGAAAAAATTGATTCGTCATACGAAGTGTATATGGCTTTGTATCATCAATTGGTCGGGAAAGAAGGTAAGCCTGATCCGTTTTTGGAAGTACAGCCAAATTTCTTTGATTTGATTATCGTTGATGAGTGCCATCGTGGAAGTGCTAAAGACGATTCCGCATGGCGCAAAGTGTTGGAATATTTCAGTTCTGCCACTCAAATAGGTATGACTGCCACACCGAAAGCCGATGAAGGAGCGAGTAATCTTGATTATTTCGGAGAGCCAGTATATACTTATTCACTGCTTCAGGGTATCAATGATGGCTTCTTAGCGCCATATCGAGTTACTGCCGACTTTATCAATGTTGACCTACAAGGATGGACACCTGAAGATGGTGAGACTGATTTATTAGGTAAAGAGATTGAACAGAAATTATATCAAAGACAAAACATCGGTCGTGACCTTGCCATTAAGTTAAGGCGTAAGGTTGTTGCTAACAGAATCACTAAAATGTTGCACGACATTGGTCGTATGACAAAAACGATAGTATTCTGTTCAGATATTGAGGAAGCAGCCGAAATGCGTACTTTGCTTATCAACATGAATAGTGATTTGTGTAAGAAATCACCTTATTATGTAACACGTATTGTAGGCGAGGATAAAGAGGGTAAGAAACAATTAGACAACTTTATCAGTGTTGACGAACCCTATCCTGTGATTGTTACCACTTCCGAACTTCTTTCTACTGGAGTGGATTGTAAAACCTGTGGCTTAATTGTCATAGATAAAGAGATTGGCTCTATGACAGAATTTAAGCAGATTATCGGACGTGGTACACGCCTTAGAAAAGATAAAGGCAAATGGCATTTGGAAATCCTTGACTTCCGTAACGCTACAGCAAAATTCAAAGACCCGGCATTTGATGGCGACCCTGAACCACCCAAAGGAGGTGGAAAAAAGCCTAAGCCTTACAAAATTATTGATGACCCAGTACCCACTGTGTCTGAGCCTTGTGAGAAATATCTAATAAATGGTAAGGACATTCGTATTGCCCATGAGATAGTATCTGTATTGGGTGAAGATGGCAAGACCATGAGAACGGAAAGTGTTCAGTCGTTTGCCAAAAAACAATTATTGCGTCATTATCAGACTTTGAATGATTTTATCCAAACGTGGACGGAGGCAGAACGCAAGCAAGCTATTATAGATGAGTTAAAGGAATATGCTATTCTGATAGATGCAGTACGTGAAGCGAATCCTGCATTGAAGGATGCTGACATTTTTGATGTGATATGCCACGTTGCGTTTGATCAACCACCATTGACCAGAAAAGAAAGAGCGAACAATGTAAAGAAGCGCAACTACTTCGGGAAGTATGAAGGCAAAGCTCGTGAAGTATTAGAGACTCTTCTTGAAAAATATGCAGAAAATGGCATTCTTGATTTTGAAAAGGCAAACATTTTGGAAATACCGCCCTTCAACAGCATAGGAAAGCCAACTAAAATCATAAAGTTATTCGGTGGCAAAGTCGCTTTTGAACAAGCTATCAGAGAACTTGAATATCAAATATATAAATCAGCTTAAAAATGGCAGTAAACAACATCATAAAGCGAATCCAAAATATCATGCGTCAAGATGCTGGTATCAATGGTGACGCACAGAGAATAGAACAAATGACTTGGATGTTCTTCTTGAAAGTCTATGACACTCAGGAAGAAACATGGGAATACAAAGATGATAATTACAAGTCCATCATCCCCGAAGATTTACGTTGGCGCAATTGGGCGGTAGACGAGAAAGACGGTGAAGCGTTGACAGGAGAAGCACTGCTCTCTTTCGTCAATGAAAAATTGTTTCCTGCCTTGAAAAATCTTCCGATAGATGCCAATACACCACGAGCTAAAAGTATTGTCCAGGAAACATTTGCAAACTTGAACCAGTATATGAAGAATGGAACGCTCCTGCGCCAAGTAGTCAATATTGTAAATGAAATCGAATTTGACGATGCAGACGATCGTCACACATTTGGAGATATTTACGAAGGTATCTTGAAAGACCTGCAATCAGCAGGAAATGCAGGAGAGTTCTATACTCCTCGTGCATTGACCGATTTTATTGTAATGATGCTTGACCCGAAATTAGGTGAGACCTTTGGCGACTTCACCAGCGGCACAGGAGGTTTCCTTACCTCAGCTCTAAACTACATGGCTAAAAGTGTCCGTTCTGCCGAAGATGGAGAAAAACTACAAAATGCAGTTGTAGGTCAAGAATGGAAACCGTTGCCGTATTTGTTGAGTATCACAAACCTATTGCTTCATGATATTGAGGCACCCAACATTGCAAACTGTGATTCACTGGGAACAAATATCACCGATTTCAAGGAAAGCGACAAGGTGGATGTTATCGGCATGAATCCTCCGTATGGCGGTAGCACGGAAGATAGCATAAAAAGCAACTTCCCGGTGCAATACCGTTCAAGTGAAACTGCGGATTTGTTCATCGCACTTATCATGTACCGCCTTAAAGTTGGTGGTCGATGCGGTGTGATTATCCCTGACGGCTTCCTGTTTGGTACGGATGGAGCTAAACTTGCATTAAAAGAGAATCTACTCCGCAAGTTTAATCTGCATACTATTATCCGTTTGCCGGGTTCTATATTCTCTCCATATACCTCTATTGCAACCAATATTCTGTTCTTTAATAATGAGGCTGCCGAAGGCTGCAAAGAAGGATTCAAGACCAAAGAGACATGGTTCTATCGTTTGGATATGCCGGAAGGCTACAAGCACTTCTCAAAGACCAAACCAATGAAAGTGGAACACACGCTGCCTATTCAGGAATGGTGGAAAGATAGGAAAGAAATTATAAGTGACGAAGAGGGAGAAAAGAGCCGTGTATTTTCCGCCCAACAGTTGATAGGCTTGGATTGTAATTTTGACCAATGCAAGTTCCCGAAAGAGGAAGAAGAAATACTCCCTCCGGCAGAACTGCTCAAACAGTATTTTGAGAAACGTGCTGCACTCGACCATGAAATAGACAAAACGCTTTCTGAGATTCAAAAGATTCTCGGTATAGACATAAAATCGTGTAACTGATAATTGTGAAGTGATATGAAAGATTTGACCATCTCAAACATAGAAAGACAAAATGTACTTAACAACCGTTTTGCGGTCAGCAAAGTACAGGAGCATCTTGACATTGAAGGAATGCTCTTTGAGGGAGAGTATCGCTTTACAAAAAAAATGGTTGCCGATTTCTACGAAGTAGAAGAACGAACCATAGAACGCTATTTGGAAAAACATTCAGATGAATTAGCAGCTAACGGTTATGTTTTATGTAAAGGTAAACATCTGAAAGAGTTAAAGTTACAATTTGCTCCCGTCATAAATGTCGGGAGCAAAACGACCCAACTTGGATTGTTTAATTTCCGCTCATTCTTGGATATGGGTATGTTGCTTACAGAGAGTGAGAAAGCAAAAAAAGTACGTAGCCTTATCTTGGATTTCGTGATTACCACCATCAATGAAAAGACGGGTGGCGGAACAAAATACATAAACCGCAGAGATGTACATTATCTTCCTGCTGCAATCACAGAAGAAAACTATCGCAAGAATCTCACTTCTGCCATCAATCAATATGTGGACGGACATCCCACATACAAATATCCTCAAATTACAGACTTTATATATAAGGCTGTATTCAAGGAGAATGCTAAGGAGTATCGGGAAGTATTGAAGTTGGATTCCAAAGACAATGTTCGACACACGCTGTATTCAGAGGTTTTATTGGTTATTTCTTCTTTTGAAAACGGTGTGGGGGCAGCTCTCAGTGAACGGTTTAAAGAAAATGGTGGCAGGTTACTTACCATTGACGAGGTAGAGCGCATTGTGAATGAACTTGCCGAACATCCGATGCAGAAACCTTATTTAAATGATGCCAGAACCAAAATGGCTTCAAGGGATTTCAGTTTCCGGGATGCGTATCATGGTAATATAGCAGATTATCTGCAAGCTGTTACTCCTGAAGAGTTTGAACGATTCATCGGTGACCAGTCTATTGATTTTGACCGTATCTTAGCGGACAATAAAGATGTGCTTAAACGCTTAAAGCAGGCAGAAGATGAGTGAGGAAATTGTTTATATAGACTACGATGAAGCCTTAACCGTCTATGGCAAAATGATTGATGCTAGCGATGGTGGCTTTGAAGGAGTGCGTGATGAAGGTGGCATTCGTGCTACATTGGATTTTGTACAAAATGATTTATACTATCCGACCTTTGCAGAGAAACTGACCTATCTGATGTATAGATTCTGTTCTGGGCATTTCTTCAATGATGGGAATAAGCGTATTGCACTGACTTTGGGTACATACTTCTTACACAAAAACAATTACTATTGGCACGCTTGCATCTGTATGCGTACATTGGAATCTATCATTTATCATGTGGCAGCATCGAATATCAACCAAGATTTGCTGCTACGCATCGTCAATAGCTTTTTGACAAGTAAAGATTATGACGAAGAACTGAAAATAGATATTGCCAATGCCATGAGCAAAGGAGAGTTAGGAATACAAGGGGAGGATTACGAAAAAGATTAAATATGAAAACTATAAAAATTATCTTATTACTGTTCTGTATTATTTTAGGACTCAACGCTAAAGCACAAACAGTAGGTTATACTTATAAAGCACTTGCAGCCGAAGGTTGCAATATGAAATACAGTGTGGCTAAGCAAGACACCATTTATTCTATAGTAGCCACAGTACGTTCAGACAGAATGAATTTCCTCACTAAACCAACCATGAAAATTAGAACATTCACAGGTAAATATCTTGAACTAAGAGGAACTGTGATTGGGAATGGAAGTCAATCTGCTGGTGTTATAAGTGGAAATATTGTAATACCAATCACAGAAATTAGTTCTACTGCTCAATTTAGAATTACTCCACAGCAGTTTGAAATTTTGAATGAAGGTGTGGCAAAAATTCGTTTGTCTATGACACCTATGAATCATGAACGTACCTTCAAAAAAGATAAGATAGGGAAAAAGTTATATCAGTTCTATCTGAAGGAAAAACAGAAAGACGAAAACTTCTAAATCAGTTAGAATAAGATGAATGGAAAGCAATTAAAAAACAGCATACTCCAGTGGGCAATACAGGGGAAACTTGTACCGCAAGACCCTAATGATGAACCGGCATCTGTACTTCTTGAACGCATCAGAGCCGAGAAAGCCAAGCTGGTGAAAGAGAAGAAAATCAAGAAGGACAAAAACGAATCAATCATTTACCGTGGTGACGATAATTCCTATTATGAGAAGTTTATTGCTACTGGGGAGGTGAAGTGCATTGATGACGAAATTCCGTTTGAGATACCTGCTACTTGGGAGTGGGCACGGATTAACACAATCGGTATTTCTCAATTAGGAAAAACGCTCGATAGAGGAAAGAACATTGGTCAGGAATACCCATATTTATGTTCTATAAATGTTTATTGGGATGGGATAGATTTATCAAAGATTAAAACATTTAAATTGCGTGATGATGAGTTGCCAAAATATAGATTACACAAAGGAGACCTCTTAATATGTGAAGGCGGAGATTATGGAAGATGCTGTGTATGGGATAGAGATGAGGAAATGTATTATCAAAATGCCCTACATCGTATCAGATTTTATTGTGGGCTATTCCCAATATTCTATAAGTTTGTTTTTGAATTATATCGCAATATCGGATATATTGTTGGACAAGGGCAAACAATAAAACATTTTACCTATGAAAGCATGAAATCCATTGTATTTCCAGTTCCATCTATAAGCGAACAGAAGAGGATAGTAGAGCTACTAAAAGAGGTGCTTTATTTAGTAAAACGGTATGATAAAAAACAAGATGCATTAAATTATCTGAACGAACGAATTAATGTGAAATTACAGAAATCAATCTTACAAGAAGCAATACAAGGCAAGTTAGTCCCTCAAATAGCCGAGGAAGGAACTGCCGAAAAGTTGCTTGCCGAGATTCGCAAAGAGAAAGAACGCCTCGTAAAAGAAGGTAAGCTAAAAAAATCAGTATTGTCTGATTCTGTTATCTATAAAGGTGACGATAACAAGTATTATGAGCAGGTAGGTAAAAAGTGCTTGGATATAACAGAACAGATACCTTTTGAAACTCCCAAGAATTGGGTATGGACAAGACTTTCTCATATTGCAAACATTTACACTGGCAACAGTATTAGTGAAACTGAAAAGAAATCAAAATTTACAGATGTTATAGGACATTATTATATTGGAACTAAGGATGTTGATTTTTATAATCGGATTATTTACGATAATGGCATTGCGATTCCGAAACAATATGAACCTGATTTTAGACTTGCTCCAAATAACTCAATATTGATGTGTATTGAAGGTGGAAGTGCCGGAAGAAAAATTGCAATACTGAATCAAGATGTATGTTTTGGGAATAAGTTATGTTGTTTCTCACCATTTGTTGGAACCGGGAAATACATGTACTACTATCTACAGTCACCATCGTTCTTTGAACTATTTAACCTAAATAAAACGGGCATTATAGGTGGTGTAAGTATAGCAAAAGTAAAAGAAATATTAATACCATTACCTCCGATTAAAGAACAACAACGCATTGTTGCTCAAATAGAAAAACTATTTGAGCAACTGCGATAGTTCATTTATCCGTTCTGCGATACGCTGCTGTTCTTGATAAGGTGGAATACCAATAGGCAGATTGTAAAATAACTCTTTATTGAGGTGCGGAATTGCTGCACCTCTTTTTGAATTTCTCAACTCCTCTTTATAAAACAAGATGAAAGCCAAGATATAAGGCTTCCACATAGTCGAAGAAAGCCATAGTTGCTTGAATGTGCTCCCCATATATCCATCTTGTGGAACGGTGAAAACTTCACCTGAATTTTCACCATCTACAAGAATGATGTTATCGTCAGTATAGACATATTTACCTTTCTCAATTATGGTCGCAGATGATTTTCCACGTAGATATTTTGCATCCAGACAAATACCCTTTCCATTTCTCTTTTCACCGTCTATTAGTTGGCATATATCTTTCAAACGTAATACAGCCCAACTATTGGGATATTCAAAAGGAAGCTCAATCTCAACGGTTTGCGCATTTATCCTCTCATAATACTTGTTATCGTCACCTTTATAGATAACGGAATCGGTCAAGATTGCCTTCTTTAGTTTGCCCTCTTTTACGAGACGTTCTTTCTCTTTGTGAATCTCGGCAAGCAGTTTGTCAGCAGTTCCTTCCTCTGCAATTTGCGGTACTAATTTACCTCTGATAGCTTCTTGAAGAATAGATTTAGACAACAATATATTGATTTCGTCATTTATTTGATTTTGTACTTTTTGTACTTTTGAATACTTTTCTACCAATGGTAATACTTCAGACAACTTTAACGAGATACATTTTTGTTCCTTGAAAGGTGGAATAGGTATCAACAATTTTCTAATAGTCTCCATTGATAGGCTTGGTTGAGCTGTGGATTTCTTGATTGCATTTACTCCTCTTTGACCGCAAGGACTCATTAGCGCAAAAACTGCATAATCTAAAAAAATGCTATCATCAAGTGGTTCTATTTTTGCAACATTTGGAGCTAAGTGATTTTTTCTTTCAGCAGGAAAAATGCAAGTATCACCTATACCTGCACCAATAAATGTCATTAACAAACATTTTTTGTTCAAAGCACTTCTTTTTAACTGATTTGATAACATTTCAGAAATAGCTTCATTCTTATTTTCCTCAAAAAATCCCCTACGAACATTTTGAGCACGCACTATTGGAATGGGGTTAAATGCAGATATGGCTTCTTTAGTAAAAAACTTTGTGTACTCAAATCCAGCCAGCTTCGTAACAAAAAAAATATTACCCACCCGTTCCCATTCCCATCCATTCGGAATCTCAAACGGGATCTCCTCATCAATGCACTTAACCTCACCTGTAGCAATAAACTTCTCATAATAGGAACTCAATGAATTTGTGGATGCTATACATTATTAATGATAGCGAATTGTTTAACTAATAATGTATCAGACATGAGCATTGAAAATTTTGAAACGTATCTTCGTCAAGGGAATATGGCGGAGAATACGGTCGCGGCTTACCTCTATGCCGTAAGAGAATACTATTCCCAACACAAGGAAGTGAACAAGCGCAATCTGCTTGTTTATAAAACTTATCTCATTGAGAAGTTCAAGCCTAAAACTGTAAATCTTCGTATTCAGGCAATGAACAAGTATCTTGATTGCATGGGGAAATCTCGTCTGAGACTTAAATCCGTCAAGGTACAACAGCGTAGCTACTTGGAAAATGTAATCAGCAATGCCGACTATGTTTTCCTAAAGAACAAACTTAAGAAAGAGGAAAATCAGGAATGGTATTTCGTGGTTCGTTTCCTTGCTGCCACCGGAGCAAGAGTCAGCGAACTAATACAAATGAAGGTGGAGCATGTGCAGATAGGCTATTTCGACATCTACACCAAAGGTGGTAAGATACGCCGTATCTACATTCCGAAAGCTTTACGCAAGGAGGCAACAGAATGGTTTAACAAGGCAAATCGTACCACGGGCTATCTTTTCCTCAATCGCTTCGGTGAACGTATCACTACCAGAGGTATTGCTCAACAGTTGAAAAACTATGCCTCAAAATACGGTTTGAATGAAAAAGTAGTTTACCCTCACTCGTTCCGTCATCGCTTTGCCAAGAATTTCTTGGAGAAGTTCAACGATATTTCTTTGCTCGCCGATCTGATGGGGCATGAAAGCATAGAAACCACTCGCATTTATTTGAGACGCAGTAGTGCCGAACAACAAGAGATTGTTGATAAGGTCATAACTTGGTGAGACATTAGGAAGGGCGGTTCGTCCATCCTTCCTAATTCCGCTAAACACACATCGAATATATTATCCATCCTCCCAATGTCAAACAGAAATACGCATATAATATCCAAAATCCAATAACGGAGATTTTTGCTATCCAGCCATTAAGAGAAAACGAAGTATAAGATTTCGCAAATCTATTAACTTCTTTCCAATGTTTTTCATGAGTAGCTTTCAACTCAGCCATTTGTTTTTCAAATAGGCATTTTTCTTCCTCAATCAATTTGTGGCGATATTCAGCAAGGATGGATTTATCCGTTTCGCTAAGTTTTACAGTTATAACAGTATTCTCTACTTGAATAAAAGTGCGACAAATAGCATTGGCTATATTATCGGACTTTTTTATAGCTGCATTGAGAGCTTGTGTTGATTTTTCAAGGGCTTCCATTGAAGAATCTACACAGGCTTTTATCTGTTCCAATTCTTGAATAGCGGCTTTGATGTCCTCTATCTGATTTGTAAGATTGACAAATTCGGTGTCAAATTCTACACGATTTTCTATTTCACTAATATTGTCATCCTGATTCATGTACTTACTATCCTGCACAGGCAAAGGAGATTGGTCAAATTTACTTTTACGCATAGTGTTGTATGGTTATAAATGAAATGCTATCTGCTTCTGTTACGCTTAATGGGCTTACAGAGCCATTTTGCCATTTTTGCACAACGGATTGCCCAGTTACGTTCATCCTCGTCTTTGTCTTTACCCCATCCACTACCGGGACTGCCACCACCTCCGCATGAAGATGACATAGAAGTGGCTGCATCCAAATATCCGGCGAACAACAAGGTGGCAACTTTAAGCAAATCAGCGTGTTTGATTCCTTCATCCGAATCTACAAGTTCTTTGTTAAACACAGACTTTACAGAATGAGGTAAATTTATATCAAACATTTTTCCATCTACAGCAATAGAATAATGATGAAATGGAGGATTTAACTGTGTTACCGTTTTGCTATTCTCTTGCACATTCATTTTTTCATCTTTTGATTGAGGCAGAATTGCTTGCTCAGATGAATTGTGTAATCCAGCCCATGTAGCTTCAATTTTTGATGGCATTAATTTTCGACTTTTACCCAATATTGAAGATTTATAAATGGAGTTCCCCTTTCGTATGGCATATCCTTTGACTACTCCTGTATCGTCTTTCGTTAGTTTTATGTCATATCCCTTAGCATTAAGCATTTGGCAATAAGTAGCCCAATCAAATTTGGGCATGGCTTTCAAAATGGCAATACAGTCTTTGCTGATTTGCTGAATATTTTCGCTACGACGTTGCGCAGATTGTACCCAACCTCGTTTCTCATTGATGATGTTGGCTGCACGAACAGCACGTTCACCGATGTAATGCGCATCATTTGTATTGCCATTATTATCTATTCGGTTAGCCACAATATGCAAGTGTGGAATGCCACTCTTGCTATCAGTATGCAGCGAAACAACATACTGACTATTTTTGATATTGGTCGGTCTTAACCGACAATCTGATTTGCCAGGTCTTCTGTCAATACCATCAAGCACAGAAATGAATTCATCTGCCAAATCCTGCCAGTCTTTCATCGACCAATCTATCGTTTCTTCTTTGGCTGGAGATATTTCAAAACGCAGTGCGTTCAAGGTTATGGGCTTCGGATTATACCTGTCTTTCATACATTGGTGCTGGTGTTGCATCATCCGTGACCACATAGCCAAAGGCTCTATATTTTCGGGCAAGCCATTCACTTTAACAAGTCGTGCCTTGTCTTTTTCCATTGAATATTCAATGGCTCTCGCTCCGTGAGAGATTGCATTCCCTTGTGCTATCATAACTTCAAATTTGATTTATACTGTCCCGAATCTGTCCCCATCGTACGATAAGCCTGTTGACTGCTTCTATCCATGCACGCATATAATTTTCATCACGGAAATATCTCTTTTTTATCTCGTCAGGTTTACCTTTGAGAACATTCTGAATGCGGATAAGGTCAGCTCTTGCATCCGATAGAGAATTTAGACCTTGCACTTCCTCATTAGAAAGTCGCTTATTCGGATGGTGATTTTGGAGTAATTTTCGTCCATAGTTACTGAGTGTCATTCCACATTCAGCTGCTTTTGCAGCAACCGTTTCGTACTCTTTTTCAGTCAAACGAATATCAATATGACGGGTACGAACATTCTGTTTATCGTTGTCTTGTTGTATATCCATAGCTGTTTATAACTGGAATTTATTTATAAAAATTTCAATTCATTGCGAGCCTGCGAGTAATGTAAGAAGCCTCCAAGATGACAAATGAGTGAAACTATTTTGTCGGACGGTGGTACTTCTTGCAAAGGATACCCATTAGAAATGGAGCATTATCAACCTCAATGCAAGCATTGCATTTGTCCAAAGTAAATCCGCTTATCCACCAATACAAGAAGTGGCTATTGGCATCAATATTTATTTGGCTAATCAATTATTTTTCTCTTCCCTTAGTTGGGCTTCTCCAAAAACTTACCTCTAACTTGAATCCACCAATTCCAAATGCAAACAATCAATCAAAGTCTGTAAGTTAGGATTTCGCTTTATCATCTTTTGAAGTATCATCGCTGGTGTATCAGTCATCAACAAGAAATCCGCAATATCCAATCCGTTCTTTCGCTGTTCGTCCGTGGCGTATTGTTCCAAGCTATCACTTAATACCACTTTAGCACAAATGGGCGTGAGTAAATCTAACTTGGATTCCCAAACATCTTTTGCTCCTAAATCAGGACACAGCATAACAGACCGACCTTTCAATGCGCTTACCACATCAGATTTAAAACACCCATGCATTCCGCCTGTTGCCAACCATATAAATTCCGGCATATAATGGGTTGCTATTAAAGCTGATTTTTCGCTTTCAACAATCGCAACCGATTTGGTTGGGTTCTCTGACAAAAGATGCTCTCCAAACAAACATTGCTTCAAATTGTAGTCTTGAAGATTCAGCTCTGTATGCACCCAACTCACATAACATCTCGGCTCTTTTATCCGATGCCCTGTTGTGGAATCATACAACATAATCTTCCCGGTTCGCACATTGCCTTGCCAATCCATTTGCCAATAGACTGCAGAACCGCCCCATTTCTTTGAAGTTCCAACATGATATAATTGGAATATCCGTAATGTCTCATCTTTGCCCAACACCCCAGACAAGTAAATGTACAATGGATTCATGAGATAGTTAGTCAAAGAACGCTCCATTAGTTCTTTATCAATAAAGGAAGGTGATAAACACGGCTTGGGATTACTTACTTTGGTAGAATTATACTTGCTATAATTCATCAGCGTTGGATTGTCATTAAAATAATCCAAGGGTGTATAATGGTATTTGCAAGATTGTTCATGGTCACATCTACCCACATAATCTGGAAAGATAATCTTTCCTTGACTATCTATGTATTTGACAAAGCACTGTTTCTTTCTACACTTAGGACATGATAGTTTTGAACCTCGTTTATATTTTTGAAGGGAAAATCTATATTCGCTCATACTTCATTGTTTTATTGTTGCAGTCCGTGCAGTTTGCACTTATTGCAGTTTTGCAGAAACCTATATGAAAACAAAGTGCAAACTGCAACAACTGCAAAGTGCAAATGAGGTTGTCTATTGCAGTTTCTCATATTCACCTCGTTTTACTTTCTTGATAATTTTATTTGTGGCAAGACTGACCAAAGAATACATTACAGACCTTTCTGATAGTCCGACTTCTTTCCCTGCTTGAATTGCATCGGAAGTTGTAAACTGTTTAGGAAGGCAATCAAGTAATTCTTTTTTCTGAGGTTCAATACTCTCTCTTAACATATACTTCTGAATGTCAGAATAACAACTCTCAAAATATTCACTTAAAGCAATAGCCGATTTTGTTGAATCTATATCCACAAAATCCTTATGCACCTCCCCACAAGCCCAGCGAAAGATTTGCAGGACTAATGCCAAACGAGCTGTTATCATTGGAGCTTTAATCACTCTGCTATCTACCAGTCCATCATCTTGAATTTGATTGATGGTTCGGATTGCATTATTACGCCAATTTGTAAAATAGGCTTTAGCTTCTGAAGAAAAATCCAGAACAGTTTGTGTATTTTTATCATCTTCATTCTCTACAAAAGGTAAGCTAATCACCTTGTCAATTATTGATTCCCACATAGTCGAGTATTTATCAAAAGACGAATCTACATCTGATTGCCAATCAGCAATTTCTCGGGACGATGGATAAACAAAAATAATTCTGTCAAGCAGTCCGTTTTCTTTATAACCTTTCTCTATCAGTTCGTGCATACGAGTTGTTTGCATCGTACCGACAATATTTATAAAGGGATATTCTATATGAATCGGTATAAGCATACTGCATCTTGAAATATCCAAAGGCTTACCGCTGAATGCTGTCAATAGCTGCTCAATAAGTTGCCCTCTGCTGTATTGGTTCACGGCATTAAACATCCCCATAATCTCATCCACATACACTACAACACCTCGCTGGTTATCATCAAGCGCACGCATTAACGCCTCTGGAGTAAAATCCGATATAATAGTTCTCCGTAAGACAGGTTTGTTTGGCAAAGGAGTAGTGCCTTCTTTCTTACCTTTATTGCTTTCTACCAGATTGTTGTATTGCTCCATCTCCAGTTTGAATTGCTTGATAGCTTTGGCATCATGCTTGCGAATGGGACGGAAAGCAAAATCCAAAGGTGGAGTTTTACCCATTCCGGGACGACCTACCAATATCATATAAAGGGCAGAGTTACTAATCCATCCTCCACGAATACGAATATTGACAGCATTACCAATGGCGGTTGAGACTGCAACCAAAAGAGAAGCCATCATGTATTCTATGGAATAATTCTCTTGCCGGGATAAAGCCAATATCATATCTTGGATTTTTATCGGAAAAGCATCCAAAGGAATCTTGTTCTCAAAGACTCCTTCAAATTCCATTCTAATGGCATTGCATAACTTGATAGAATCCATTAGAATCGGGTATTTCTTTTTGACCTTATGAATTGGGATGCTTCATTTTCCAGATCCTTTTCAGATTTTATCTTACCGGCATGAAGCCACTCGTCTATTTCTGATTTAAGAAACATGATACGCTTTCCTCTTTTATGAAATGGAATTTGATGGCAACTCGTCCATCCATATACTGTTTGTTCTGCCGGATGGCTGGGAATATACTCACACAACTCTTTCAGGTTCATCCATTGCTCGGTTGGGATATTGTGTGTTGGATTATTCAGACCGTCAATTTTGGAATCCAATTCATTCAACTTATCCATCATCCACGACATTGCTTTGGGCAAATCTTCAAATGTAATGTTCTTCTCGCTCATATTATTACTTGTTTACTGTTTGATTTTTCGGCAAAGTGACAGCGATTTCAAATACTGATTTTATGGTGCAACACATCACATAAAAAGGCAGCAATGAAACATGACTATCATAAGGATTACTTATTGATTATCAATGCCAATAGTGGAGAATATCAGTAGCGGATTTTTATGATAATGTCGCCTGTCATATAGGAATCATAAAGCAATCACAAGAAATGACCGTAAATAAAAATAAAAAGCCACCCACGTAAATTCTACGCAGATGGCTATATAAATAACCACTAAACAGTAAATGAATTACATCATTTTAGATAAATAAATTTCAAATAGTTTGATGTAGATTTTATCTAACAAGATGATGATTGACATGTATAAAAAATAATTTTGCAGTTTGTATCCTTTAGACATCATTTCCTTGATTGAAGGCAAGTTGTGTTGATAAGAACGTGTATTGTGAGCACAACGATTACGTTCCTTATAGACATAGTCCGTAAACAATTCTTGCAATACCAATCCACAAGTAGCTTGCCTTTCCAATTCTGAGATATTGTCTTTTTTCGTAAATAACTGCTTCTTGTTCATAATCCAACTCTTACGTACATTTGCAACAAGCACTTTATATTCACCATAGCTCTTCTTAAAATTTTGCGCCAACAAACTATTTTCAAATACTCGTTGAATAGATACTTTCCAGTCATCAAGTATTCCATCTTTAATGGCGTCAGTAACAGTAAACGACTCGTCGAGTTTTTTTATTTCGTTCAAAAGGTCGTTGTACACCATACATTTGTCATCGTAACTAGAACACTCGCCATATGGCTTGCGTTCATATCGTTCGTAGCGGTACTCATAGTCTCTGCAGGCCATTTCCCAACATATACATTTTAACTTTTGTTCTTGAGCTCCGGTTAATCGTAAAAAGAGAGAATGGAGTAGATAGTCACAGATTGGGTATGTCTCAATACCGCCATTAGTAGCATCAAGAGATCTAAATGCATCTTTTATTATTTCCGTTTCAGACTTCAGAATAAACGGTATATGGTTAGCGGGCTGGATGTATGACATAACGATTGAATATAGTTATAGATTGTTCGACACGGGCACGCATATATTTCAATAATGAAGGAGAGGCTTTGTGACCATCGTTCCGTTTGAAAAAGGATATTTTATTTTGAAGTTCCCTCATTAGAGCTTCTTTACGAGCAAGATCTATATTGTTTCCTTCTATTACGGTATTGTACACAAGACCAAACATATAAACATCAGAATCAATGATAGACCTGAAATGTAATTGATTATATCCAAGTTCGTTTAAAGTCTCATTTAATAGAGTAATTCTGGGAGCGAAATTTTTGTCAGGAAATATCGTTGAAAATTGAACAAACATATCACTATTTTTATCATTGACAACTGCATATATATATTCCTCATAGTATTTTTCCATTTTAGGCTTATATCCCTGCGCAAGTCGGTTGCTTCTTCCATCTTTTTTATATTGTGATAGAATTGCCATTGTCCTAACAAAATCGTATGCTTGATTTTTCCCAACCAATTCAACTTTTAGATTTCTGCAGCATTCTGGATTGAAGAAACTTTGTAGTTCTGATTTAAGGAAATAGAGTGATTGACGACTTTCAATTGGATTTAAAGGAGTTCCTAAAATATTTATGTTACGGAATACGGAAGAATAAAATTCATGTTGCTCCGCTTCATTATCTGCATTAGGGATAATGAATGAAAATGGAAGATATTTGTTTTCAAAGAAGTCTTCGGTTACTTCGTAGTCTACAGAATTGTACTGTTGGGGAGTTATTGCATTTCGTACATTGCGTTCTATAGGACCTCTATCAGCAAACATACGTAATGACCAGTTAATGTATTCTACATCTGGTTCATCAACATCTTCCTCCGCAGCACCATCCGCCATATTTACCTCATCACCATTACGTTGAAAAGCATCTTTTTTGGGGTAAACTCCAAAATAAGCCAATAAAATACTAGATAAACGTTGTTGCCCATCTAATATTAAATTATGATTCATCCCATCCTTATTGCATACTCCAATTGTCACAGGAGGTACAAAAATTTCCTCCTTCAACCCTCTCACAAATTCTTTCACTTGTTCTTCTGACCAAACAAAGCTTCGCTGATAAGGAGGTAACTCCAAATCTTGTTTCAATAGTAATTCAATCCAATGCTTTAGAGAGTATTCTCCGTAGTAAACTTTCTTATCCATTTAGTTCTTTACTTATTGGTTATATTATATCTTTATATATTGATTATTCAAATCGTCCAAGTTTATTATTTGTTGATAATAAATCCAGTTTAATGGTTTCTGTAGCTTTCTCTTTCTTTTCATCAACAACCTTTGCATACACTTGAGTTGTTCTCACGTTTGTATGCCCCAACATTTTGCTAACGGTGTAAATATCAGTACCTCCAGCCAGTTGCAGGGTCGCATAGGAATGTCTGAAGCAATGAAATGTAATGTGTTTGGATATTCCGGCTGCTTCAACCCATTTCTTGACAGGGCGATTTATCCATGAAGGGTCTGGCAGTCCGGCAAATACAAGAAGTTCTCCTTCTTGTTGTTCTCCACAGAGATTATATGCTTGCTCTGATATAGGCATATATTCAACACCCTTTGTCTTTTGCTGGGTAAAATTCAGTCGATAGCCTCCATTGAACATTTCCACTTCCGACCATTTCAATTTTTGAATGTCGCAGTGACGGATTCCTGTTAAAGCAGAAAACAGAGCTGCACGTTTCAGTAATGGGTCACAAGGTGTTTGAGCCAATTGGTTCAATTCCTCTACTGTGAGATATTCTCTCCGGCTTTCCCTTTCCTGAATACCTTTGACTTTCGCAGAAATATCAATAGTCAAGTATCCGTCTATAAAAGCCTGTTTCAGTCCGGCTTTGAAAATGGAGAAGTATGTAGAAGCTGTGTTTTGAGAAATCGTACCTCGCTTAGTACCACCTTGCGGTGCGTTCATTATGAATTGACGGAACGATTCTACCATCTTTAAGTCTATTTGCGAAAAGAGAATGGTATCGCCTTTTGCAAAAATCTTCAATAATTCATGTACGCGCCTCCAGTTGACAATAATAGAATCAGAACTATGGGTATGCCTTGTTCGTTGCACATGGTCGAAGTATTCAATGAAATTACTTCGGGAGCGTTCTAATTGTTCTGCCTGTTCAGCATCGGTATCGGCATAAAGAGCCGCATTATCATATTCCTTTTGCCGTAGGCTTCTGACCTTATCGGCGTAGATACATGATTCTTGGTCTAATTGAGACTTGCATTGTATAATACCGTTCAGGTCTCGCTTGGGCTTATAAGTGGTTTTGCCATCGGCATTAGTTCTGGCATTGCGAGACTTATCCCAAACAGGTGTCGTAATGGTACGATTGAGATATTCACGTACTCTTTGTGGAGTATCTTTTCCCGATTGGAATACTGGGTAAGATTCCACATAAAGATACCACTCATCACGATATTCAGACTTACGGAGCTTTACCGACACTCGTGTATTGACTAATGCTTTCTTCATCGCTTCATACCTTTATATAAGTTATCAATTTCTTTCTTGGGTACATACACAAAGTTACCTATCTGCCGGGTAGGGATAGAGTATTTGCGTATATGGAGATAAACTGTACTTTCATTCACAAGAAATTTCTCTGTGATTTCTCCAATGGTGTAACAGTCTTTTGGCTCCAGACTATACAGCTTGGCAATAGGCTTTGGCTTTGTGAGAGCTTTCTTTCGGAGAGGATAGAGTTTCATAAGTTCAGCTTTACTTACCCGGATTTGATTCGTCCCAAGATTTATGTGGCTAATGGTCTCTTTACGAATGAGACGATACAATGTATCACGACTAATTCCAAACAAGGCATAGGCTTCTGATACCTTAATATAGTCTTGGTCTTTAGAAATACCTTTCACCACTTCATCCAATCTAAGATTCCTCTTTTCCTCATCTTTCCTACGTTTCCAAGCAATTTTAGAACACCGAGGAGAACAATACCAAGACTCTATAGTTTTGGCTAAAAACTCTTCTCCACAAATTTGGCATTTACGCTTTATTTCAAACTTTGCTGTTGGCATACAATGAGTTATTTCTTGTTATTTTTCAATCTTATCTAATTTGTTGCATATTATCTACTTTTTTATTGCGGAACAATTATGGTACAAATATACAATAAAAATTCGAATAACAAGCAAAATCAAAGGAAAGTGATATAAAAAGAAATAGGGCATAACTCATTGAGCTACACCCTATATTTCTATTTTTAATTATCGTTGTTTATCGCAACTTACTTCACTTCCTCAAAATCTGCATCCTGAATATCTTCTTTGTTATTAGAAGAAGAACCTTGATTAGCCTGTTGTCCTGTACCTGCACCCGGACCAGCCTGAGCGCCACCTTGTGCACCACTCTGAGCATACATTTCAGCGCTGGCAGCCTGGAATGCTGTATTCAGTTCAGCCATGGCAGTATCAATAGCAGCCAAATCCTGTGCCTTATGAGCATCTTTCAGTTTCTGAAGAGCAGCTTCAATAGGAGCTTTCTTATCAGCTGGAATCTTATCGCCAAGATCTTTCAACTGGTTTTCAGTTGAGAATATCAAGCTGTCAGCCTGATTCAACTTGTCAATACGTTCCTTTTCTTTCTTATCTGCTTCAGCATTTGCTTCAGCTTCAGCCTTCATACGGTCAATTTCTTCTTTACTCAAACCTGATGAAGCCTCAATTCTGATAGCCTGTTCCTTACCAGTAGCCTTATCCTTTGCAGACACTTTCAAGATACCATTAGCATCAATATCGAATGTTACTTCAATCTGAGGTACACCACGACGAGCAGGAGCAATACCTGTCAAATTAAACTGACCGATAGACTTGTTCTGAGCTGCCATAGGACGTTCTCCCTGAAGTACATGGATTGTAACTTCTGTCTGATTATCTGCAGCAGTTGAGAACACTTCACTCTTCTTGCAAGGGATTGTAGTGTTAGCATCAATAAGTTTAGTCATAACACCACCCATTGTTTCGATACCCATTGACAATGGAGTTACGTCAAGAAGAACAACACCCTTGATTTCGTCTGTCAATACCGCACCCTGAACAGCTGCACCTACGGCTACAACTTCATCTGGATTTACACCTTTTGAAGGAACTTTTCCGAAGAAATCTTCTACAAGTTTCTGAACAGCAGGTATACGAGATGAACCACCTACCAAGATTACTTCATCAATATCTGAATTGCTCAATCCGGCGTCACTCATAGCCTTCTTACATGGTTCAAGACAAGCCTGAATCAAACCATGAGCCAATTGTTCGAATTTAGCACGGCTCAAAGTCTTAACCAAGTGCTTTGGAACACCTGCTACAGGCATGATGTATGGCAAGTTGATTTCTGTAGAAGTTGAAGAAGACAATTCAATTTTTGCCTTTTCAGCAGCTTCTTTCAAACGCTGCATTGCCATAGGGTCCTGAGTCAAGTCTGCACCTTCGTCATTTTTGAATTCCTGAACCAACCAGTCAATGATAACCTGGTCGAAATCATCACCACCAAGGTGTGTATCACCATTAGTTGACAATACTTCGAATACGCCACCACCAAATTCAAGGATAGAGATATCGAATGTACCACCACCAAGGTCGAATACAGCAATCTTCATATCTTTGTGAGCCTTATCAAGCCCATAAGCCAAGGCAGCGG
>ENA-ORSK01000807-ORSK01000807.1-human-gut-metagenome-genome-assembly--contig:-NODE-807-length-28889-cov-5.252445_pt1 | contig 28889 bp, 27 predicted proteins | sample MGYA00242192_ERZ509159 | MGnify/ENA primary metagenome ERZ509159 (study PRJEB26280, sample SAMEA2338663) | human gut metagenome | biome: human gut; feature: human-associated habitat; material: faeces...
TTTTTAACATACGACGTTTTTCTCCGCTCAGGATGACGAAATGCGCCGCACCACCCCCGCTGCCCCCTCTGAACCCGCTGAACCTGTAGAACCCACTACCCCTCTTTCGTACGCAATCAAGGGGCGGCACGCTCCGTGGGCTAACCCTGAACCCCGAACCTTGTCCCCCCATAATCTTTTCCCTCAAAAGGAGTCTCCCATGCAAATCGACAGTGCCTCTTTATATCTTTTCGTCAAAGAGCTGCAAAAGCTCCTCATCCCTGCACAGGTGCGACAGATCCATCAGATCGACAACCGCATCATGGACATCGAGCTGTTCTGCCCGAATGCAAAGCCTGTCCACATGATCGCGAATACCCACACGCCGCCCGTCGTATACCTCACATCGAAGAGCAAGGTGCAAAATCAGTATACCCCGTCACAGACCTTCTGCATGACACTGCGCAAGCATCTGGAAGGAAGCCGTCTCTCTGAAGTACGGCAGATCGATATGGACCGCATCCTGGCCTTTTCCTTCGACCGCATCGAGGCTGCCGGAGAGATCGTCACCAAAACGCTCTGGGCCGAGCTTCTCCCCTCCTCGCCGAATCTTGTCCTGACGGAAGGGGATACGATCATCGATGCCTGTCTTCGTGGCAGGAAGGGCGACCGCCTGCTCGTCCCCGGGGAAGTGTACCATCTTCCGACAAACAGCGCGCGTATGAATTTCATGCAGTTCTCCAAAGAGGAACTGAAAAATATACTCGACTACGGTAAGGGAACAGAGAGTACGATCGAAGAATGGCTCTTCCATACCTTCAACGGCTTCTCCCGTTTTCTCGTCGATGAGCTGGGCCATCTGAGCAAGGTCTTGATGACATCCCCTCTCGCCTCTCTGACAGAGGCCGAGGAGGACTCCCTGCTCTCCGCCATACTTCTCCTCAAAGAGGATATCATGGCCTCGGATGCCCTTCACATCTATCAGAATGCCAAGGGGAAGCCGATGGTGAGTCCGATCGCCCTGCCCTTCCTCGGCGAGGAGATCGAATGCAGCCCCATCATCCCGTGGCTCGAAAGGGAAGCCGAATCTTCCGGCGGTACCATGGCCGCACAGCTCTCTGACTACCAGAAGAAGATCCACACCCTCATCAAAAGGGAAGAGCGAAAGATTCAGAAGATCGAAGGGGAAATGAAGGAGACCTCCAAGACGGAGCAATACAAGCTCTGGGGCAATCTGCTTGCGATCTACGCCTATGAAAAGATCAATGGAAGAAAAGCTCTCACCGTCTTGAACCTTTTCAATGATCCCCCTACGAAAGAAACGATTCCTGTCGATCCGCTTCTTTCTGTTACCGCAAACAGCCAGCTCTATTTCAAAAAATACAATAAAATGAAAACGCGCCTTATCGTCGGACGTGAAAAGCTGGACGAATGTCATGAAAAGATCGGCTACCTTGAAGATGTGCTGTATTTTGCGACGGAGGTCAAAACCAAAAAGGATCTGGATGCTTTGAAAGAAGAGCTGAAAGATACCGGCATCGAGCGCATCGGTGGACGGAAACAGAAACCGGTGAACCGCAAGCGTAAAAATGAACCTCTCCTGACCACACTCACCATCGACGGCTTCCGCGTCCTCATGGGGAAGAACAATACCCAGAATGAATTCCTCACGCTCAAAAAAGCCGCCAAGACGGATCTGTGGCTGCACGCGCGCCAGATCCCCGGCTCGCACGTCGTGATCGAGACAGAAGGCTTGACCGTCCCCCTCGCAACCATCGAAAAAGCCGCTGCCCTGGCCGCATGGAACAGCAAGGGAAAAGACTCCGGCAAGGTGGATGTGGACTACACACTCATCCGCTACGTCAAGAAGATCCCCAACGGACCACCAGGCCTTGTGAATTATACACATCAGAAGACGATCGCTGCGATTCCAACGGAAATAAAGGATGAATAGTGGTGACTGGTGACCAGGGATTAGGGATTAGGGATTAGGGATTAGGGATTAGGGTGGCGGCTTCGCCGCGAATATATGAGGGGCTTGATCCCAGATTTCCCGTTTCGGCCTTCCTATCATCGTCCGTTTGACCGCGAACGAAACAGATTTCTCGCTCCGCTCGAAATGACGATACGAGAGAGTCTGATGTCTACCAGTCACGAGTTACTCGAGAATCCTAATCCCTAACTACTAATCCCTAGCTACTCAAAATGAAAAACGCACCGATAAGCGATACGCTCATCGGTGCGTTTTTTATGTCATCCCTTCCAGAGGCTCGGCATCAATCCTTCTCCTACTCTTTCAAGCGGATCTTTCCTTCCGTGATGGTGATCTTCCGTTCCTTCAAAAGATGGCCTACCGCTCTTTTGAAAGCGGACTTGCTGATGCCAAGGGTACTCTTGATGAGATCGGCATCGCTTTTATCGGTAAGCGGAAGGAGACCGCCATGGCGCTCCATACAGCTGATGAGAAGAGCCATATCCCCTTCCATCGCTTTTTCCTTCTGCGGGCGGAGCGCGAGATTCACACGACCGTCACTTCGGATGTAAGAAATACGTCCCGTCACCTCTTCCCCAAGGCGCACGGATCTTGCAAGCTCTGTCTTGTGAATGAACGCAAGGTGGCGGTCTCTTGTCACAAGGAAAAGGCCCTCTCCGGTTTCATTATACACGGTGCCAGTCACCGTGTCCCCGAGCTTTGCCTCCTTGAAAGGCAGAGCGATGGCGCGCATTTCTTCATCAACATGCATGGTGACAGCGAGACGGCCGGTCTTGTCTTCGTAAAGCTTGACCCAGATCTGCTGTCCTTCGGTGACATTCTCTATCATCTGAGAGAAGGGCAGGAAAATGCCTCGCTCCGTCCCCACGTCGACGAATGCGCCGAAACGGGTCGTCAAAAGTACCGGCGCATAGCCGATGCCGCCGATGGCGATCTGCGGCAGGCGCATACTGGCCGTCAGACGGTGATGCGGGTCGTGGTAAAGGAAGACCTTGACCCGCTCCCCTTCCTTCACCTCGTGGGTCTGCTGCCCTTTGTGAAGGAGGATATCATCCTTCGAATTTCCTGTACCTCCGTCCAAAAAGGCACCAAAGCCGGAGACACGGACGACCGGGAGCTCTGCGATGGAGTTTTCCTTATATATACTTTCCTGTTTGGCAGGAATCCTGGTCTCTTCCATTTATTTCTCCGTTTCTCCCTCGTCGTGGTATTCTTCTGCCGGCGCTTCTTTCCAGAGGGTATCGAAATCATAATGGCGTCTTTCTTCATCGGTGAAAATGTGAACGATCACATCGCCGAAGTCGAGAAGGATCCAGTCCCCTTCGCGGTAGCCTTCTTTTCGGGTCGCTTTCACGCCGAGTTCTGCCATCTTTTCTTCCACCTCATCCGCCGCGGCCTGAGACTGCTTCTGATTTCTGGTCGAGCAGAGGACGAAATAATCTGCGATCGAAGTGAGATCACGGACATTCAGTACTTTAATGAGTACGCTTTTCTTATTCGATAATGCTTCACAAATGGTCTGAAGATTGTTTTCCATACATATGCTCCTTTTTTATTCTAATAGGTGACGCCTGAGTGCGCCCCGTCTATTCCATCGTCAGAGAAAGCACCTTCTGTGCTTCCACCGGATTCACCACCCAAGTCCTGACTTTCCCGATGGTCTGCATTTCGCCCGGGAAAATAATGAATTTGCATCCTTCCGGCGGATAGCCGGTCAGCCGATAGGCCAAAGAGGCCGCCTCAGACGGCGTGATATCGCTCTCGACCGCACGGAAACCGTAGCGGACGGTCAGCCAGTTCCGCAGTGCCATGCGGCTTTGAAGATGCGAGAGAAGGATCTTGAGGAATCGTTCCTGTCGCTGGATACGGCCGATCTCTCCATCCTCCTTATCCACGTAGCGGACATAGCCGAGTGCCTGCTCGCTGTCAAGCGGCTGGTAGCCCTGATTCAGTCCGATATCAAAGGATCCATCCCGATCAAGATGCTCCATATATTTTTCTACATAGAGAGAAATGAGCCCGGCTTTCGACACATTCTCCTGAAAATCAGCATAGTTCACGACCGCATACTTGTCGATGCGGATGTGGAGCAGATTCTCCACCGCTGACTTTGTCTCCTCTGCGCCGCCTTCTTTGAACGTATCCTTCAAAAGAAGATTTGTCTTTTCCTGACGGATGACCTTGGTATTCGGCGGAATGGAAATGAAGGTCATTTCTTTTTTCTTATCATTATCCGCCAGAAGCAGCATGGCATCCGCCTCGCTTCCTGCCATCTCATCCTCTCCGATGAAGAGGTAGTAGGTCGGCTTTGCTTCATCGGCATGCATGCGCCCCGTAGCAAAGTGTACGATTTTTTCTGTGCCCAAGACGAGCAGCACGATCGCCAAAACCACCATCAGCAGGAAAAAAAGAAGCTTTTTTAGCTTAATCTTTGTCTTTCCTTTTTTCGTTTTCATCATACCTTCGAGGTAAAACCTCCTTCATGTATCCTCTCCACAGAAAGCCTTGCTGCCCAAAGAAGCAGCGCTGTGAAAAGTAGGATATGGACTTTCACTGCACTCACACCGCAAAAGGCGTTTCTCTTTCGCAGCAGAAGGGTCTCCGATTACCGACCGGTCTTCTCCCGCTTTTCCACCATATCATTGCGGCCTAAGAAAGTGAGGCCATAAATGTACGCTTCCTGATCGATGAGATGGGAAATCGTAGAATCATACGCCGCAAGTACGGCTTCGTCCAAGTCTTTCTCTGCGAGGAGCCGCAGGTCTTCGACGCCGGAAAAATCGCGGTTTGGCTCGATATAGTCTGCGAGGAATACGATCTTTTCGAGAAGCGTCATGCCGACGCGTCCCGTCGTATGATAATAGATCGCTCCCCGGATCTCTTCATCATCGATACCAAATGCCGTTTTGGCCAGGACGCTCCCTGCCGGGCCATGCAGCAGCGCACGGCTCCCAAGCATATGCTTTGCATCATCAAATGTCAGATGTGCTTTCTTCACGACAAGCTGCATTTCGGAGAGTGTCATCTCCTTCGCACAGTCATGGATCCAGCCGGCAAGGTATGCCTTTTCTTCCGATGCCCCATACAGATGCGCCAAATGACGGGCCATCTCTGCGACTCCCGCCGAATGACGGAACCGCTTCGGCGACAATGTCTTTTCCAGTTCTTTTTCTATTTTTTCCAGTTTCATAACAGCCTCAGTAGGTGGTGGTGTTTCCCGCGCCTCATTCATACAATTTATTGCTACGGATCATATCGATCACCGCATCCGGGATCAGATAGCGCACGGATCTCTTCTCTGCGATCCAATCTCTGAGGATCGTAGAGGAGATCGCCAGCTCCGGGGTCTTTAGGAAATGGATCTTTTTCCTCCCCAGTTCCCCAAAGTAATCGATGGACTTCTGTATCTCAATTTCATTCCCCGGGCGGCTCGCGCAGATGAAATGACAGGCAGAAAGAAGCTCCCTGTTGTATTTCCACGTCGGCAGATCCGCCACGGCATCGGTGCCGCAGATGAAGTAGAATTCATACTCATCGCCAAACTCGCGCTGGAGGATACGGATGGTATCCACCGTATAGGAAGGGCCTTGGCGGTCACGCTCAATGGGTGAGATCATGAAATGCCCATTCCCTTCGATGGCCTTTTCCACCATCGCATAGCGGATATTCTTGTCAATGTGGTGCATATCCTTATTCGGTGTATCACCGGAAGGAATGAAAAGGACTTTGCGCAGCGAAAATTCCTGCCATGCCGCTTCTGCGATCACCAAATGTCCTACATGAATGGGATTAAAAGAGCCGCCAAAAATACCTATCCGTTCAGCCATAGATACAGCACCATTTCACACACTAAAATACAGACTGCCCAGAATGCCAAAAGCTGCAGGATATGGGACAGTTCAAATCTCCCCTTCGGATAGCGGGTATAGTAGTACGCCATCCAGTATAATTTTTCTGAAAATTTCATTTTGTCTGCCAGCAGAAATCGCATAACTCCCTAGGGAAACGCTGATTCGATCGCAGGATTCGATTTCACATGTATTTTCATACAATGCTTCGTCATACTCCTCCTTAAATAGCTCGCTATTCGCGTCGGAATATTCCTTGCATCGCATGAAAATACAAGAGTAAAATCGAATAACTATTGAATCAGTGTTTCTCTGGCGCACCGCTCCATAAGACCGGTGGATCCTTTATCTCATCACCAAGAGATTGTCTCTGTGGATGACCGTATCATAGGGCGCTGCCATGCCGAGAGCCTCGGAAAGCCCTTCGGTGCGATGTCCCATGATCTTCTGTACATCCTCACTGCTGTAGTGGGAAATGCCGCGGGCCAGTTCTTGATCCTCAAAGTACACGGCAACCGTATCCCCATCACTGAAAGCACCTTCTACATCGATGATGCCGACAGGAAGGAGTGAAGAGCCCTTCTCAAGAAGCGCCTTTTGGCATCCCTCATCGACGAAGATCTTGCCTTTGACCGCCGTACCAATGATGATATCCCGCTTCTTCAGCTGCGGATGTACATTTTCACCGCGGAAGAGTGTCCCGATCTCCTCCCCATCCATGATGCGCAGCAGGACTTCCTTCTCATCGCTTTTCGCAATGATCATATCAATACCAGAATGCACACAGATCTCCGCTGCCTGGATCTTCGTATACATGCCGCCCGTACCGCGCGCTGTACCCGCGCCGCCGGCAATGGCAAAAAGCTCGCGGGAGAAGGCGGGGACTTCATGGATCAGCTCTGCATCCGGATGACTCTTCGGATCCTTCGTATACAGGCCCTGAATGTCGGAAAGAATAATCAAAAGGTCGGCTTCGGCCACGCTTGCGACGATAGCAGACAGCGTGTCATTGTCGCCGATCTTGATCTCATCTGCGGATACCGCATCATTTTCATTCACGATCGGGATCGCTCCAAGTTCAAGAAGTGCCTGAATGGTACCTCTCATGTAGAGATAGCGCTTCGAATTCACCGCATCGCCCTTCGTGAAAAGGAGCTGTCCAACGGTCTGCCCGTATTCATGGAAGAGATGCTCATAGGTATTCATGAGCGCGCCCTGCCCCACGGCCGCCGCTGCCTGTTTATAGGGCAGGAAATCCGGCTTCTTATGAAATCCCAGCATGGGCAGTCCCACACCGATCGCCCCCGAAGTGACGAGTACCACATCAAGACCACGGTTCTTGAGGTCAGCAAGCTGCCGCGTCAGATGATCCAGGTAGCGGAAATTCACTTTCCCATTTTCATAGGTGATCGAGCTGGTACCGACCTTCACGACCACACGCTTTTTCTTCAGAATCGCTTCGCGATCTCCGGTCTTAAGGTAATTCATAGTGCGACTTCTTTTCTTTTTTCTTGAAAAGAACACAGTTTCTGCCGATGATCTGCACGATCTCGCAGGAGAGATGCCCTGCAAGGTAGAGAGCGGTGCTCTTGATATCTTCGTCCGAATTCTGATTGATCTTCACTTTGATCAGTTCGCGTGCCGTCAAGACGTCATCCACACTCTGGATGACCGTCTCACTCATGCCGTCTTTACCGATCTGCACGACCGCCGGCAGCTGCACGGCAAGAGCTTTTAAGTATTGTTTCTGTTTTCCTGTAAGCATGGAAAAAACTCCTTGGTTAAAATGATTTATGGGGTATGGGGCATGGGGTAGCCCGTGGGCGTGCCGTCCCTTGATTGGGAATGAAAGCTCTACTCGCCAGTTAGGAATGAGGAGTGAGGAGTGGTGGTGCGGCGCATAAAAATCAGAAGCGCCGCGGAGTTTTGATAGCGCTTCGCGCGCATCGTCATTTCGAGCGTAAGTCGAGAAATCTTTATTGCAGAACGTTCATCGTCGCAGGTAAGGCAGCACCAGGACATCGTTTTTCCTCGGCGCATACACGCTGATTCCCGCAATGCAGTAAAGATCCCTCGGCTACGCTCGGGATGACGATGCCGGAGAATCCCAGTCACTCCTAATCCCCAATCCCTAATCCCTAGCCACTCATCCCTGCTTTCAAACTTCAGGGTTCAGGGTTCAGGGTTCAGGGGTGTGGTGGCGGCTTCGCCGCGAATATGTATGGGGCGATGCCCGAAGGTCTCTTGATGACAGGCTTCCCGTTTGGGGTTTCCACACATCAACCACTCGGCCGCAAATGACAAAGATTTCTCGCTTCGCTCAAAATGACGATACGAGAGGCTGATGTCTCCTAATCTCCCCGTCACCGGCTATTCCTCTTCACTATGATTTTCCGACCAAGTGAATTCTACGCCGTACAGATTGACCGTATCGCCTTCCTGACAGCCGGCCTTTCTGAGGAGCTTGTCAAGACCCATGAATCTCCAAGCTCTGTCGAAGCGGCGCATGGAAACATAGTCCTCGAAGTCGGTCATGCCGACCAGCTTTTCCACGCGCTTGCCCTTGATATAGTACACATCATTCTTGTACTCGATCTCGAATTCCTGCTTGTTCGCTTCATATACAATGGCCTTTTCCGGAGATTCGAAGGATACATCGGGGATCTCCTGCAGAAGCTTCCACACGGCTTCCATGAGCGGACGAGTGCCTTCTCCGGAAAGCGTGCAGATGGGATAGAAGTCATAGCCTTCCTTCTCGATGGCCTCCTTCAGCTCTTCCAGCTTCTTCGGGTCATCGATGAGATCGGTCTTATTCGCTGCGACGATCTGCTTCTTCTGACGAAGCTCCGGGCTGTACAGCTCAAGCTCATTATTAATGATATGGAAATCATTCAATGGATCTCGGCCTTCGCTGCCAGCCGCATCAAGCACATGGATGAGGACCTTCGTACGCTCTACATGGCGGAGAAATTCGTCCCCAAGACCGGTCCCCTGACTTGCGCCTTCGATCAGGCCCGGGATATCTGCCATGACGAAGCTTCTCTCATAGTCCAGATTCACCACACCGAGGATCGGATTCAGCGTCGTGAAATGGTACGCCGCCACTTCCGGCTTCGCACCGGATACCTTGCGGATGAGAGAGGATTTCCCTACGCTCGGGAATCCCAAAAGACCGACATCCGCCAGCACCTTCAGCTCGAGGCGCAGCTCCTTTTCTTCACCCGGCTCGCCTTTTTCCGCATAAAGAGGCGCACGGACAGCCGATGTCGCGAAATGGGAATTTCCGCGGCCGCCATGCCCGCCTTTGACGATGAGGGCTTCCTGTCCATTCTGCGTCATATCCGCCAGAAGTTCGCCAGTCTTATTGTCATAGACCATCGTTCCGAGCGGCACCTCGACGAAGACGTCCTCTGCATTTTTGCCGAACATTTCTTTGGCGCCGCCATTGGCACCGGCTTTGGCTGCGAATTTTCTATGACGGCGGAAATTGATCAGCGTATTCAGGTCACTATTCGCTTTGATGAAGACCGAGCCGCCCTTGCCGCCATCACCGCCCGACGGGCCGCCGCGCGGTACATACTTCTCACGGCGGAAGGAAACCATCCCGTCCCCGCCCGCACCGGAGACTACAATAATCTTTGCTCTATCGATAAACATAGGTACCTCATTGTATAGAATGACAACATGTACAGATGAATAGGGTTCGGGGTTCAGGGTTCAGGGGTGTAGTGGCGGCTTCGCCGCAGTATATATGGGGCGATGCCAGAAAGTCTGCGGATAGCAGGTTTCCCGTTTTGAATTTTCCAATCATTGCCCACATGACCGCGAATGACAAAGATTTCTCGCTTCGCTCGAAATGACGATGCAGGAGTCTAATGTCTCCTAGTCTCTCAGTCACTCCTAATCCCTGTCCACTCATCCCTGCTTTCAAACTTCCCGACTTCTTGCATCTGTACACAAAAATTCTATTCTATTATACAGAGAAATTCCGCACTTTTCCACATAAAATCTATATGTGAGAGCAAAAAACGATACATAGGCAAGGCTGATGCATTTCCCTGGACACTACATGCCTCTCCTCACTTCTGATCAAAGTCCTAAAAATCACACAAAAAACGCTATCCACTTTTTCGTGGATAGCGTTTTTATATGGAAAAACCGTGTGTTTCCCCAGAATCATTCAGATGACTATTCATATAGGGACTGTTCCAATCCATGCAGGAATTTGATATAGTTTGTCTTCCCGCTGAAAATTCTCATGGCAGAGAGCGGTGTAAGTCCCATTTTGTCGAACGTATTCATACTGAAAACATTCTTCACGTCACGAAGAGCCACGAAATCAGAGGCAATATACGTATCCAGCAGTCCTTTGGCGATCTGCTGGATATTCAGAGGATAGGCCGCGAGGAAGTGCTGCACAGATGGCTGCTCTGTCCTTTTCCGCTTGCTCATTGGCGGCTCGATGTCATAGCCAAAATACGCGATGATGTCAAAGACATCGACCTCGTATCCATACTGGGTATAAAACCGATCGCCCCATTCGATTTCAAGGAGAAGGTCGGAGGCGAACTTGGCCTTATTGTTGTTCATCAGCCATGCTTTCTTGAAGTCCTCATACTTCGGATACTGCATCACGATATTATTCCGGATTTCAGAATTCAGGCTTTTTTCCACCAGATTCCCGTTCTCATCACGGTAGAATACATCTTCATTCACGATTTCTACATCTACGCCGTTGATGCGGATGACCTTCCCCTGAGGATGCTCTCTCAAGTTTCCCTGTGGGCGGCTGGGGCGGACAGGCGGCTTCGGGAATTTGTTATCTTCCGGTACCGTCGTCACATCAGCCGGGCTGCCGTCAAAGTCTGGGTCGTTGAATTTGGTATAGTTCTTTCGGAAATCAAGGATGGTGAAGAACATCTTCGAGTCTTCCTCTCCATCACACACGTATTTTTCCTTGATGCGGGTGCCCCTTCCGATGATCTGCTTGAATTCGGTCATAGAGCCGATTTTCCTATCCAGCACGATGATTTTACAGGTCTCCGCATCGACGCCCGTACTCATGAGGCGGCTTGTCACAGCGATGACGGGATATTTCGAAGAAGGGTCGATGAAATTATCCAACTGCGCTTTCCCGTACTCGTTATCCCCCGTGATCTGCATGATATACCGGGTATCTTCGGCGACGAGGTCCGCATTTTCATTTTCGAGGAGCCGCACCATTTCCTGGCAGTGGGGAATATCCTCACAGAAAACGATGGTCTTAGCATACCGCATATCATTCGTCTTCATGAAGTCCGTGATTCGCTTCGCTACCGCCTTGCGCCGGTCCGGCAGGACGATGATGCGGTCGAAATCATCCTGCGTGTAGGTACGGATGGGGACGGGATCGCCGTCCACATCCGTCGTATTTTTGGCCGGCGTCCAGCCGTTTTTATCGATATTCAGTTCCACGTTCACGACACGGTACGGCGCGAGGAAACCGTCTTCGATGCCCTGCTTCAGGGAATAGGTATAGATTGGCTTCCCGAAGTAGACCAGATTGCTCTGCTCCATCGCCCTGGCGTATCGCTCTTTCGCCCTGGTCAGGGCTTTCGTGTACTTTCTGACATCGACCGCCAAATGCTGCCTGGTGGCAAAGGCGAGGTTTGTCTCCGCCTCCCTGATAGCAGACTCCGCATCTTCCAGTCCCCCATCCTTCGGCGTAGCCGTCATGCCGACCTGGACAGCGCTTGCGAAATACGTGAGGATTTTATGCCAGTTGGAGTCATCATTGGCACTACCCCTATGACATTCGTCGATGATGATGAGGTCGAAGAAATCGCGGGGCAGCTGCTTGTAATAGTCTTTTTCCACGCCATTGTCATTCCCGACGAGCTGCTGGTACAGCCCCAGGAAAATATCCTTCGACGTATGGATGTTCTTGTTATCGATTTTCTCCATCGCATGCATGAAAGGATAGAAATCCTTTCGCATCGTCTGGTCGATCAGGATATTCCGATCCGCGAGGTACAGGATTTTCTTGAAGGTATGGGTATGCCAGAAGCGGTAAATGATCTGGAACGAGCAGAAAGTCTTCCCCGTCCCCGTCGCCATGACTAGGAGGAGCCGCTTCTTCCCCTTCTCGATATGCTCAATGGTCCGGTTGATGGCGATACGCTGGTAGTACCGTGGCCGCTTGCCGTTCAGCGTGGTGTAGTACGGCTCCGTATAGAGCTCCACCATCTCATCATCGAGGCACATCTCATGGCAGTAGCGGTTCCAGAGGGCTTCCTTCGTCGGGAACTGCATCATCTTCAGATTCTTATTGATCCCCGTGATGAGGTCAAGCTCGATGAGATCATCCCCGTTCGTGGCATAGGCGAAGGGCACATCCAGCCGACGGGCGTATTCCTTCGCCTGGTTGTAGCCTTCATCGGCCGAATGGGCGGAGCCCTTCGCCTCCACGACAGCGAGGGGCACGTTTTCATTGAAGCAGAGCAAGTAGTCCGCCTTCTTCGGCTTGCCCCGGTGGGGTTCATTGTATTCATCGATGGAAATCACCCCATTCGTGATGGGGTATTCCATATGGATATCGTGCCGCCCGCCCCATTTGTCTTCCAGCACCGGCGTAATGAAACGCAGCTTCGTGGATTCTTCATTCTCATCCACCGTCTGGCCATATTCGTCTCTTGATTCCATAGGTTTCGCATCCTTTCTCAGTGTTCCGACAGGCTGTCACATAAGGGCAGGAGCTGGTCCAGCTTCTCAACAATCCGCTGCTGCTCAGGGAGTGGGGGGAGAGGAATCACGATTGACTTAATGACTGCGGGCTTCAATTCCGTCTGATTGGTAGAACCTTCCCCTTTTGTTTCGAACCATGACTGCTGAGTTTTAATATATAAATGTATAAATCTTGAATCACAATTCCTGCTAGGACGAACGACTGTTACGTGAGAATCCGGATAAATAGTAAGATGGTTTGGATTATTGGAATCTGTAAAGAATCCCACTCTTCCGAGGGTACCATGGCCTGTTGAATTGATAATAGTATCACCATCAATAATAGCATCTTCCTCAGTGTAGCGCTTCAATGTAGATTCATCTAAATACTTGGCGAGGCTCATTTGAATGCCGTCATATTTGGTATTGCACTTTTGTGCAAATGATAAAGTATTACTTTGAACGTCACTATACTTAGGAGATTTTCCGCGACGAATCTCTTTAACAGTAATATCGTTTAACCTACACCATACCCAATTCTCCGGAATATCAAAAGGAATCTCTTCATCCGTGATGGGCACTAGCGGCTTTTCTTTCTTTTTCTTCTTCTCTTTCACCAGTTTTTCCTTTTTCTCGCGGATGGAAAGGAGAAGATCCTTTGCATCGCCGTCCTCGGCTTTCTGCGTCGTCAGCTTGCCTTCCATCGCTGCCTGGAGCAGGGAGGCTTTCATATCCGCCGGAAAGGCCGCCTTGATGGCTTCCAGCTCCTTCTCCGTCTGTTCCAGTTCGTCGATTTCCTTCATCAGCGCCTCGACACAAGCCACGATCCGCTGCTGCTCGGGAAGCGGTGGGAGAGGAAAGACCAATTTGCAAACATCCGAGACATTGATGTGCTTTGCGCCAAGCCCCTTTTGCTTTTCAGTTAGTTTTACTAAGGTTGCATAAGACATTAAAAAGTACCTAAAAAGTCTTACATCGGCGAAGCTCGAAAGTCTAAGAAGCATTACTCTTTGACCAAGACAAATTTTTTTGTTTTTAGGTAAAATTGCTGCTCGTCCAATGGAGCCTTCTCTAGTTAGAACAATATCATTTTCTAGAGGCTCTAAACGTTTTATTCTTTGATAATATGTTTGTTTATCTACATATCTTAACTTAGTAATATCGCCATTTGCATTTATACAATTTGTATCAATCCCTGCATATCCAGTATCTTCCTGATAATATTTAGGGGTTGGAATGAGGGCAGTCTACAATAGTTTTGCAAATATCTGATAATCTTACCCATACCCAGTTATCCGGAATATCAAAGGGGATTTCCTCATCGGTGATGGGAGCCAGCGGCTTTTCCTTTTTGATTTTCTTCTCTTGGACGAGCTTTTCCTTCTCCTCGCGGATGGCAAGGAGAAGCCCCCTCGCATCGCCGTCCTCGGCTTTCTGCGTCGTCAGCTTCCCCTGCATCGCCGCCTGGAGGACGGACTGTCTCAAATCACTTGCGATCCCCATCAGCCTTTCACCTCCAGCATCTCTCTGATACGAGCCAGCTGCTCATCCATTTTCTTGTCGAGTTTTTCCCTTCTCTTTACGAAGCGTCTCATGGTCTCTTCCGGTGACAGGATGATTTTCTCTTCGCTCGGATAGCCGCACAGGTCGAGGTTGTAGCCATTGGCTTTGATTTCTTCCATCGTGTAGCACTTCGACTTATAGGTCGTCGCCGCCGCTTCATCGGTCTTTTCATCGATGATTTCCTCGCGGTCATCCCACCATTTCCTCACACCGTCGAAGTGCTCTTTCAGCATGGGCTTCGTCTTGGAGAAGTGCTTGTATCCTTCCGGCATGTCGAGGCGGTAGTACCATACGTCATGGGTCGGGCCCGTCTTATCGAAGAAGAGGAGATTCGTCGCAATGGAGGTATACGGGGCAAAGCAGCTCTGGGGAAGCCGGATGATGGTATGGAGACAGCATTCACCCATGAGGTATTTCTTGATGGCGAGCTTGGCATTGTCATTGCCGAAGAGGAATCCGTCCGGCAGGACGATGACCGCGCGGCCTCCCTGTTTCAGCCGTTTTGCTTCCAGCGCCACGAAAAGGTCAGCCGTCTCGGAGCTTCTCATATCCGCGGGGAAGGCGAGCTTGTCGCTCTGCGAAGCGACGCCGCCGTAGGGCGGATTCATGGCTTCATAGTCCACGAGGTCATCTGCCATGTATTCGCCAAAATTCTTTTCATCGAGGGAATCTCCGTAATGGATATCCGGAAGCTCGATGTCGTGAAGGAGAAGGTTCGTGATCAGGAGTTTGTAGGGAAGCGGCTTGAATTCCCCGCCGCGAATGCTCGTCTGGAGAAGTTTCTGCGCTTCGGCACTATTTCCCACCTGCTGCGCCAGGTGCTCCAGGCCGTCCACGAGGAAACCACCCGTCCCCGCCGCCCAGTCCGCCAGCACGCCGCCGATCTGCGGATTGATTTTCTCGATGGCAAAGGACGTGATGGCCCGATTCGTATAGAATTCGCCGGAACTCCCTGCGCTCTGGAGCCCTCGCAGCATGGATTCGTACATCTCATTGAACTGATGCGCTTCGGCCGAATCGGCAAAGTCGACTTCGTTCAAGGTGTCAATGACTTCGCGGAGGATGTACCCGTCTTTCATGTAATTGACGGTATCGCTCATGATTTTCTTCACCATGAGGCTGCGGTCATCAGTCTTGTCGAAAGGGTGCACCCTCTTCCCCTCTACCTCGATGCCGTCCCCTTTCAGAACCGGAATCAGGATGTTATTCACGAAATGGAGCAGCTCGTCACCGGTCATGGCATTCTTGACATCGCCGGTATCCGCCCAGTCGCGCCAGCGGTATCCTTCCGGAATCACCGGCTCGTAAGCATCACTCAGCTCGCCTTCTTCTTCCTTGAAGTCGAAAATCTTCAAGAAGATCAGCCAAACGATCTGAGACAGCCGCTGCGCGTCCCCGTCGACGCCTTTATCTTTTCTCATGATCTTGCGAAGTCTTTCAATCAATGCGGATAAGCTCATGTCCTATGCCCTTTCTGGTCTATGTTAAGGAAACACTGATTAAATCGTTGTCTGATTTGGCTCTTGTATTTTCATGCTAGGCGAGGAATAATCCGCCGCGAATAGCGAGCTATTTAAGGAGGTTTATGACGAAGCATGGCATGAAAATACATGCCAAATCAGATTCTGCGATTGAATCAGCGTTTCCTTAACACACATATTTATATAACATTCTAAGGTCATTATACCATCTGACAAATTCAGCCACAATGAAAAGGGCATGCGATACAGGAAATCCCGTCACGGAAAACGCAAAAGCCCCACCAAAAGGAAGTGGGTAATGATACAAGGATGGGGCTATGCCGCCTTCTCATGCTTGCTTTTTTCAAAAATTTAAAAAAACGGTTCTCCTTTCGAAGAACCGTTTGCCGATTTCCTGCTATCTCACACTCTTCACCTTCATGCGGCGTTCAAGCACGCGCAGGCACATGGAGACGAAGAAGGTCATGATGAAGTAGTAGATCGCTACGATAACGAGCGGTGGGAATGGCTGGAAGCTGATGCCCTGAATGGTGGTCGCCGTATACATCAGATCGGCCATACCGATGACAGAGACCTGAGAGGACTCTTTGATGAGGGTGACGAATTCATTCCCGATGACGGGCAAGATGTTGCGGATCGCCTGCGGGATGATGATGCGCACCATAGACTCCCACTTCGAGAAGCCAAGCGACATCGCGCCTTCGAGCTGTCCCTTCGGGATGGACTGGATACCAGAGCGGACGATCTCACACTCATACGCACCGGAATTCAGAATCAGTGCAAGGACACCGGCGGAAAGTCTCTCAAAGTCGACGCCCATGATCTGGAAGCTGGGGAAATGGATGCCGAGGAACGGCAGCCCGAAAAACACGAGAGAGATCTGTACCAAGACCGGCGTACCGCGGATGACTTCTACATAGGCCGTCGAGATCCACTGGAGGACCTTGATGCCCGAGATCTTCATGAATGCCAGAATGATCCCGAGAAGAAGACCAAAGAAGCAGGACAGAAGAGAAATAATGATGGTGATCTTCACACCTGACATGAAAATGTCATTATATTTGACAGCTGTATCTAATACCATATCCATAATCGCATCATCTCCTTAAATATCAGCATGGAGCAGACGCTTCAGGAATGTCTGCGTCCGTTCTTCCTGTGGATGGGTGAAGATATCTTCGGGATTTCCTTCCTCCACGATATAGCCCTTATCCATGAAAATGACGTGATTGGAAACGCTTCTGGCAAACTGCATCTCGTGCGTGACGACGGCCATGGTCATGCCGGCTAAGGCGACTTCCTTCATAACGGTCAGTACATCGCCAACAAGCTCGGGATCAAGCGCAGAAGTCGGTTCATCGAAGAGCAGCATCTTCGGCTTCATCGCAAGTGCTCTGGCGATAGCGACACGCTGCTGCTGCCCGCCGGAAAGCTCGCCCGGATAATAATCCGCACGCTCGGCAAGACCTACACGGGAGAGAAGCTCCATCGCTTCCTCTTTCGCCTCCGCTTTCGGCAGCTTCTTGATATGTACCGGCGCATACATGACATTCTCTACGGCGGAGAACATCGGGAACAGGTTGAACGACTGGAAAACCATGCCGACATCGCGGCGCAGCATCTTCACATCAGTCTTTTCATTGACCTTCTTCCCTTCGAACCACAGCTCGCCCCCAGTCGGCGTTTCCAGCAGATTCAGGCAACGCAGGAAGGTACTCTTCCCGCTCCCGGACGGACCGATAATGGTACACACTTCTCCGTTCTCGATCTTCATATTGATATCTCTCAATACTTCGACCTTGCCGAACGATTTCTGCAAATGTTTGACTTCATAAATGACTTTTTTATCTGACATAGTCCTCACACCCTTCTTATTTATTCAAGATAGTAGCATAAATATACAGGTATGTCAATAAAAAAGCTACGGGTCAATTAGAGGTGACTGGTAACTAGTGACTGATAGCGAGGGACTAGTATCTAGGGATTGGGGATTAGGGATCTCGAGCAGCTGGAGACTAGGAGACTTAAGACTCCCCCGTATCGTCATTTCGAGCGTAAGCGAGAAATCTTTGTCATTCGCGGTCAGGCGGACGATGTTTGGAACTCCCAAACGGGAAACCCGCTCCCCACTCACTTTCAAACATTGTCTCATTTATACTCCGCGGCGCTTCTGATTTTTATGCGCCGCACCGCCATTTCGCATTTCTCGTTTCTCATTTCTTTTCTTATTTTTATTACCCCCCTCTCGAACTCATTCTTTTTTAGCCCTATCTAAACCTATCGTTTCCCTCTCCCCTACTTGAAATATTAAAGTGTTTCTCATGTTCCGTTTACGTTGGAACTGGAGAATGCTAAAATAACACCATAGAATCATACCACTCAGGAAGCAATGCTTCCATTACAGATAAGGAGATATACCATGGAAAAGCACGATGAAAAACATGTACATCACTGCGGCTGCGGCCATTGCCATGAGGCACAGGAAGCCGTCCATCGCACCGAAGAGCATGCACACCACGAGGAAGATGAAGAAAATCACAGCTGCGGCTGCGGGCATGACCATGACCACGAAGGACATTCCCACGAACACGGATGCACCTGCGGGCATGACCACGACCACGAAGGTCACTCCCATGAGCACGAATGCGCCTGCGGCCATGACCATGACCACGAAGGCCACTCCCACGAACACGAATGCACCTGCGGGCATGACCATGACCACGAAGGCCACTCCCACGAGCATGAATGCGGCTGCGGGCATGACCATGGCCACGAAGGCCACTCCCATGAGCACGGATGCGCCTGCGGGCATGACCATGACCACGAAGGCCACTCCCACGAGCACGGATGCGCCTGCGGGCATGACCATGACCACGAAGGGCACTCCCATGAGCATGATGGCTGCGGCTGTGGCTGCTGCGAAGAGATCCCGGAAGAGAGCCATGACCACTCGAATGACCCTGAAATGGCAAAATACAAGGACAATAAGATCGATGTCATGGAGAGCGATGCCGACATTGCGATCGATGAAAGGCGCGCCTTCGGTCATTTCCATGACAAGGGCGTCCACCATCATGATGGGCACAAGAACGACTGTCACTGCCATGACTGCATCGACGAAGAAGACTGCGACTACTGCGGCAAAGACCTTGCCTCCTGTCAGTGTGATTTCTTAGGAAAGGAATACAAGCGCGGCCTCTATCACATGGAGCACCTCGACTGCATGGAATGCGCCGCGAAAATGGAAGGAAAAATCCGCGAAATGCCATCCGTCTTCTTCGCCTCGATTTCCTTCACGAAGAAAGAGCTCCGCGTCATTTCCAAAGAAAATCCGGACAATCTCATCCCGCAGCTGCTCTCCGTCTGCCGCACCGTCGATGAAAATATCGGCATCGTACCGCCATCTGACAAGGGCGATTTCAAGACAGAGATCTATGAGATCCCCACCCTCGACTGTGCGGCCTGCGCCGTCAAGCTCGAAAAGCTCGTGAACCGCCAGCCCGGCGTCCTCTCCGCCTCGATTTCCTTCGCCACCAAGACGATGAAACTCACCGCCAAAGACCCGGACAGCCTCATCCCCGAGCTGACCAGAAAATGCAATGAGGTCGAAAGTCCGACCGAGATCCGAAAGAAACAGCGCCCGACCAAAGCGCAGAAAAAGTCAGCGGCAAAAAAAGAAGCGTCCTTCCTTGAACGCCTGAAAAGCGAAAAAAGCCAGCTCACCATCGGCGGCCTCCTCTTCGTCATCGGCATGCTGATGCACTACCAGCCGGCCGGCCTCTTCGCAGGACTTGCCTCCATCGGAGACTATTTCTTCTTCGTCTCCTACCTCATCTTAGGCGGCCCCATCGTCTACACCGCCCTCAAAAACATCACCCATGGGGAATTCTTCGACGAGACCTTCCTCATGACCGTTGCGACCGTCGGCGCCTTCGCGATCCACGAATACCCGGAAGCTGTCGGCGTCATGCTCTTCTACCGCATCGGTGAATATTTCCAGGACCTCGCTGCCGACCGCAGCCGCGACCAGATCATGGACGCCGTCGACCTGCGCCCGGAAGTCGTCCAGCGTGTGACCGCGAGCGGCACCGAGACCATCCCGGCAGAAGAAGCCGAAGTCGGCGATATCCTTCTCATCCGCCCCGGCGACCGCATCCCGCTTGACGGCATCATTTCCGAAGGCGAGACCCAGATCGACACCTCCGCTGTCACCGGTGAACCGAAGCCTGTCCTCGCAGCCGTCGGCGACCCCGTAGACTCCGGCTGCGTCAATATGACCGGCACCATCCGCATCCAGGTCGAGAAAGTCCTCGCAGAATCCATGGTCACCCGTATTCTCGACTCCGTCGAGAATGCCGTCGCCAGCAAGCCAAAGATCGACCGTTTCATCACCCGCTTCTCCCGCGTGTACACCCCGATCGTCGTCTTCGTCGCGATCGCCGTCGCAGTCCTCCCGCCGCTCCTCTTCGGCGCCGACTGGGATAAATGCATCTACACCGCTCTCACATTCCTCGTCATCAGCTGCCCCTGCGCGCTCGTCATCTCCGTCCCGCTCTCCTTCTTTGCCGGCATCGGCGCCGCATCGAAAGAAGGCATCCTCTTCAAGGGCGGCACCGTCATGGAAGCCCTCTCGAATACCAAAGCCGCTGTCCTCGATAAGACCGGCACTCTGACCGAAGGAAAATTCAAAGTCAGAAACATCGTGAAGACCGCTGGCAAGAGTGAAGACGAGATCCTTGCCCTCGCAGCTGCCGCTGAGATCTACTCCACCCACCCCATTGCCCAGTCCATCGTGACCTGCGCGAATGAAAAAGGTCTCTCTCTTCCTAAGCTCACCTCCATGCAGGAAATCGCCGGACACGGCGTCAAAGCCAACCTGAACGGCGAAGACATCTATGTCGGAAATGAAAAGCTCCTCGCCCTTTCCGGCATCTCTATCCCATCCCTTCCGGAAAACAAAGAAGTCGGCACCGACGTCTACGTCGCCAAAGACAAGACTCTCCTCGGCCGCATCACCATTTCCGATGCCATCAAGTCCGACACCATCGAAGGCATCCAAGACCTGAAAGCCCTCGACATCACCCCTGTCATGCTGACCGGGGATAATGAAAAGAGTGCGAAAGCCATTGGAAGCCTCGTCGGCATCGAGAACATCCATGCCGGCCTCCTTCCGGAAGACAAGCTCTCTGAAATGCAGAAAGTCAGAAAAGAGATCGGCTCCGTCCTCTTCGTAGGCGACGGCATCAATGACGCTCCTGTCCTCGCCGGTGCTGATGTAGGCGCCGCTATGGGCAGCGGCGCAGATGCTGCCATTGAAGCCGCTGACGTCGTCTTCCTGAATTCGAATGTCGACGCCATCTCCAAAGCCGTCCGCGTGGCCAGAAAAGTCATCAAGACCGCTTGGGAAAATGTCGCCTTCGCCCTCATCGTGAAGATCGCCGTCATGATCATGGGCCTCTTAGGCTATGCCAATATGTGGGTCGCCGTCTTCGCAGATACCGGCGTCACCATCCTCTGTATCCTCTATGCTGTAAGACTGCTGCGCGTGAAATTCTGATTCATGGGTACATAGATGAAAACCCCCGATTTGCCTTTTGGCGAATCGGGGGTTTTGCTTGCGCGTAAAACTATACGAAACGGATTTCCAGCCGCTTTCCAAGTCCCTGCGCGATCTTCGCAAGTGTAGCAATGGAAGGCATTGACTGACCTTTCTCAATGCGGCTGATATTGGACTGCCTAAGTCCTGTGCGCTCAGCCAGTTCCGACTGCGTGAGCTGTTCCTCATTCCGTGCACGAAGAACCATCATCATCAGCTGATAGCGCGCTTCATTCTCATCCCATTCTTTTTTGAAATCAGGATTCTTCATCTGTTCATTGAGATATCTATCGAAATCATCCATGTAACTCACCTCCTGCTGCGATTCATAAAATCATCCCGTATTTTCTTTGCTCGTTTAATTTCACGAGCCGGCGTTTTCTGCTTTCCGATATCCATATGACAAAAAAGAAGCACCGAACCCTTCAGCTCGTTGCTTCTATTTTTTCAATCAGCACTCAATACAAATCTGGATCCAACAGTTGAATATACCTTTTTCCAAATCTGTCCATAGTAAACGATCTGACATGATATATTTCATTGATAGATTCTTCTGTCAGCACTTGATTTGGGCTTCCATCTTTATAGATTTTGGCATCTTTTAACAAGACGAGTCGATCACAAAACATAGCAGCCATATTAAGATCGTGGATAACCATGACAACCGCAATATTCGATTTACAAACAAGGCCTCGAATCCGAGCCAGCACTTCGAGTTGATGATGAACATCCAGACTACTTGTCGGCTCATCCATAAGTATGATTTGGGGACTACCGGCCAGCGCACGCGCTATGAAAGCTCTTTGTCTTTCGCCTCCAGACAAATGACAGATATCACTCATCATATACTTTTCAAGTCCCATTTCCTGCATTGCATGCATAGCATGTTTGCGATCTTTATTTGTAAAAGAGTACCCGCTATAAGGAAGTCTCCCCAACAGCACCAGATTCATAACAGTCGTAGGAAACTGGGAAAGCGTACTTTGTGGAACATAAGACACCTTCTGCGCGATTTCTCGAAGAGACATTTCATTGATATTCTTTCCATCCAGAAATACATCACCACTGGTCGCTGCGTGCAATTTATTGATGCATTTTAGGAGCGTACTTTTCCCCGCACCGTTTTGTCCCAATATCCCTAAAAAACACCCTGCCTCTATGGATAAATTAATATCAGATAATATCTCCTGCGTTCCAGAATATGAAAAATTTAGATGCTTTATATCGACCAACATTTCTATCCCCGTCCTCTCATCTTTATAATCAGGTGAATAAAGATCGGTACACCGACGAAGGAAATCACAATACCGACTGGAATAGAGACGGGATATAAAATATGCTTTCCAAGGAAATCTGAATAAAGCAGCAGGCAAGCACCGATCAGGCCAGCAGTCGGCAGATACGTCCTATGTTCATTCCCGATAATAAGACGAGCAATATGGGGCGCAATCAAACCAATAAACCCAATCACTCCTGTAAAACTGATCACCGTTGCCGTCAAAAGGACAGATACCAGTCCAGCGATCAAACGAATTCTCTGTGGATAAATCCCTAAACTTCGAACTGTTTCATCATCATTAATCGACATAGCATCCAATGAAAGAGATAAAAAATAATACACGATGGAAGCAAGCACCATAACGCCTAAGGTGATCCCGACTGTATTCCACGTCGCTTTGCCTAATGTACCAAAAGTCCATTGAATAATCTCCCCCAACTTATATTCCTGTGCAAAGAACTGCACAGTGGCACTCAACGCACTGAAAAAGTAATTCATTGCAATTCCAGTCAGGACTAAAGCAGATGCTCCTTCTCCGGTGTAGGAAGAAATTCCATAAACCAGAAAAACACAAAGGCAAGAGAAAAGAAAAGCCCCGACAATCATTCCAATAGAGCTGTGCATGACAACATTACCGGAGACAATGCAAAGCGAAGCGCCAAAAGCAGCAGCTGCTGACACTCCAAGTGTAAACGGACTTACCAAATCATTGTGTGTCATGGACTGCATGACGGCTCCTGACATGGAAAGCGCAATGCCAGCCGTAAAAGCCATGGCTATCGCTGGCATTCTCATATAAGCCACAATTTTTTCTTGCGTTGACAAATGCATTCCCTGAAAAAGCTTAAAAAGAAGCTCAGGAATATCAACAACCTTCAGCCCAAAAAACGCTGTCATAAATAATAATGCAGACAAAACCGCGAAAACAGCAAGCGCCAAAATCACTATCATTTTACGTGTCTGTGCTCTTCTCCATACTTCATCCATCGTTAATTCTCCATAGTGAATGCCGGATAGGTATGTCCTGCATGATACTCCAGACCTTCATAATCCTTGACCCATTTAGAAAAAATGGCTTCCGGATGCAAGTCAGGTAACTGCTCAGGATATAAAAATTTCGCAATATACATACTACCGACCAGTTTGGATGCACCGCCATGCACATAGTGCGACAGTAAAAGGATACGATCCTTCTGCACTGCTTCCGTACTATCCCAGCCAGGTCTGCTTACAATATCCTGCTTGATACGCTTCATATCATCGAGTGTAGGTGGTATATAGGAAGAGTATACATTCGCTTCTGAAACCTTGACAATGTACTCGGGATTTTTATTGACAACATCTTCAATCTGGATCTGCGTCCCCTTAGCCTCACGAAAAATATTCTCTCCATGAGCTTTATTGACCATTTCATAGAAATAGTCACCCGGTATAGTGGTCCGTCCAGGCGTGCGATATTCAAAATATATACTTTTTCGAGAAACATCTTTCAATTGCTGCTCGATATAATTCAATTGGGCAGAAAAATAATCAACAAATTCTTTTGCATTTTCCTTTTTATCGAATATATCTCCCAGTAGCTTTACATTATCGAAAACCTGCCCCGTATAGTATGCATTGCAGACAACCACAGGAATGCCAAACGGCTTTAGTTTTTCTTCTGCATTCTGCCAATGGTCATTCTCGCACAAAATAAGCACATCCGGACTCATATTGGCGATTTTCTCATAATTCAGACCGCCTTGCGCAGTACCGATCAAGTTATCTTCCGTAAAACGATACTTAAATCCTTCCTTGTCTTGATAAATATAATAATCAACACCAACGATTTGATCGGCCGCTCCTATAGCCGTGATCAACTCTGCATTATATGCATTGATAATGGCAGCACGCTGCACTTTGCTAGGGATGGTTACATTCCTGCCCAAGCTATCCGTCACCGTGATTGTTTCACCTGCTTTTTCATTAGATACAGAAACAGGATGCGATGAAAAGTCACCACATCCTGCCACTGTAGCAGTTAATGAAATACAGGCAATGAAACCAAGAATTTGTAAATACCGGTTCATCATTGTACTTCCTTACTCTATCATGAAATTAGAAATGCATGGTCGCGGAAACACAGAAAGTTCTTGGATTGCCAAGGATGCCATACGCGTAAGTCGGTCTCGGGAGCCAGTAATCTTTATCAAAGACATTAAATACAGTAAATGCATAATCAACTGGAACCTGACTGATATGAGACCGGTAGCGGAGACCAAGATCCACCACAGTAGAAGAGTCAAAGTTTAACTCTTTGTTAGCCTTAGTGTAAATCGGGGTAGAACCGGTATATACCATACGGCCCCATGCATTAAATGCATCATTGGCCTGATATTCTGCCGTCAGCACGCCACTCCATTTAGCAACACCCATGACCTGCTTCCCATTATAATATGCAGTATTATTTTTGTTATAAGAAGAATCAAGATACATCAGACCGCCAGAAAGTACCCATTTCGGAGCCACTTTCCCGGATACAGACCATTCGATACCTTTATATGAAGTTTCCCCATTCAGCGTCAGTTTTTTAGTATGAGCATCGACATATTCATCCATTTTGGAGTCCTGTTTGGTATCAAAATAGGAAAGTGCTGTCACAATATTGCCATTGGTATATTTGAATCCAACTTCATTGCTCTTTGTCTTGATTGGATCAAGAATCTGTCCCTGATTAAGGTATCCCGTTCCGATCACAGAGCCAGCATCAAAACTTTCGCTGTGGTTAGCAAATACAGACCATTTATCGCTTGGCTTATAGACAATAGCAAATAATGGAGAAGTGGCATCCGTCTTTACAATGTTTTTCGAATTATCTACACGCGAAATATGGTGATGTGCGCCAAGAGTGATATCCCATTTATTATAGGAAAGCGTATCCGCAATAGTCCATCCGTAGAATTGAGAGTCGCCACTATACAGTGCTTTTAACCCAACGCCAGGAATATGAGTTGGCTTATCTACACCGGTATAAATATTCCCTGTTGTATTTCCTGTTGTATCAAGAGTCTTACCCCATCTAGCCTGATACCAATCCTTGTCATAAGAAAGAACCAGCTCATTCTTTACAGCACCGATGGTGAACTTTTTGTTTGCACCGAACTGTACATAGCCATTTCTGATTGCAAATGGCTCATTAACGATATTACGGCTAAAATCGCCATTATCATTAAGGACATCGACACGGGAAGAACCATTGACTAGATAATCATAACCATCATTATAAGCATAACCTGCATTAAGGAAGACCGTCAGACTATCGTCCAGTTTCTGTTCATGGTTTAAAGTAGCCATCCAAGTACGCATACCAAGCTTCTGTCCATCAAATGCGTAGTTGTTTTTTCCACTCGGAGCAGAAGGAATTCTTGTCAGATTGCTGCTCGTAAAGACAAAATATCTCTGAGACTGATCGGTATGCGTATCTCTATATCCTAAGAAAATATTGGTATTGCTTCTTTCAGCTTCATGATCAATATTGACGGAAAAATTTTTCTGAGTTTCCTTTTCATTTACAATCGCAGTATCCCCATTGCTATAAGCCGCATTCACACGAATGCCCCACGCTTTGTCTTCTCCTAGACGGCGAGATACGTCAATCGCATTTCCCCAAGTGCTTCGGCCGGAGAAAGATGTAGTCCAGTCAGTAATGTCTTTCTTTCCAGCGCGCTTTGTCTGCCAGTTGATGACACCTCCAGCGGATTCCTTCGCCTGAACCCCCGTCACACCGATTCCCGGACCAGAAATAACATTGGCGCTTTCCATCATATTGATCGGAATATTTGTCTGCGAAAGAAGTCCTGGAATTCCATTGATACGGAACTGGTAAGCATTAGAAGCAATACCACGAATAGAAAAATCGTTGTAAAGCGTACTTCCAGAGTTTCTAATAGATGGAACATTAATTAAAACATTGACAGACTGTTCGCTAGGTGTAGCTGCAAATGTAGTAATGGTCTTTTGCGCCAGATTGGTCTGCTGAAACGGTGTCTCCATTACATCTTTGACACCAAAAATACCGACGACACCACTTTCATTCTGGTAATCGCCGGGAATCATTTCCACAACTTTATCTTTATCTCCATATACATACACTGTATCTAGTACAGTATCAGCAGCACTACCTACTACCCCCCCCCGAAATTGTGAGCATGAGGGCAGCAGCCAACATCTTATACATTTCTTTTTTCATAACCATTCTCCTCTTTTCAAAATGTAAAATGAGCGGGAAGAAAACGATCTTCATCAAGAGCCAGTGTATCCAAGTTTCCACGGCAAAGATGAAAATCCTCATCACCTATTCCCTTATCAGTGATAACCTTTTAAGAGACTATCATAAATTACTTATTTTGTCCAATATTTTTTAATCTGATTTTATTTTTGTTAACCTTGTATCTCTTGTTTCTAATTTTCATATGATAAGGTGTATTCCCCCTAAAAGGGCGGCCATCCGCAATGGGTTCCCCGATCATCTCATTTTCTCAGCAAAAATAAGAAACGCCCTCTCACGGACTGATCTGCCGATATATCCTTATCACGACATAATCCGCCATGTGAATAAAGGAGCTCGTGAACGGCAGATGATTCTATATATATGCGTTTATCAATTGATAGCTTTTAGTGATCCACCATTTCTTGTGAGCTGCTCGTAAGACGAAGACTTGCAATTTTCATAAAGAAGGTATACAATACAGACATGAAGCCAAGGGCGCATCGTGTGTGCACCTTTTCGCGGCTGTTCTCTGATTTCCAGAATTCATTAGCGCTAAGAAATACGACAGAGAGCAGCCTTACGAAAGGAAGATCTTGCTTTGTGCTCTGGCTCATCGGACAGGACAAGGAAATGTCAGTCTTTTTCCCCCACCTGTCTAAGGCTGAACATGTAAGACACACAAAAAATATCCGGGAAATCCATGCTTTCCACGCTTCCCTGCCCCCTGCGAGGCCGAGCACCGACGACAGCCAGGACGTTCGTACTTTGGTACATTTAACCACACCGGCGCCGATTCCGTGTCCCGCCTGCATTTGGGTAAAGGCAGAAAGCGTTCCCCAGATGTTTTTTGCTACCTCAAACCCCTGCTATACGGCGGGGGTTTTCAATTTTCAACATACATCTGCGTATTCAGACAAAATAAAAGAGAGCCAAATTTCTTTGGCTCTCCAAGTATATGTCCGCAAACATATACCCCAATTCATGTTCAGATTGTATCATCTTCACAGCTCTTTTTCAAGGCCTTTCATACGCTTTTTCAACAAAATTCTTCAAGATAGACATTCGCATCATTAAATCAGGATGTACAACCATTGATGATACACTCACGCTGACAGAAGACTGAAAGCGAATTGTTGCATCGATGAAATTGTCTATAAAAGATAAGACCTCTTCTTTTTCTATGGCTAAACCAACAAGATAATAACAAATCAAAATCACATAATCCCCAATCGTTTTAAAGTTGATATAGGGTAATTTAACATCCTGCATAAGGCACTGTTTCATGGCCGATGAGGGATCTATGTTTCGAAAGCGCGCATCAAAAACGACTGAATTGTGCGCTATTGCATTTCGTAAGTCCTTCAATGTATAGATATACTTATAGACCAATTCCCGATTGGTATCGCTAGCCAAATTAAAGCCAATAGCTCTGGAAATACTTTCCCGTACTTCTCTGGTCAAGCACGATAAAAGAAATCCCAGATCTCCCATCATGATGATTTCAAAAAGTGCCCAAACTGGTACGCCGGAATAGCCAATATGATTATAAAAATGAGTAATTTTGGGGTTGTTCATTCTATAAGCTCTTGCCAGATCCGTTTGAATCGATTTCTGTAAATTCAGTTTATTTTGCTGGAATCTTTTCCTCTGATCCAAAGTGGAGGAACCCGGCGCATTTCGGAAAGAAAGTACAATATTGTCCATCATAGTTTGTATGCTTTCTGAATTTGTTGCTTCCAGAATGCAGTTGATAGAGACATTCTTTACTGCACTTTCAATAAACATAACCTGGCTGTACATCAATGCTTTCAATGCAGCGTCATACTGAAATAATTCGTAGATCTCATGAAACGAGGTAAAAGGCAATCGCTTTTTCTGAGTTTGAAAGAAACGATATCCTTTGTAACCATGAAAATACCCCATGTTTGTAAGCTGTCTTTTCTGCACATCACCAGAAATCGCAATTCCATGAGAAGAGAGATGCTGCATAAGCTGATCAATCATCAAATAAGCCATTTTTATTCTCCAAAATAAGCCTAAAAAAAATCACATGGCAATGAAGCAGTGATTTATCGAATGATTTCGAGCACATCCGTCACGCGGTCCACATATGGGACGCCTTCTTTCTCAAACATCGGGATCGCGTCCTTGCCTTCAAGGCCGGTCAGGATGCCGATGCATTTCGCACCGGCGCGGCGG
>ENA-ORSK01000824-ORSK01000824.1-human-gut-metagenome-genome-assembly--contig:-NODE-824-length-28536-cov-52.769004_pt1:0-27500 | contig 28536 bp, 23 predicted proteins | sample MGYA00242192_ERZ509159 | MGnify/ENA primary metagenome ERZ509159 (study PRJEB26280, sample SAMEA2338663) | human gut metagenome | biome: human gut; feature: human-associated habitat; material...
ATCAAGTGGATGATGTTTTAGGTGTGCGCGTATTTTCACACCTGGAAGTCATAAACACGAATAGAACGACCTGCACCGAAGCCAACGACTCTCAGGTGTGCGAATATGCTCGCACCTGGAAGCGCAACTCGCTTGTCATCAAGTGGATGATGTTTTAGGTGTGCGCGTATTTTCACACCTGGAAGTCATAAAGTGGAACAAGACGGTGGAACTATTCCGAACCAATGGAAATTGATGTATCTTAGCGGAAATATTCAGAACTGATGAGAAAAAGATCAATATTTTTGGCTGTGGCCTTGATAGCCGCGGCGTGCGGATCTCCGGAGAAAATGAGGATGGAGGATCCCGTGGACTATGTGAACCCGCTGATGGGCACGGCGTCCACTTACGAACTTTCGACAGGCAACACCTACCCGGCTATCGCATTGCCGTGGGGAATGAACTTCTGGACACCTCAGACCGGACGCAACGGGGACGGCTGGACATATACATATTCAGCGACCAAGATCAGAGGTCTGAAACAGACCCACCAGCCGAGTCCGTGGATCAACGACTACGGCTCGTTCTCGATCATGCCTGTGACCACAGGGCCGGTTTACGACGAGGAAGGACGGCAGAGCTGGTTCTCGCACAAGGCGGAGACGGTCAAACCATACTACTACCAGGTCTATCTCGCCGAACACGACGTGGTCGCCGAACTCGCCCCTACCGAAAGGGCGGCGGCATTCAGACTCACCTACCCTGAAAAGGAGATGTCCTACCTCGTGGTCGATGCCTACAGCGGCGGCAATGCCGAAGTCATAGGTGACAGGAATATGATCGTAGGCTACTCGACCGCAAACCACGGCGGCGTGACCGAGAATTTCCGAAACTGGTTCGTGGTGGTTTCCGACACTCCATTCGAGACACAAACCGTTGACGGCCACATCGCCATGGTCGGGTTCAAGACAGCGAAAGGACAGAAGGTAAACCTCAGGGTCGCCTCATCATTCATTAGCCATGAGCAGGCGGAAATCAATCTCAAAGAACTGGGCGACAGAACGTTGGACGAGATAGCCGAGGCCGGGCGAGCAAGATGGAACGAGGTTTTGGGTCGCATCGCAGTGGAGGATGACAATCTCGACAATCTGCGCACATTCTATTCCTGCCTTTACAGGTCGGTGCTGTTCCCTCGTGACCTGTCAGAGATCAACGCCGACGGCGAGCGCGTCCACTACAGCCCTTACGACGGAGCCGTGCACAAGGGCTATCTGTTCGCCGACACCGGCTTCTGGGACACATTCAGATGCCTGTTCCCGCTGCTGAACCTTGTCTATCCTGACGAGAATGTGAAGATGCAGGAAGGGCTGGTGAACACCTGGAAAGAGAGCGGATTCCTGCCGGAATGGTCCAGCCCGGGACACAGGGGATGTATGGTCGGAAACAATTCAGCATCAGTGGTCGCCGACGCCTGGATCAAGGGGCTGCGCGGCTATGACACCGACGAGCTTTGGAAGGCCGTCACCCACGGAGCCCACGCCGTCCATCCGGAGGTCAGTTCGACAGGCAGACTCGGCTGGGAATATTACGACAGCCTCGGCTATGTCCCTTGCGACGTAGGCATCAACGAGAACGCCGCCAGGACGCTTGAATATTCCTACAACGACTGGTGCATCTACCAATTCGGCAAGGCCTTGGGTCGCGGCGATGAGGAACTCGCCCCCTACGCCAAGGCTGCGCTTAATTACAAGAACCTCTACGATCCGGAGTACAAGTTGATGGTCGGAAAGAACCTCGACGGCTCGTTCGAGAGGCCGTTCAGCCCTCTGAAATGGGGCGGTAACTTCACGGAAGGCAACAGCCTGCACTACACCTGGTCAGTGTTCCACGACCCGCAGGGTCTGATCGACCTGATGGGAGGGGACGAGGTCTTCGCCGGGATGCTCGACAGCATATTCACAATCCCTCCGCTCTTCGACGAGAGCTACTACGGCTTCCCTATCCACGAGATCAGGGAAATGCAGGTGATGAACATGGGAAACTACGCCCACGGCAACCAGCCGATCCAGCACATGCTCTACCTTTACGACTGGTGCGGCCAGCCTTGGAAGGCGCAGCAGCGGATCCGCGAGGTGATGGACAAGTTCTACAACTCCAACTTCGACGGCTACTGCGGCGACGAGGACAACGGCCAGACATCCGCCTGGTACGTCTTCTCCGCCCTCGGATTCTACCCTGTCTGCCCGGGGGCCAATGAATATGCCATCGGCACACCTCTGTTCAGGAAAGCGGTCATCACCCGGCCTGACGGAAGCGTCGTCTCGCTTGAAGCCCCGAAGAATTCCAAAGAGAACTTCTACGTCAAAGGCGTGAGAATCAACGGGAAAGAGTGGAGCCGGAACTATTTCCGCCATGAAGACCTTGCAGAAGGAGCGAATATTGTTTATCTTGTAGGGTCCGAGCCTGACACGGTGAGAGGAACCGCAAAGGAGGACAGACCATATTCATACACTAATGAACAATAAATTATGAAACGCACACTGCTTCTGGCTTCGGCCATTTTTCTGCTCTCAGGTACTTTGACACAAGCCCAGGCACCGGCCGATGTGGTTCGGCAGGATCACCAACCGGCCGCTGAGCCAACCAGTCTGGCCGCAGAGCCAACCGGTCTGGCCGCCGGGCCAACCAGTCTGGTCGCCGAGCCAACCAGTCTGGCCGCAGAGCCAACCAGTCTGGCCGCCGAGCCTGTCAAAGCGACTGCCACGAGCAACACCAAAACCTACAAGTCGCAGCGTCCGGCTCCTGAAAAGAGACTTTTCCGCTCCGAGGCAGTCGAGAACAAGATCGCCCAGATGCAGGGCATCCTGACGAACCCCCGCCTCGCCTGGATGTTCGCCAACTGCTACCCGAACACACTGGACACCACAGTCCACTTCGGCAAGGATGAAGACGGCAACTTCAGGACATTCGTTTACACCGGCGACATCCACGCCATGTGGCTTAGGGACTCCGGAGCGCAGGTCTGGCCTTACATCCAGCTTGCCAACGAGGATGAGCATCTTAGGAATATGCTCGCCGGCGTGATCAACTGCCAGTTCTCGCTGATCTGCATCGACCCTTACGCCAACGCCTTCAACGATGGCCCGACGGGCAGCGAGTGGGATTCGGACCTCACCGACATGAACCCTTACGACCACGAGCGCAAATGGGAGATCGACTCGCACTGCTACCCAATCCGCCTGGCCTACCAGTACTGGAAGGTGACCGGCGACGATTCCGTGTTCGGCGAGACATGGCTCAAGTCCATCCAGGCCACTCTCAAGACCTTTAAGGAGCAGCAGCGCAAGGACGGCCCGGGACCTTACCGGTTCGCCCGCAAGACCGACCGCCAGTTCGACACCAAGTCCAATGACGGCCGCGGCAACCCTGTCAAGCCGGTGGGTCTGATCGCCTCGGCATTCCGTCCGTCGGATGACGCGACGATCTTCGAGTTCCTCGTTCCGTCCAACTTCTTCGCCGTCACTTCATTGCGCAAGGCAGCCGAGATCCTCACGGATGTTAATCACAACAAGAAACTCGCGAAGGAATGCCTCGACCTCGCCGCCGAAGTGGAGAAGGCTCTTTATGAATATGCCATCGTGGATCACCCTAAGTACGGCAAGATCTTCGCCTTTGAGGTGGATGGTTTCGGCAACAGGCTTCTGATGGACGACTCCAACGTTCCGAGCCTCCTGTCAATGGCGTATCTCGGAGACATTGATGTGAACGACCCGATCTACCAGAACACCCGCAGGTTTGTCTGGAGCGATGACAATCCATATTTCTTCAAAGGCAAGGCCGGCGAGGGAATCGGCGGCCCGCACATCGGCTACGACTACATCTGGCCTATGAGCATCATGATGAAGGCATTCACGTCCCAGGATGACAAGGAGATCAAATGGTGCGTGGAGACCCTGATGAAGACCGACGCCGGCACCGGCTTCATGCACGAATCCTTCTATAAGGACGACGCAAGCAAGTTCACCCGCGCTTGGTTCGCCTGGCAGAACACCCTCTTCGGCGAGCTGATCATCCACCTGATAGACACCGGCAGACTCGACCTCCTCAACTCCATCAAGGTCAAGTAGATAATCCGTCACAGACGCAGGGCAGCAAACCGATGCGCTAAAGTTTCTCCACCGAAAGCCATGACAAACGAGAGACCTAAAGTGTCCCAGGCAGCAAACCGATGCGCCAAAGTTTCTCCACCGAAAGCCATGACAAATGAGAGACCTAAAGTGTCCCAGGCAGCAAACCGATGCGCTAAAGTTTCTCCACCGGAAGGGGGCATCGAGAAAAACAGAGGCGAAATCTACATTCTTGCCCCGCTGTCCGACCTCTGGTTGAAACGGGAATATGGTTTATGATCTAATTTACACCGCGAACGATGAGTTTGGCACGGAAATGGTATATTTGTCAATCGACATAAATATTTTTACTCATAAACCAAAAACTGACTCAATAGTTATTTCATAAGTATTGAATAAGATAAGCCGAAGCCGGGTGAGAACCTCGCTTCGGTTTTTGTTTTTAGTAACATGAAAAAAATAAGTTGCCTCAGATTAAGAGAAGATTTTCGAGGATAGATCTATTTTCGAAGAAGGAGTGTGCCGGTGGCACATGACTGATGAGAAAAGAGATCTAGACCGAAAAGATTCCTTAAGATGATGCAGGTTATCTTTTGAAGGTTACTTAACTTGGCATCATGACGCATTATGACGCAAAAAAGGGGATGTCGCTTCGCGGCATCCCCTCATAAACTTATGCTATTCTAATAATTACTCAGAAATAACAACTTCGAATTCGATCTCCTTAGCATGATCCTCAACACCACTCTTGTAGCCATCATAGTTGAACTTGTGGCTGAGTTTAGCCTTAACCTTGATGGTAACTGGCTGAACCTGATGAGCAGCATCCTTCTTGTAAAGGATAGTACCGGCGGCAGCATCGTAAACGAGCTTGCTTGGAGGGAATGTAGCAGTAACGTCCTCGGTGCCTACGAAAATCTTTATTGCAGGATCGTAAGTGATGTCAAGATCGTAAGCCACATCTGCGTTCCATTTCCACATAGCAGCCTTGGTAGAGGCAGCCTGATCAACAGAATTGAGAGCAGGTGAAAGAATCGTGGAAACAGTTGTTGTGCTCCAAAGGTTAACATTTACATCCTGATAAGGAACACGCTTAACCTGAATATCTCCGATCGAGAATACTTTTATAGGATCCTCAATGAGCAACTTGACAGGAAGTTCGTTAACCAACAGGCCATTGCACTTAAGAGTGGCCTTAATGGTCATGTCGCGTGCTGTATAGTCACCCCAGACAATTTGACGCTCTGCAAGGCTACCATCTGCCTGAATATCGCCAGGGGTGGCACCGTCAAGCGCAGCAGGGATTGTAGGGATGTTCTTGTAACCCTTATTTACCCATGCAGTAGTAGCAAGAGGCTCAACATAAGAGAATGTTATGTTCAAGTATGAATTGACACTTGAGTTGCAATTGCCAACACCGAAGTACTTGCTGAGGTCATCAGTGTTGATGACATACTTCTCAGGAGTACCATCCTTCTTACCCTTGAGTGTAGCGTAAGCGGCTCCACTCGCATCAAAGGCGACAAGATCCTTGTGATAGATAAGTTTATATTCAGGAGTCTTAAGACCTGCGTCGCAGCTGAAAGAATAACTTACACCATACCATGTGTCAACCTTAGTAACGAAAACAAAGGTATCATTATAAGAAATAAGATCAGCTGCACCAAGAGCTATATGAGGACCATGAGCAGTGCTGAGAATCTTCAGCAGAGAGGCCGTACAATCAACATACCCTGATGGTTTCTTGTTGCGAGAAGCAGTTACCTTGGTCTCTGTACCAGCCTTGAAGTCTGTCTTGAACTCCGCGAGATCCTTGAAGAGAGGCTTAACACCAGGCTGATTGTAAACAGCATCAATAGTAATTTCTTCTGCCTTGGCAAGAGGCTTTGCAAGCTCGTGAATTGTTGACACCGGAGTATAGTCAATAGTCTGACGATCGAGTACTACCTGTGTAGGCGCTGGACGAGAACCAAGTGTAAGGGTGAATGTCACATCAACATCTGTGAAAGTAGGATTGTTGGCATACACGTTGTGGAACTCATACTTATTTTCTTCACCAGCCTTTCCAAATGCATAACCTGTAACTTCAACACGAGCAATGTGAGCCTTAATGATAGCAACCGGGTCAACTTTAAGAGCAAGAGGAGAACCAGCCGGAACAAGAACGCCATTGAGCTTATGCTCTGTAGTAGGTGTAACACCGGTTACAACATCCTCAATGTTAAGGTCCTTATACTTCTCTTTGTCAGGGATGGTAACATTGAGTTCCTTGAACTGCTTGTCAAAAGCCTCGTCGATCGCCTTGTCGTAAGCGGTAGAAGCGGTCTTGGCAGAAGAGAGCTTAACCGCGTTAGCGTATGACCACGCAACCTGAGCAGGCTCAATAACCATAGCGAATGTTCTTCTACCGATCTTGTAAGTGATAGTCTCATCGAAGAACGTTGCTCCAAGAACAGTAGCCTCAACCTCATCATTGCAAGTTGAGCCGACAGCCTCAGCGAGGTTAGCTAGTTTTACTTCAGCGGTCATCGAGGTTGTGAAGTCAGCAAGTTTTTTAGCAGCATTCTTGGTTACATGAGTGTAATACTTGCTCAAAGCAGGCTTAACAGCATTAGCCTTGTCCTTATAGACAGGAGTGTTCTCAAGAGTAGGAGTGATGTTCTTCACATCAACGAAGAAAACTTTAGCGGCTTCCTCAAGGCTGAGCCACTTAGCGCCAACCATAACGGCGAACTCGTAGCCATCGAATGGGTTCCAAGCGGCCGGAGCGTCTGACCACTGCTTTTCAGTGGAAAGTACGGATGCGGCAATAGGGGTCTGGCTGGAAAGCTTGACGATACCGAACTTGCCGGTAAGGTCACTGTCAGGGCAGTACTTGGCACCTACGAAAGCGGACTCAACATAATTGCCGGTCTCAACTTCCTTACCATCAATTGTCGTCTTGGTGTCTTCCTTAACACGCAGAGAGATGGCGAACTGAACCTTGTCCTTCTTAGCGAGGTCAAACTTGACACTCTTACCGAACTTGACAGAAACATTCACACGGCCATTGTCCTGAACGTCGAAAGCAACGATCTCACCCTCAACAGCGGCATTGGCACGGGTGCCAACAGCGACGGCGACAACAGAAACGTCCTCCTTCTTGATGCTCTTGGCGAGCTTGGCAGGATAAATCTCGAATGTAGCGTCAACAATCTTCTCTTCAGCGGTGCCGGAAGCAAGCTTGGAGCCGATATGATAGTAGTGGAGAGTAGCGTTCATGTCGTCGTGCTCAGGGACGAACACGATGCTCTGGATGCGGTTCAGAACGATACCGAGAACATCATTGATCTTGGCGTCAAGATTAGAGATCTTGGTTTCAAGAGCCTCTACAGCAGGATTGAGAGCAGCATAGATGGCTTTGTAAACTTCACCATCCTCCTTGCAGGAAATCTCGATGGCAGTCTTGAAAGCCTTATCAAACTCGCCCTGGAAATACTCGTCAAACTTAGCCTTGAAATCAGCGATGTTGAGTTTCTTTGCAACTTCTGCATCAACAGCCTCAAACTTGGTCTTGATAGCACCTGCACTGGTGTAACCCTCAAGAGCCTTCTTAAGGACATCAACGTCTGTGCGGAGGACACCTACTTTCTGGCTTGCGTCATCAGCGGTGGTCTTTACAGCATCAATCTTGCTTATGATCTCAGAGATCTTAAGTTCAGAGTCATACTTGGCGGCAAGAGGATTAAGCTTGCCCTCGATAACATCGAGACGGCCAGTGATCTTACCAATCTCCGTTTTGAACTCAGCGACCTTCACATAACCTTTAAGGGTCTCTTCGAAATCCGTCTTCTTAACGTAGTTAGGAAGATCCTTCTCAATGGCGGTAACCCTTCCGGCCAAAGCCGTGGCGTCAGACTTAAGACCATCAATAAGTTCGTTGATAGCATCAACATCCTTCTTGTGGTCCTCCTTTGTCTCAAGCGTGGCGACGGTCTTCTGAAGGTCGGCAATCAAGCCGTCGATCTTCTTGATAGACTCGTTCGTCGCACTCTTGAAAGCGTCGAACTGGCTCTGCAGATTGTCAACACGGCCGTCAACCTTGTTGATGTCCTCAGAGTAGTCCGTACAGCTGGTGTACGCGAATGTCAGCCCTGCTACGGCTAACATCGAAACCAATCTAAAAAACTTTTTCATAAAGGATAATTAGTTAATAAAATGTTAAACATGTTACTCCTAGTAATAAATATGTTTACAAGCCCCTGGCAAGGGGTACTCCATAACACAACGACAAATATATGGGTTTAAATTTTCATAAACAAGATTTTTCTGCAAGAAATCGTCGAAAAACAGGCAAAAACCTATTTATTACTAGGAGTGACACCCCTTTTCTCACGGGAGATGCCGCCCGGACGGTTCCGAACAGAGATATTCAATGGTGCGACATCGACGCCGACATACGTTTCACATGCGGTACGTTTGTAGAAAGACTGATCTACATTCTTAAGGAGTCGCTTCGACAGGCTGGACGCAAATCACGCATATTTACTCTTCGTACAAGAGGTATGGAGTGCGGAGGGTTTTGAATGTTTCGACATCGGATGCCCAGCGAGCGGCGATTTCGGATGAAGTGGAACCGGACTCTATCATCGAGCGGAACCAGTCAACGCCGGCGAGGAGCTCAAAGAAGTTGTTCTTTCCGAAGAACTTACCGCACATATTCAGATTACGGTAGGCATCAATGACATATTCAAGGTTGATCTTTTCCGCCCAGATGTCGGCGAGCGGCTTGTGGCGAAGGTCGACTCCATGGCACACTTCATCCACAAACTGCGGACTCTTGGCGCCGGAGAGGCTCCTCGGAATGAAGGAGAATGAATATCCCGTCATCGCCGGATGCCCATAGGTCTCGAACGGGAACGAGGTGCCACGCCCGAGACTGACCACCGTACCCTCGAAATAGCAGGTTGATGAATATAGATACACCGCTCTCATGTCTTTGATGTTTGGCGAAGGCGGCAGGATCAGGCTATAGCGGGTCCGGCGGGTGTAGTTCAGGCATGGGATCACAGTCAAGTCGCAGGATCCGTTCTCCAGCCAGTTCTCTCCGTTGATCATAAGGGCCAACTCTCCGAGCGTCATTCCGTGGACGGTAGTGATCGGAAGCCAGCCGACACCAGACTTGAACTTCATGTCCAGAATCGGGCCATCGACATAGAATCCGTTCGGGTTCGGTCTGTCAAGAATGATGACCTGTTTACCGTCACGGGCGCAGGCCTCCATCAGATGATGCATGGTAATATAATAGGTATAGTACCTCAAGCCCACATCCTGAATGTCAATAATCAAGACATCGAACTTGTCTGTCTTGTCCTTGCCCGGAATCCTCGACCCTCCACCATAAAGGGAAATGATCTCCACTCCGGTCTTCTCGTCCGCACTGCTGCTGACATGTTCTCCTGCATCGGCATTGCCCCGAAATCCATGTTCCGGAGAGAAAATAGCCTTGACATCCACGCCTTTCTCGATCAGGGCGTCAACTATGTGCTGACCGTACTCGATTTTGCCGCCGGGAACAGACGGTTCAAGAAACGGAATTCGGGAAATCTCATCGAATGTGCTCTTATTGACAGTCGCTTCGACAGGCTCAGCGACCGGTTGGTGAGATTGTCGAGCCACAGCGACCGGATGTTCCGGGAAGCACCCGCCATAATCAGCAAGAGCGTCAGCCAACTTGGAGCCGGTAACCTTGTCTCCGACTATCCCTGTCTGGTTGCTGAACACCGCCACACGCTTCCCTTCCAACAGAGGCAGGTACTCCTCGAAACGTTCGTCTCCAAGGATAACTTTCTTCGGGGAAGCATAAGCCCCACACAGTGTCGGAACAAGTAAGGCAGCTGCGGTCAGGCTGACTATCAGTTTCTTAATTCGTAGCATAGAATAATTGGTGTTGGTTATTTCCTGCCGGTCACTGGAGCGAACCGCCGACGATGTCGAGGATCTCGGAGGTGATCTTCTGCTGACGGCCTTTGTTGTACTCAAGGGTGAGTTCCTGAAGGAGGTCGTTGCCGTTGTCGGTGGCGAGCTGCATCGCGACGGTGCGGGCGGCGTGCTCGGCGGCGGTGCTGTCCAAAAGGGTGGTGAATACGCGGAGACGGACCACCTTCGGGAGAAGTGTGGCTATCAGCTCCACCTTGGAGGGTTCCACAATCAGGTCTGGCGTTTCTGTGGTTGGTGAGTTTTGTCGAACCACAGGTTCAGCGACCTTGTCCGCGTAGGGTTCAGAGGCGGAATCGGTGATCTTCCCGACCTGAATGTCAGCGGTGGCATCGGCCAAGGACAGAGGCAGATAGGTCTGCCTTGTGGTCGGCTGTGAAGAGGTTGATTTATAGTGATTATAAACCAGCTCCACCTTGTCGAACCGACCGGAGACAAAGCCGTCAAACAGTTCCTGAGCCAAAGCGGAGGCCGCATCGTATGACGGAGAATCCGACATCTTCGTGAAATCCGCGGGACTTGGGAAGCCAAGCTTCTTCATCGCCTCCGCCATCTTTCGGCCTACGGAATAGACCGTGATGTCGGCATCGCCAAGACCTGAGGCACGGTATTCATTGATCACCGCCGTGGCCTCCCGGATGACGTTGGAATTGAACGCGCCGCAGAGCGAAGAATTGGAGGCGAAGGCGACAATCGCAACCTTTCGCACCTCACGCTGAGCCATCAATGAATATGCCCCGTCCATCCCCGCCAGGTCGTGCCAGTTCGACAGGCTCAACCGATCACCACTCTGGTCAAATCCACGTTCAGCTGATCCTGAGCCACGTACGGAACCATCTTCCGAAGCCGCGGCGGAAATATTCATTGCCCCCATCAAGTCAACAAGCATCGAATACAGTCGCCTCTCGTACGGAAGCATGTTCTGAATCGCCATCTGCGCTTTCTGCAGCTTCGCGGCTGCCACCATCTTCATCGCCGAGGTGATCGCCAGAGTGCTGCTGATGGAATTGATCCTGACCTTTATCTCCTTCAGTGACGGCATATTCTTCTACAACTAATTGAACTTCTTGACTTTCATCTTCCTTTTGCCGGAATCTATAAGAATTGACCTCACCACGCCGGAAGCCACATCCTCGATCACGGTGAACAGTTCCGGATCCACCTTTCCCGCCGACAGTTTGTCAAGTACATCGGTCTGATGGGTGGCCCTCATCCGTTCAAGGAACAGGACATCGAACTCATGCACCTGATCCAGGCTGATGTCCTTCATCAAGCCGTGGGTGCCGCAATAAAGGACGGCGACCTCCTCACCGACTGGCATCGGAGAGTACTGCGGCTGGATCAGCTGCTGATTGTTCTTGCGGCCCTTGTCCAGAACCATTTCCGTCACTCTGTCCACATCCGATGAATACTTCGAGAATGACTCCAGCTCGTTGAACTGCGCCTGCTCGATCTTCAGGGTTCCGGCCACACTCTTCATCGACTTCACCTGAGCGGCTCCGCCGACACGGGACACGGAGATGCCCACATTGATGGCCGGACGCTGGCCCTGGTTGAACAGGTCAGTCTCAAGGTAGATCTGACCGTCGGTGATGGAGATCACGTTGGTCGGGATGTAGGCGGACACGTCGCCGGCCTGGGTCTCGATGATCGGAAGGGCTGTCAGCGACCCGCCGGCCTTGACCTTGCCCTTCAACGAATCCGGAAGGTCGTTCATCTGCTCGGCGACTTCCTGCTGGTCAATGATCTTCGCGGCTCTTTCCAGAAGCCGTGAGTGCAGGTAGAAGACATCGCCCGGATAGGCCTCACGACCGGAAGGTCGGCGCAGGATCAGCGAAACCTCACGGTAGGCCACAGCCTGCTTTGAAAGGTCATCGTAGACAACGAGGGCGGCGCGGCCGGTGTCACGGAAATATTCCCCCACAGCGGCTCCGGCAAACGGGGCGAAATACTGCAGCGCGGCGGGATCGGCCGCGGTGGCGGCGATGACAACCGTGTAGTCCATCGCACCCTTCGAGCGGAGCGTCTCCACGATGTTGGCCACGGTGGAACCCTTCTGTCCGACCGCCACATAGATGCAATAGACAGGATTCCCGGCCTCGTAGTTGGCGCGCTGGTTGATGATCGTGTCGATGGCTATGGCGGTCTTGCCGGTCTGACGGTCGCCGATGATGAGTTCCCTCTGGCCACGGCCGATCGGAATCATCGAGTCGATCGCCATGATTCCGGTCTGGAGAGGCTCGGTGACGGGCTGACGGAATATTACACCGGGAGCCTTGCGCTCCAGCGGCATCTCCGTCAGGTCTCCTTCGACCTTGCCGAGTCCGTCAAGCGGAACGCCAAGCGGATCGACCACTCTTCCGAGCATCTGCTCGCCGACCTTGATGGAGGCGATCCGTCCGGTTCTGCGGACTGTCATTCCTTCCTTGACCTCATCGGTAGGGCCGAGAAGCACGGCACCGACATTGTCCTGCTCAAGGTTCATCACGACACCCATGACTCCGCTCTCGAATTCGAGCAGTTCTCCGGCCTCGGCGTTGGTCAGACCATACATTCTGGCCACACCGTCGCTGACCTGAAGGACTTTGCCGATTTCCTCGAACCGGAGGGAGGTGTCAATGTCTTTCAGTTGTTCCAGAAGCACCTGGGAGATTTCACTTGGTTTTATTTTGTCCATACTAAACTATTCTTCTGTTCTTTTCTATGAATTGACGCCTGATGATGTCGAGCTGGCGGGAGACGCTGGCATCCAGCACCGTGTCCTCGACCTCGAAGACGAAACCGCCTATGAGGGACGGATTTACTTCGGTCTTGAGGATCAGTCTGCAGCCGGTCTGTTTCTCGATCAAATCCCGGAGACGGGACTCAAGTGTCAGTCGCTGTGGCTCGGCAGAACTCACCAACCGTGGTCCGGCAAGCCCATCAACCTGCCGAAGCGACGACCCTTCGACAAGCTCTGGAACCGAATGAGTGGACTCAGGGTTCAGCAGCGCAGGGTCTGCGACCACAAGACGGGCACGTTTAATGTGGCGCGAGCGGTAATATTCAATGATGAAAGTAGTGAATGTCAGACGCACGTCGCCGATGCGGCCGTTGCGTATCAGTAGTTCGAGGAATTTTCGCAGTTCGGGAGCAAGGAATGTCGCTTCGACAGGTCGCCGAGTCTGCCGAAGCGATTGATTTGGCCGGGAAGTCCCTTTGACAGGCTCAGCGGCCAAAGAAGACAAAGCCGCCTCGAAAAGGGCAATCTTCTTCGCCGGAGCGACCGCAGGATCAACCACGGCACGCCGGAAATCCGGCACTTCGTCAAGAGCCTTCTCAATAGCCTGCACCTGAGCCGCAACCGTCTCGCCGGAGCCGGTCTCTTCGACCAACTTCAGCAAAGCGGTGGCGTAACGTGTCGCGATAATACCTGTGTTCATAACACTAATCCCTTCTCTATTTCCAGCGGCCCCTTCGACAAGCCCAGGGACCAAACCAGCATCAATTCTTCAAGTCCTTCGACGAGGAAACCTCATCCACCAATCTGTCCACAAGAGCGGACTGCCCGTCAGCGTCAGAAAGACTCTTCTTCAGCACCTTCTCGGCGACGCTGACGGAAAGCAATGCGATCTCCTTGCGGACATCCCGCAAAGCGCTCTCCTTCTCGGCGGCGATCTGCGTGCGGGCCTGATCCAGAATGCGGGAAGCCTCCTCACGAGCCTGCACCTTGGCCTGCTCGACAATGCTGTCCCTCGAAGCCGCGGCCTCCTTCAGAATCCGGCTCTGCTCCTGCCTGGTCTCCTCGATCATCCGGGACTGTTCCTCCGCCAGATTGCGAAGCTTCTCCTCCGCCTCCTTGGCAGCCTTGATGGAATCACCTATCCTCGCGGCCCTCTTCTCTACCGAGCCGGTGATCATAGGAAAGCCCCACTTCGCCAGCACGAAGAACACGATGCCGAAGATCAGCGTCATCCACACAAGCAATCCGAAATCAGGAGTGATGAGTGACATTTGCTATTTCGCGATAAGACAAACAACGATAGCGAACAGACAGGCACCTTCGATGAGGGCGCTGACGATGATGGCCGTCATTCTGTAATGATCGGCCTTTTCCGGCTGACGGGCGCCGGCCTCAAGGGAAGCCGTACCGATCTTACCGATACCGAAAGCGGCGGCGAAAGCAGCCAGACCAGCACCAAGAGCCGCACCTACTCTACCAAGAGAGAGGGCCTGAAGCAACATTGTAGAAAGTAACATAATTCTATGATTTTAAATTGTTTATTCTGAATATTCAAAATTATTCCGAAGCCTCCGGCCTCTGCCGCGACAGCCCGATGAAGACAGCCGACAGCATCGTGAAGACGTACGCCTGAATGAATGCCACAAGCAGTTCCAGACAATCCATGAACACACCCAGAAGGACGGCGACAAACGTGAGGCTGCCGTTCAGGGCAGCGCCCAACTCGGCTGTCAGGAATATGACGGCCACGACACCCAAGATCATGAAGTGTCCCGCGAGGATGTTGGCGAAAAGCCTGACCATCAAACTGAAAGGTTTGGTGAACATACCGATGATCTCGATCGCCGGCATCAGCGGCAGCGGCACTTTCAGCCAGGTCGGCACGTCCGGCCAAAGAATGTCCTTCCAATAATGCTTGTTACCGAATATGTTGACAATGAAGAACGTGAACAGCGCCAGCACGAGGGTCACGGCGATGTTGCCGGTGATGTTGGCTCCTCCAGGGAAGAACGGCACGATACCCATCAGGTTGTTTATGAATATGAAGAAGAACGCTGTCAGCAGGTAAGGCGAGTACCTTTTGTAGTCCTCTCCCACGCAGCTCTTTATGACATCATTCTCGATCATCGTCACGAGCATCTCCATCAGGCCTACCACGCCTTTCGGAGCCTCCTCACGGGCGTCGTGCTTCCTGTACCATTTGGCGGTTCCAAGCACGATGAACAGCAGCAAGGCGCAGTTGATCATCAGACCTAACACATTCTTGGTGATGGAGAAATCCCACGGCCTTACCTCCGAGCCGTCAGCGGCGCGCTCAACAATCTTGTTCTCGTACTTGCTTCCGGACTGGGCGATGTAGAACCCTTCATATTCACCGTGTTCCAAATGCTTGGAACTGAACATGCGGAAGCCGTTGCCGGTCTTGCTGGCGACTATCACCGGCAGCGGAATGCTGACGTGATGGCCTTTCACCGTGGTGATGTGCCACTCGTAGGAATCGCGGACGTGGCCGTAGAGATATTCGTCCATGTCGAAGCCACCGCCCTTCTCCTCCGCGGCCAGGGACAACGGAAGCAAAAGGCCAATGAATATGTAGATCCACTTTCTCATCACAGTTCCACACACGCCACAACGTGATTATCATTTATTTCCACAAAGCCTGAGGAGATAGCCACCTTGTCCGTCGCCTCACCGTTACGATAAGCGATCACGCCCTTTTCCAGCGAGGAAATCAGCGCGGCGTGATCCTTCAAAACCTCGAAACGGCCTTTCGAGCCTGGAAGTTCCACGGAATCAACCGTGGCACGGACCAAAGTCCTTTCCGGAGAGATTACCTCCAGAGCGATTCCTGTTGATTTCACTGACATATTCGTACTCCCCTCTGACATCATTCCTACTTCGCCTTGGCGAGAATCGCCTCGCCCTTCTTGATCGCATCGTCCAAGGTCCCGACATTGAGGAACGCCTGCTCCGGTAGGTAGTCCACCTCACCGTCGAGAATCCGGCGGAAGCCGTCGATCGTGTCCTGAATGTCCACCATCACGCCCGGCACACCCGTAAACTGCTCAGCCACAGCGAACGGCTGCGACAGGAACCGCTGCACACGGCGCGCGCGGTTGACGGTCAGCTTGTCCTCGTCCGAAAGCTCGTCCATGCCAAGGATGGCGATGATGTCCTGTAGTTCCTTGTTCCTCTGAAGAATCTGCTTCACTCTCTGAGCGGTGTCGTAGTGATCCTGTCCCACGATGTTCGGGTCAAGGATTCGGGAAGTGGACTCAAGCGGATCCACGGCCGGGTATATTCCTAATTCAGTGATTTTTCTGCTGAGTACTGTCGTCGCGTCGAGGTGCGAGAAGGTGGTCGCCGGAGCAGGGTCGGTCAAGTCGTCTGCCGGGACGTAAACAGCCTGTACAGAGGTGATTGAGCCATTTTTTGTCGAAGTGATCCGCTCCTGCATCTGCCCCATCTCCGTGGCAAGCGTCGGCTGGTAACCCACGGCGGAAGGCATTCGGCCCAGAAGGGCTGACACCTCGGAACCGGCCTGGGTGAACCTGAATATGTTGTCGATGAAGAAGAGGATGTCCCTCGGGCCGTCTCCCTTGTCACTGTCTCTGAAAGACTCGGCGAGGGTCAGTCCGGAAAGGGCCACTGAGGAACGGGCTCCAGGCGGTTCGTTCATCTGACCGAACACCATCGCCACCTGTGATTTCTCAAGTTCCTTGCGATCGACCTTGGAGAGATCCCAGTGGCCTTCCTCCATCGATTTCACGAACTCGTCACCGTATTTGATGACGCCGGATTCGATCATCTCACGAAGCAGGTCGTTACCTTCCCTGGTACGTTCCCCCACTCCGGCAAAAATCGAGAATCCGTTATGTTTCTTGGCTATATTATTGATCAACTCCTTGATGAGCACCGTCTTGCCGACTCCCGCGCCGCCGAAAAGGCCGATCTTTCCGCCTTTCAGATAAGGCTCAAGAAGGTCGATGACCTTGATGCCGGTGTAAAGCACTTCCTGTGAGGTCTTGAGATCCTCGAACTTAGGAGGTTCGCGGTGAATAGGCAAGGAGTTGTCCTCGTTCAGATTGCCGAGACCGTCGATGGAATCCCCGACAACATTCATCACACGACCTCGGATCTGCGCGCCGGTAGGCATAGAGATCGGAGCGTGAGTGTTCACAGCCTTCATTCCGCGTCTCAAACCGTCTGTCGAGTCCATAGCGACACACCTTACAGTGTCTTCACCGATATGTTGCTGAACCTCAATGACCAAAGGCCTTTTTCCCTCGCCTCTTTCGACATCAAGAGCGTCGTGAATACGCGGAAGCTGAGCCTCCTCATCAGTCACATCGAAATGGACATCCACCACAGGTCCGATGACCTGGGCAATGTACCCTATGTTTTCTTTTTCTGCCATTTTGAATATGGTTGTTAACGTGCCGCTCACGCGACGAAATCTCACTGCTGAAAAATCCAAGCCAAATTTACACAAATTCCCCCAAACGACAAAAAAGCGGGCCGATTTTAACATCGAACCCGCCTTTTTTAAGACTTTTTGATATATTCGATTTGCTATCGAAATTACTTAAGTTTCTTATAGCCATACTGGGCTGTCTCGCCGAGTTCCATCTCGATCTTCATGAGACGGTTGTACTTGGCGATGCGGTCGGTACGGCTGAGGGAACCGGTCTTGATCTGACCGCTGTTGGTAGCGACAGCGATGTCGGCGATCGTGGTGTCCTCGGTCTCGCCTGAACGGTGAGAGGTAACGGTGGTGTAGCCGTGACGGTGAGCCATCTCGATGGCGTCGAGGGTCTCGGTCAGGGAACCGATCTGGTTAACCTTGATGAGGATGGAGTTACCAGCGCCCATCTTGATACCCTTCTCAAGGTATTTGGTGTTGGTGACGAAGAGGTCGTCACCAACGAGCTGGCACTTGCCTCCGATGGCGGCGGTGAGCTTAACCCAGCCTTCCCAGTCTTCCTCGCTGAGGCCGTCCTCGATGGAGTCGATAGGGTACTTTGTGATGAGCTCCTCAAGATAAGCGATCTGCTCCTCGGTAGAAAGTTTCTTTCCCTCCGGATCCTTGGCCATACCAGTCTTGAGCTGCTTGTAGTCGTAGAAGAACTTGCCGCCCTCTTTGAAGCAGAACTCGGAAGCCGCGCAGTCCATGGCGATGGTAACGTCAGCGCCTGGTTTGTAGCCGGCCTTCTCAATAGCCTCCATAATGCAGTCAAGGGCGTCGTTGATGCCGCCCAGCTTTGGAGCGAAACCGCCCTCGTCACCGACAGCGGTGGAGAGTCCGCGTCCCTTGAGAACCTTCTGGAGAGCGTGGAACACCTCTGCGCCCATTCTTACACCCTCAGCGATGCTCTTGGCACCAACAGGACGGATCATGAACTCCTGGAAAGCGATAGGAGCGTCAGAGTGGGCTCCACCGTTGATGATGTTCATCATAGGAACAGGAAGCACATGGCCGTTGGTTCCGCCTATGTAGCGGTAGAGAGGAATGTCAAGATAGTTGGCGGCGGCGTGGGCGACAGCGAGGGAAACACCGAGGATGGCGTTCGCGCCGAGGTTGCTCTTGGTAGCGGTGCCGTCGAGTTTGATCATAGCCTCATCGATGGCCCTCTGCTCAAGGCAGGACATTCCGATGATCTCAGGAGCGATCTTCTCGTTGATGTTGGCGACAGCCTTGAGAACGCCCTTTCCGCCGTAGCGCTTAGGATCGCCGTCGCGAAGCTCAAGAGCCTCGTTCTCGCCGGTTGATGCACCAGATGGAACGGAAGCGACACCGATAATGCCTGATTCGAGTTCAACTTCACACTCGATTGTAGGGTTTCCTCTTGAATCGAGGATCTCCCTGCCAGTAACACGTACAATTCTCATAATAAAATAATGTATTTATTAACTTACTGTTTTTAGTCTCAAAAAAAGGCCGGGGTTTGAAACCCAGCCTTTATATTCTTTCAATTATCACGCCAGATTATTTAACGAGGCAGACAGCGACACGGTTCTCCTCAGGAGTCTCGAATGGATTGACGGTGTCACCGAAATACTCAGTGATGATCCTGTCCTTGTCGATGCCGGCGTTAACGATTGCCTCAGCGACAACCTCAGCTCTCTTCTCGGAGAGGAACTTGTTTCTCTTGGCGGTACCAGTGGCCTTGTCAGCGTAACCGGAAACGCGAACCTTGGTGTCAGGGTTGGCCTTGAGAGCCTCGACAACCTCATCGATCTTGAGCTGCTCGCTCTCACGGATGTCCCACTTGTTGATGACGAAGAGGATGTTGCGTGAAAGTGACTCGAATGCAGGAACAACCTCAACCTTCTCCTCAACTACTGGTTCTGGTTCTGGTTCTGGTTTAACAACAGGTGCAGGAGCCGGAACTGGAACAGGTGCCGGAGCTGGCTTTGCCTTTCCGAAGCTGAAGGTAAGACCTGCGACAGCCTTGATCTGGAAGTCAGCCTTTGAGCCCTTCTTAGAGTTGAAGTGGTCATCAAGGAAGCTGCAATTGCCTTCGAGGTTGAGGGCGATCACGTCAGTGAGTCTGATGTTGAGGCCGGCACCTGTTCTGAAAGCAGGAGAAACCTTGCTGTCATTCCAAAGGTAACCGTCAACAAACTTGTCCTTTACAGCGACAGCGTCGTCGTTGTTGAAAGCGTAGTTTACACCGACACCTCCGAAGATGTATGGATTGAGGGTTCTGTCGAACTTGTAGCCAGCGAAAATAGAAGCCACATCAATCATGAGATCGGCGGCTCCCTCGACGTAGTTGAACTTGTAAACAGTGGTAGGTCCGTTCACCGCACCCTTAGCCTGCCAACCGTTGACATTGAGTCTTGCTCCGAAGACAGGAGAGAACTGGTAGCCGAAAGAAACCGCGGCTGAAGGAGAGATGAGATCGCCGAACGAAGTCTCGCCGATAGTGTGGGCGGCACCTCCCTGAATCTGCATAAACCAATAAGGGTCAAAGTCCTTCTTCTGTGCGTTCGCCACGGACAGAGAAGCCACAAGCGCTGCGCTTGCAAGAATAGCGAAAATACGTTTCATAATATTATTGAATATAATTTGCACATTTAACGATGCTAAATTACGACAATTTTTCCAATCTGCAAAATATATCAAATATTTAGCCCTTTTAATCGGTGTTTTCGTGGCGTTTTAATCGGTGTTTTCGTGATAATTAAGCTCGAAAAATCGTGCTTCCCGTCAGTCGGCGACATTCGGCCGGATAATAGACGGCGGAATAACACGGGAACAATGTACACTCCACCCTTTCTTTACAGTCTCCTCAAAGGTCATCAATCTCATAGCGGAAATGTCCGCCCGGATAGAGTGCTATCCGATATGAATGGAGCAAAGCGACTCGTTAAGGTTGCGGAAAGTGAACCGCGTGAAAACCACGGGCACGCAAGAGTGGCTCTGGTAATGCTGGAAGGCCATAGTGTGTGGCTGACCCCCATATCCCGAGGGAGGGTCAGCCACAGTGATAGTGGATTGAATACCGTCGGTGGCGTTTTAGCGTGTCCGTGGTTTGTAAATGACTGGCATTCTTTGCGGATAATGACCTTAAGTATGGCTCTTATGGAGTTTCACATCCTTAAGGTAATTGACAAAGTGCTCCTGAACCTCAGAGGTATATTCGGAGTTAGCGCCAGAGAGATTGCCCTTAACGATGATTGTTCCATCTTATTTCTTAGTCTTGTCAACCAGATAATCAGGATTGAGTTCAAGATAATGATACTCACTCTTAGTGTCCTTGCCGGCATTCCGAATGACTTGGAAAACAAGACGGAGAAGCACTACCAGACCATCATCTACCTGATCTTCTCGCTGCTGGGGTATTATATTCAGAGTGAAGTCAAGTCGGCAATCGGCCGTGCGGACGCCGTCTGCAGGACGCAAGACCGGATCCACGTCTTCGAGTTCAAGGTGGACGGCTCGGCGGATGCTGCCCTCAGGCAGATCGACGACAAAGGCTACCTCATCCCCTACAAAGTGGAAGACGGGCTGGAGATTGCCAAAGTTGGTGTGAATCTCTCCACTAAGACCCGGACTATTGACTCCTGGAAAGTGGCGACGGGATAGTTGACCGCTCTTTAGATCGCTTCGACAGACTCTGCGACCGTACGAAACCGCGCTTCGACAGGCTCTGCGACCGACCGGTTCAGCGGCCTTAGGGGAAGTTAGCATTCGAGAAAGTGTCGGTGAATAAAAAATGTCCGGATATTAGAAATAATCTATCCGGACATATTCATTTTTCAAACAAACAGATGGGTTATTGCTTGAGGGAAAGGTACCAGTTGCCGTCGATGCGGTAGGCGTTGAACGCAAAGCCGGTGGTCGGGGCTATGGCGGCCCCAGAGTCTGCCGAAGGTCCGCCGATCTTCAGGCGGTACCGGACGATGTTGTCCTCCGCGGAAGAGAGTTCGAAACCGGAGCGCTCGAAGCCATACACCCCGAGACTCTTGAACGTGGCGGCAGTCCGGGCGACCATCTCGGGAGTCAAGTGTTTCAATATGGCGTCGTCCACATAACCGACATCCGCCAAAGCCTCATCCATCTGTCCAGCGACCATCAAGGTGATGCAGCTGTCGGCCTTGGCGATCAAGGCGGCGGTGTCGACGGCGGTCAGGGATGACAGGTAAGCCTCCTCGTCCGTCATCGTCCGACGCGAAGACTTGCTGGACTGGCAAGAGACCGACATCGCCACGGCAAGGCTGGACAAAGCGGCAATCAGGAATATTCTTAAAGGTGTTTTCATGTTTATACCATGTCTGACAAAATGAGGCGCATCGATTTTCCGACGCGCCTCAAATTCAAACCAGATTATGATTAGGAGAGAGGTTTAACCTCAACTTCAACAGTCGTTGTGATTGTACCCCAATCGTAGGTGACAGCGATAGGAATGCGAAGCTTGAATGCCTTGCTTAAAACAGACTTGTTGTTGTGGTAACGGATGAAACCGAAGTTGTGGACAAGAGTCTCATACTCAGTCTTGCCCCAAACCAGAGGCTCGCACTCAGCGAAGTGGGTTGGAACAGATACTGAAGCAGAAGGTGAACTGGAAGGATAATAATTATAACCTGAACCACTCTCATACCAACCACTCACAACCAGAAGACCTGTAGCGGCGACATCAGTATGCTTGCCAATGCAGTGTGAGAGCATAATGTCCTTAGTCTTGGTCGCAAGATTGACAAAGTTAGAAGGATCCGCCTCATTCATATTGGTGGTCACATTATCGATGTCAACCTTGACTCTGTTAATGTTGTAGTAGGCAAAGTACCAGATGTTGCTAAAGTCATCAGCTGCTTTCAGGAACTTCTGACCTCTCCAATCACTGAAGGCGAGAAGATCAAGAACGTCAAGATTTGACTCCTCCTTATGATAGTCAACGCCATCAATATAGGACTTACCCTGAACAGAATCAATGTTGATCGGCCTCAAGAAGTAGTAAGGATTGATCTCACCATCAACCGGCATAACAAGATTGCAAGCCTTGGCATAATAAGCCATACCGATGTTGGCGTAGAGTTTAGAATCCTGATACTGATTAGCCGGATCAGACTTCGTCAAGTTAAGAAGGGATTCAGAAATAGGATTATGTAGATACTCAACATGACCTGTAACCTGGTTAATTCGAGCGATTATACTAACAGTGCTCCCAACCTGACAGAGCAAATATCTATTTCTGTAGATTCCAGCATTCGAATTGGCCGCAATCTCCGCTTCCTTTGTCGTTATGACACTGATTGCATCAGTTATCTTCACAGTATAGTCCTTAGTGGCGTCATACTTGTCCTTAATCTGATTCGCATTTGCCGCAGTTGCCATTGGGACCACAGAAGCGGCCGCATAAAGCTGATAATCACCAACCTTAGGCTGAACCGGAGCAAAGTAGTACTTCACATCGTAGTTTGCAGGATCATATTTAGCATAAGACTCACCAGATTTGGCGGTGAACTTTGGCTGATTGCCTTCCCATACCTGCTTGGTGTCGGTAGTCCATGCATAAGTGGCATAGAAAGGATTCCAAGGTTTAACAGAGTGAGGAGCGCGGACATTAATCTTGGCGTTGGCCTTGTTGTTGAACCAGTACTCGTCAAGCTTAACACCAACGGTGGCGGCTGGCTTGCGAACCTTGACATCCAGTCTTACATAGATGCCTTCATAGATAGAGGTAGGGGTTGTGCCTTTGTAGATATATCTTACCCAAATGGTCTTTGTGTGATCAGCAGAACCTTGATAGATAGCAGACATTGGCTTAGTGCCAAGAGACCACTTGAGGACATCCGTAGTTGTGCCCGGAACAGCGTCAGTGATTTCCTTGACAGTTCCAAAGACAGGAGTAGGCAGTGTGAAGTTCGTACCATCAAAACCATACTGAACCGCCTCGCCTGAAGCATTCTTGTGGAGTTCATACATCTTGCAGAACTCTTCTTTGGTAAGGCCAGAAATCTTGATGACATTGTCAACCATCTCTGACCAAAGAGTTGTCTTTACCTGATCCGCACAGCCAAAGTCAACAGTCCAGTCGGTGAATTTGTCAGTCTTCTTGTAGCTAGTGGTCTTGACAATCTCAAGCTTGATGAAACCAACAAGGATGACTTTGTTTTTGTTATTTGCGTCAACGACAGTCACACGAACAAGAGGACGTCTTCCGACAGAGGTGATGTCAGTGGTGTTGTTGCGTACTCCATCGGTGGTACCGCATGGAATGAACTCGCCACCATTCAGATAAGCATGCTGGCTTTCAGAGGTAGTGTTGGCTCCGGCTACATAGTCAACAAGTTCAAACTCATACTTGATGTTGAAATCAGTCTTTACACCGTCTTTCTTGATGAAATCCTCATAGACTGTATGATCAGCGGCTTTTCTTGCAATTGTCTTTGAGTCTGTCTTGATGATTGTCCTTACTATCTTGCTGAGGTCAAGTTTACCATCGTAAGCGACACGACATGAAGGAGTATTCTCCAAGGCATCCTTCGCGGTAGCCCAAAGATGGTCTGGATTAGTGCCCGCCGCCGTACATGCATTACCCTTATAGATGTTCTTGTCAGCGAAAGCGATGGCGAGGAATTCCAACTTGGAGCCATAAAGAGCGGCATAGTCAGAAGTGATGGTGGTATCCTTGTCGCCTTTTCTCACCTTTGCCTGAAGAGCAAGAACAGAGATCATGTTGCCTGTGGAACCACCTGCGATGTCTTTGCCACTGGCCGTCAGACCAACCTTGAGGACTCCGTCAGCGGCGCCAACAAGGCTTGCCTTAGGAGCGGACTTGCTCGCTCTGGTCTTGATGAACTCCTTGTCATCAGATACGAATGAGATGTCCTCCGCATCAACAACAGCGTTGGAAGGGTTCATCTGGTAGCGGATGGCGTAGGTAGGGTTGATGTAAGCTCTTTTGGATCCGGCTTCATTGGCGTAATCCCACCACTGATTTTTCAGAAGTTTGCATTTGACCGTAAGGTAAGCCCCTGGATGAGCAGGATCCGGGAAAGACTTGTCGTCAAAAGTGTCCTCCTTCAGCAAAGTCTTTTTAGGAAGATATGTAGCATAGGTGTACTCTGTACCCTCAACACCGTCAACATAGAGATCAGGAATGAAGACCAAGCTTCTAAGCTCGTTGGAAATCGCGAAAAGACGGTCGAACTTGGTGTTGACCTCAGTTCTGAGGGCATTGATCTGACCTACGAGTTCAGTTTTCGCACTTTCAATCTTTTTCGCAATCTCCTTGCCTACGATACCTTCAGCCTTGACAGCCTCTTTGAGAGCTTCCTCAAATTTCCTTGGGAAATCGGCGGTGTTGAACTTGGTGTCGAGCTCTACCTTGAGTGTTGAATCAGCCTTGTCAAGAAGGGCGATCTTCGCCTCAAGGGCTCCCTTGTCAGCATAAACCCCAAGAGCAGTCTTAAGGGCGGCAACGTCTCCAAGTGACTTTCTGGCGAGGGAGTCTGCCACATCGGCGGCCTTCTTGGCGACATCAATCTTGGCAAGGATTTCTGTGATCGTCAACTTCGAATCATACTTGTCTTCAAGAGCTTTGATTCTGCCCACGGCTGCGGTGAGGTCAGTACGGAGACCACCGATCAACTTCTCCGCGGCGGTCAAAGCATCCTTCGTGGCGAAGGTTGCGTCAACATACTCCTTGGTGGCAAGAGTCTTGATCGTCTCGTTGATCTTGCCGACCTCTGTCTCAAGGGCCGTCACCTTAGTCTGGAGGGCCGTGATGAGAGCATTGACAGCGTCAACTTCCTTCTTGTGGTCCTCGGCAAGCTTGTCGATCTTCTTCTGGATCTCCTCCTTCAACGCATCGTCAGCCTTCTTGTAGTCCTCGTCAAGCTTCTTCACGTCCGCGTCGTGCTTTTCCTGAAGAGACTTGAGCGAGGTCTGGAGGGCGGAAATAGCCTTCTCCGCCTCCGCTTTGGCCGTCTGCAGACTCGTCACATCCGTCTTCAGGGACGCGATCTGCTGCTCGACCGTCGCCAGCTTGTTACCCAGGTTGTCGATGCGCTCCTTGTTCGCATCGATGTCCTCAGAGTAGTCCGTACAGCTGGTGTACGCAAATGTCAGCCCTGCTACGGCCAACATCGAAACCAATCTAAAAAAATTTTTCATAAAGGATAATTGTTAATAAAAAAAGTTAAACATGTTACTCATAGTGACAAATGCTTTTTTTTCGGTTTTTCGGCAATTTCTTTATGAAAAATCTTGTTTATGAAAAATTAAACCCATATATTTGTCGTTGTGTTATGGAGTACCCCCCGCAGGGGGTCTGTAAACATATTTATTACTATGAGTGACACCCGTTTTCTCTCGGGAAACACTGACTCAGACCACTGGAACGGACATATTCAATCAGCAGGATCGTGGACTGACATACGGTTTGCATGCCGGAGGTGTCCTTGTTGTTGCCGCCCTCTGGCGGACGCTTCGACGGGGCCAGACGCTTCGACAGGCTCGGTGGCCGGGTGGAGCATATTCATCAGAAATTGGTCAGGAGGCGAGCGTTACGCATTCTGTCGAGACGGTCGGAGCCACCGAGATAGTGCTCGGTGACCATCAGGCTGGAGTGGCCGAGAGATTCCGAAATGAATGTGAGATCCACGCCCTGACGGAGGAGAACTGTCGCGAAACTATGTCTGGCTGAATAGGTTGTAAATGGAGGGATTCCCAATTCCTCAGCGATCTTCTTCAATGCGTTGTTGCACATGCTTATGACTTTTCGGACGGTATTTGAGATTGACAGCATGTCAGTCGCACCCTCGGCGTAGTCAAAGAGGAGGGTCTCGGGGTTGCCGTCGTAGGGATTGCCCCAGCGATGGAGGATGTCCATCATCTCTGGTGTGATCACAGCACGGATGATCTTGGAGCCTCCATAGGCATGAGCTGTCTTGGAACGAAGGAAGCATATTTCCCCGTCTATTATATTCTTATATTTAAGGAACAGCATATCACGGAAGTTGATGCCGTTGCAAAGGTAGGAGAATAGCCACAGGTCACGGTAGCGCTCTCTGGAAGTCGTGCCTTTGTAGGCGACTATTTTACGAATATGATCGTACGAGAGGGCGAGGCTTCTGGAACTGCCTTTAGGAATGATGTATTTGCCACGGCCGAACGGAAACAGAGCCTCCTTTACAAGACCGGCGGCGGCAGCTTCGTTCATCACACAGCGCAAGGTTTTCATGTAGATGCTTATCGTGGTTATGGCTTTCTTCTCCTTCTTGAGAAAATTCTCGAAGGCATTGAACCATGAAACAGATAACTTACTGAACAGAATTTCCTTACCGGCAAATCTCTCAACGTTTTTCAAGGTTGTACGACATCGGTAATATGAGTTTATCCGTCCCTCAGTGTGAAATTTGGCCATCATCGACTCAAGTGCCGCGTTTAACGTCTTATCAACGGGTTTACCCATTCTTGCCTCCAAAGCTTCAAACGAGAAAGTACCTCTTTCAAGCAACGCTTCAACTTCCGAGCTTATCTGATTGAATTTCGAGATGATGTCGGCGTGACAGTCGGGCATCCTCTTGGAATAGGATATTCGCTTCCATTCCGAGGCGGGAAGATCCACGCCTGTTGGATAATACTTTTGGATACGACTGTAAACCACTTCGATCTTGACCGGGAAGACACCTGATTTCTTTGCTCTGCGCCTGTCAAGCACAGCGATGACGGAGACTCCGTCCTTGGTAATTTTTAACATAGCACTAATTATTTATGAATGAATAATTTGCATACAATTTATATACATGTCCATGCATGATGGTACTACCATACTGAAAATGAATTTATGAGGATGTATGCAATGGAAAGCGTATGTAAACGTGGGTACAAAAAACAGGCAGGGAGGCAATAGGTTAGTTATGTTCCTTACAAAGTCTTATAAGGTACTAAACAGACGCAACAGGGGGATTGGTACACGAAAGAGGGTTCTGCGGTACAATTCGGGAAAAGGAAAGTTAGGTTTGTAATGTGAGACAGTACCAAATGACACGTCTGGGAACACATGCGTCCCTTCACGTCGCCGTGGAGTGCAGAGTCCCGTGGACGGCATCACGGGATTGTGGGATATGTACGCAAAAGGAGCCCCGGCATCGTAATGATGCCGGGACTCCCCGAAGTACGGCGGCGACCTACTCTCCCAACTGGTGTGTCAGTACCATCGGCGCGCGCGGGCTTAACTGCT
>ENA-ORSK01000830-ORSK01000830.1-human-gut-metagenome-genome-assembly--contig:-NODE-830-length-28429-cov-6.207373_pt1 | contig 28429 bp, 19 predicted proteins | sample MGYA00242192_ERZ509159 | MGnify/ENA primary metagenome ERZ509159 (study PRJEB26280, sample SAMEA2338663) | human gut metagenome | biome: human gut; feature: human-associated habitat; material: faeces...
TGAAGGGATTGTCTGCTGCTTCGCTCAGATTGAAAACATTAAACGACAATCCCTACTTTATTTGCATCAAATCTTTTCGTATAGGATTTTATTTCAAATAAATCACCTATCCTGAACTCTCCCCACTCAACCTCTTGCAACTTTTGATTGAGTGGGGCATCTATTTTCCCAAGCTGTTCTCCTCTGTATAATTTTGTTTTTTGAGTAGATTTGATACTTCCCAAGCAAGATAATCGCTTACAGTTTTCTTAAAATCCTGTAAAGTAGGTTTCGTATCAATTGGAGCTGCTTGATTCCAGTCCTTACCGCTTTCAGGGTCTATCGTACCTTCGTAATATTCTTTTTCTGTAAAATAATGTAGTTTGCTCTTCCCAAATCTAACGAGGTTTACTACTTCTTCATAACGTTCCTTTGCATGATCTGTGTCACGCAAATTACAACTTGCTTTTTTCCTGTTTGTGCGTGTATAACCGTCATTTGAGAAATCGATGAACTTAACGATGTCGTCTTTTTTATGCGCTTCGTTTACACGGAAAACATAAACATAGGTTTGAACACTTGACTTCCCAATAAACAAATCTATCGGCATCTTTATGCTTGCCAAAAGGGTATTTCTTTTTAATATTCTTTTATTGTAATCTATAGCTTTTCCTGAACCAGCTGAACCTTGTATAATGATTGCAGCATAACCTCTGTTCATCATACTAAGAGCTTTTTCTACAAAGTTCATTCCATTGCCGTTTGCTGAATATGGTGGATTGAGCACAAAAGCATCAGCAGGAAACTTATCTTGCTTATCACTATATCCATAGTTTCCGTCAAAATCTTTAAGAGAATCTTCATTTAGAATATTAGAACTGCCATCTCCCATCAAAATCATATTCAGGATAGCAAGCATGTACACACTTGGAAGCAATTCTACACCTAATAATTGTTTTGCTTTTATCGTTATTTCTTTTTTCGCTAATTCTTCTGGAGATGTAATACTATTTTTTGCATCGATTAGCATTTCATTCATTGCAGCAACTAATAATCCTGCTGAACCAGTTGCAAAATCCCAAACATAAGAGTCTTTATTTACACGTGCCAATTTGACTAACAATCTGGCTACATAGGAAGGTGTAAGCACTACATCGTTAAGCTTGTCTTGTGAAAAACCAAGCCAACTATACATTTCATTAAAAAGTTTGCCCGTGAAATCAGTCGTAAGACCAATTTTATAATATATCCCTAAATCATCAATAATTTTGGTGAAGACTCTTTTTAGCTGGCTCTCACCATTTTCTACTTTATTGATATTGTCTGTAGTAAGAGTATTTTCAAGAGTCCTTATGATAAGTTGTTTCTTACCTTCCGGCAAGTTTCTTTCATCCAAGAACGCTTTTATTTTTCTTACTATTATGTCTCCATCTGTATTACCTTTCTCAGAAGAAGACTTTAAATCAGACTTTTCAAGAGGAGTCACTTTACCAGGTATTCCCAAAGTCGCAATAATAGAAGCTGCAACAAGATATATGCGATCATTTTCGCCCAATCCTTTTTCATTCTGATAAATATCATTATTCAATCGAGTTAAACTAATTGATATTTCTCTTTCCCGTTGCTCTTTTATTTTGTCTATTTCTTCTTGGGTAAGATTTAGAGACTCGACGGTTTCAATAAAGGCATCAAAATTTTTAGGTGCTAAAAATGACAAGTCAGAATAGTCTCCGACCTTTTGCCCCATTCCAAAATTGCTTTTGGAAACATAATATACACCTATTTCATGTTGTAATTTGCCAAACTCATCTTTATATCCGGTTACACCAATAGCTATAATGTCCGTGAAATTTGTTAGATGTAGAATGGCGTTTGCGTAGTGTACGGCACCATTAACTGCATACGAATTTATATTTTTGAATAACCATTCATTTTTTTTATTTTTATTTTCTACATACCCATTAGCATCAAGTTTTACAAGACGATCTTTGTAACCTTTATATTCTATTAAGATAGGATAATCTTTAAGTTTCTTGTCTCGCAAGAGTAGTTTTGCATCAGGGCGGTTTGCTCCACTTCCACCGTTCTTAGTGAAATAATCAGCAAGTGCTTTATCTATTTCTGGATTAAGAAATTCTTGCTCTAATTTATAATTTAATTTATATGATTTAAGCCATCCGTTTGCAAGATCAGCTATATTAGGTTCTACTGATTGCACAATTTTCTTAGCCATATTATTTTTTCTTTATTATAATCTAATTATTTACATTTAAATTGCAGTAATATTGATATATTATACAAATATAGCTATTAAATAGAAGAAATGCAATTTTGTAATAATCAATATTCAAAGTATATTCTAAAATAGTCATCATTCTTTTGTTTTTACAATAATAATGTGAGTTCTACGAATTCACATTATCATAAAACCGGCGCACTCTTTCGATACCTTTTTATGTCTCTAAATCAGCATTTTTAAAGAAAACGCAGAAAACAACTTACAATTTTCTTGACTAAATTTTGACAAAATATTTTCGCAAAAGAGACGTGAATGGATGTTAAATCGGATGTGAAAGAGGTCGTTTCGGGCTGTAATGTCTATTGATATACCCCATACCATAGTCCGGAAGAATACATTATGTGTTCTGATAATGCCCATTTCGCGATGCAATTAAGCCCATATTAGGGTGCGATATGGTGCTTTTCGGCCTCTGAAATGGGCCATTTCGCAAGGTGAAATGGTGCTTTTTGCAAAGCGGGGAAACGGCTCTTGAACATAAAGTATTGCTATTCAATGGATTACGTAAAACGCTCATAATTCGCGTATTTGCGGTCGAGGGAGAGTCTGCTCGCAAATACGCGCTTATTTTTTAGGGTATAATGGGAAACTGAGACGGGAAAAGCGAAATGTGGTTATAATTTGAAAGTGTGGAATATTTGGGTCATTCGGGAAGAAGAGGATGGCGTTTATTAGGGAGCGGAAACGTAGTCGGTCTATTGGAATTAGACTCAGTGGGGGGGCTACTGAGAAAAAACAATGGTTTACTGCTTTGTTGTTGAACAAACTTTATACTATTATTGGGATTATAAAGGAGGAAGGTCGGCAGGGACAAATTCGGGGGAACAAGGTTTATATGATTTGTGGGGGCGATTGCTTTTCGATATATCTTCATAAGACAGGAGGCGGATTGGATATATCAAAACTTAAAAAACGGTGGTTCTTTATTTTGTCATTGAGCTCGACCTTTGCTATCTTTTAAGAAGATAAGAGGCGGCTCGGCTATGCCTAATTCTGAAAAACATAGTTTCTCAAATTTGTCATTGCACTCGACTTTCGCTATCTTTGAATAAGATAGGAGGCGGCTCGGCTATGCCAAATTCTGAAAAACATAGTTTCTCAAATTTATTATTGCACTCACCTTTCACTATCTTTGAATAAGATAGGAGGCGGCTCGGCAATAGCAAATCTGTAAAAACTTCGTTTTTCCGTTTGTCATTGCGCTCGCCTTTCACTATCTTTGAATAAGATAGGAGGCGGCTCGACAAAGCCCATACAAATAAACATACGTTTCTTTATCTTGGCTATGTTCTCGCCTTTCACTATCTTTGAATAAGACAGGAGGCGGCTCGGCTATGCCAAATTCTGAAAAACATAGTTTCTCAAATTTGCTATTGCACTCGCCTTTCACTATCTTTGTACCACAACAAATTAATCTTACGACTATGAAAACGGAATTCGAGAAGATGAGGAGCGGGGAGATGTACCGCTTCGACAGGGGCGAGATATACGAGAGTCTGGTGCATGCCAAGCAGTTGTGCGCGCGTCTGCAGACCATGACGATAAACGATGACGACTACCGAAGCGTCATAGAGGAGCTCATACCGGGCATACCTAAATCATCGACTGTGTGCCCGCCGTTCCACTGCGACCACGGCAACGGCATAGTAATCGGGCGCAACGTATTCATAAACTACAACTGCGTGATGCTCGACGGCGGGTGGATACGCATCGGCGACAACGTGAAGATAGGACCGGCGTGCCAGTTATATACTCCCCACCACCCCATTGACTACGTGGAACGGCGCGAGGAGAAAGAGACGGCCTACCCCATCACCATCGGCGAGGACACTTGGTTGGGCGGCGGGTGCATAGTTTGTCCGGGCGTGACAATAGGCAAGCGCTGCATAATAGGGGCTGGCTCGGTGGTTGTGCACGACATTCCAGACGACTCGCTTGCCGTGGGCAATCCTGCCGTAGTGAAACGCAGCCTTAAATGAACAGGGCGCGGACGCATCAGAGACATCGGTGTGCGTCTGCGCCCTGTGACTTTCAGAGCGGTGAGCAGGCTTCCTCAAGCCAGCGACACTCGTCGGGTTGTAGATGCGGAGCCAGCTTTTCGTAAACACGGCGATGGTAATCGTCGAGCCACGCCCGTTCCTCGTCTGTAAGCATAGATGCTATTATCGGTGTCTTGTCTATAGGACAGAGCGTGAGCGGTTCGAACTCAAGGAAACGTCCGAACTCCGTCTCCATATAGTCTTTCACCATCAGCATGTTCTCTGTCCTCACGCCGAAGCGTCCCGACAGATAGAGTCCGGGCTCGTCGGTTACGGTCATGCCGGGCACGAGCGGTGCCGGACGCCACTCCATGCGTATCTGGTGCGGGCCTTCGTGCACGTTGAGATAGGAGCCCACGCCGTGGCCCGTGCCGTGCAGATAGTTCATGCCCTCGCGCCACATGGCCATGCGTGCGGCGGCGTCGAGCTGAGTGCCTGACGCCCCGTAGGGGAACTTCAGGTTCTGCAACTGCAGGTGTCCCTTCAGCACGAGCGTATATACACGCCGCTGCTCGTTGGTCACCGGTCCGAGAGCAATGGTGCGCGTTATGTCAGTAGTGCCGTCGGCATAGTGGGCACCGCTGTCTATGAGTATCAGACCCTCGGGCCTCAACATGGCGTCGCTCGCCGGAGTGGCCTCATAATGCACTATCGCACCATGCTCCTGATAGCCGGCTATGGTGTCGAACGACAGGTCTCTGTACATTGGGTCGGCGGCGCGCAACTCGCGCAAATGCTCGCTGACAGTGATCTCTGTCTGTCCGCCACGCTCCACGGCAGGCTTCAGCCACATGAGGAACCGCACCAGAGCCACACCGTCGCGGATCATTGAGCGGCGGAAGCCTTCGGTCTCGGCGGCGTTCTTAACGGCCTTCATGGCCGGCACGGGCGACGAGTGTCTTATCACGTTGTGCGCCATGGCCACCTTATAAAGCGTATAATTGGTCTCGTCGGGATCTATCAGGATGTTGTATTCGGGATATTTCTTCAATCCGCGCGCCACGTTGGCATAGTCGTCAATCGTCACACCGTCGGCCTTCAACTCACCGACAATCTGCTGCGAGAGTTTCTTACGGTTGATGAACAGCGTTGCCTTGTCCTGCGCTATGAGCAGATAGCTCACAAACACCGGGTTGTAGTGAACGTCGGTACCGCGCAGGTTGAGTGTCCAGGCGATGTCGTCGAGTGCCGACATGAGCATTCCGTCGGCATGCACCTCGCGCAGCGCGGCACGTATGCGGCGCAGCTTGTCGGCACGGGTCTCGCCCGCATACCTTATGTCGTGCACGCAAACCTCACCCTCAGGCACAGCCGGACGGTCGGTCCATATCTCCTCAAGAACATCGAGATTGGTGCGCACGGTCATTCCTCCCGCCCTGCGCAGGTCGGCGATGAGAGCCTCAGCCATTGTCGTGCTGCAGCTCATGCCGTCGATGCCTATCTCTGTCGATGCCGAGCCTTGCAGCTGCGAGGCAATCCAGCGGGCGGGTGTGGGCGTGCCCTCCACCTTTTCTTTCATAAGCACGAACTCCGTATTGCGCAACTGTTCTTCGGCTGCCAGGAAATAGCGCGAGTCGGTCCACAGCGCGGCAGCATCCATAGGGACCACCGCCAAGCCCGCCGAACCGTCGAAGCCCGATATCCATTTGCGTCCCTCCCAGCGCGACGGCACATACTCACTGCCGTGCGGGTCGGTGCTCGGAAACACGAAAGCAGCGAGGTGTTCGCGCATCATCACCTCACGCAGGCGTCCGAGTCTTTCTTCTATGACGTTTTCCATAAATTGCTGTTATTGGTTTAGTGTTATTGCAAACTTACAAAATTTATTCCTATTAACGGCCTACACATTATATATTTTAACGCGCGCGAAGATTTCATACCGTCCCATTCGGCCGGCGGCATCATGCTCAGGACATCATCATTGAATCCGCAGCGCAGCACGTAAAAGGCATTTTCGGCATCTTTTCGGCTCAGGATGAATGATTTATCGGGAAAAATCACTATCTTTGAAACCACAGATATAATTTTCCCTATATACTGTACGATACACAAAATATTTCATACGTGTAGCCCTGAACCTGCATTATGCCTATATGAATTGAACTATTACACATAACATCACAATTAATAACATCTATCATGGACATTAAAAAATCCAGACAACTGCTATTGTCCGCTACTGCCGCACTGCCGGTGGTGGCTGCCGCACAGGCCGAGGACCAACGGCCGAACATCATGATAATCATGGTGGACGACATGGGATATTCTGATCTCGGATGCTTCGGCGGCGAGATACACACGCCCAACATCGACGCGCTCGCAAGCAACGGAATGCGCTTCACTCAGTTTTTCAACGCCGGACGAAGCTGTCCGTCGAGGGCCGCACTGATGACCGGACTATACGCCCAGCAGGCCGGCATCATGGGCATGGGACAGAGTCTGAACAACGAATGTGTCACCATACCCGAGGTTCTCAAGACCGCAGGCTATCACACGGCCATGAGCGGCAAGTGGCATCTGTCTCTCACGCAGGGCATAGGCAACAATGCCGACCAGATGGCGTGGCTGTCGCATCAGAACACATTCGACAACCGGCCGTTCGCTCCGGTGGAGACCTATCCGTGCAACCGCGGATTCGACGAGCATTGGGGCACGATATGGGGCGTAGTAAACCACTTCGACCCGTTCTCGCTCGTGCACAACGAGGAACCGATATACACCGACGCGATTCCGTCGGACTTCTATTCCACCGACTTCATAACCGACAAGACAATAGACATGCTCGACGACCTGAAATCGGAGGATGAGCCTTTCTTCATATACGTGGCATACAACGCGCCACACTGGCCGCTGCACGCCAAGCCGGAGGACATAGCAAAATACAAAGGCATGTACGACGAAGGATGGGACGTGCTGCGCGAGAAGCGCTACGCACGCATGGTGGAACTCGGACTGATAAGTCCCGGACAGACGCCTGTATCGCGCAACGAGTCGGGACGACTTTGGGAGAACGAGACCGACAAGGAGTTAGAGGCGGCCAACATGGAGGTGCATGCGGCCATGATAGACTGTGTGGACCAGGGTGTGGGACGCATCATACAGAAACTCAAGGACACAGGTGAATATGACAACACCATCATCATATTCTCATCAGACAACGGCGCTTCGTCGGAGAATTACAGCATAGGCGAGTTCGACAGACACGACCGAACACGCGACGGACAGATGGTGACCCACAACTCGAGGACACCGGGCGACGAGCTGTCGTACAACTATCTCGGCACGGGATGGGCGGGAGCCATCAACACACCGTTCCGCTACTGGAAGGCGGAATCGTTCCACGGAGGCATCGCCGCCCCGACCATCGTACACTGGCCGGCAGGAATGAAGAGCGGACGCGGCACGATAGTGAACGAGCCTTGTCACTTCATCGACATCATGCCGACTTGCATCTCGCTTGCAGGCGCCGAATATCCTACGACATACAAGGGCCACAACATTCATCCGCTCGCAGCCGAGGGCCGCAGTCTGCTGCCTCTGATAAGCGGCGAGGGAGAATGGAACGGCGAGCGCACGCTGTTCTGGGAGCACGAGAACGGACGCGCCGTACGTGTAGGCAACTGGAAGATGACATCGCTGCGCAACGGTGGATGGCAGCTGTTCGACCTGTCAACAGACTATTCGGAGACCAACAACGTGGCGGCCGAGCATCCTGACAAGGTGAGAGAACTGAAGACGCTGTGGAACAACTGGGCTAAAAGCGTGGGACTAACCGTAGAGGAAGACATGCCCGACACGGAGAAAGAACTGCTGTTCTACTACCCGTTCGACGGTGACCTGAAAGACAAATCGCCGAACGACTACGCGCTCACCTCAAACGGACACAGCTTCGACGAAGGCAAGTTCGGACAGGCTCTGTCGCTCAACGGCAATGCCCAGTATCTGGATTTCAACACCACCGGGACCGTAGATACAAAGAATACGCAATATACCATATGCGCATGGATATACGATGAAGAGACTGCCGTGCCTACGTCAGGTACTGTGGAGAACGGCAATTACTTCCGCGATGAGATTCTGCTTGCGCAAAAAGACAACAGCGGAACGGGCCGAATATTGCTCTATACGCGCCTTGAAACACCCACGGCAGGCGGCGACACAAGATACTTCTTCAACAATTTTCTCGGCAACCGGCACAATCCGGCATCCGACGGTTCGTTCAAACGGGGTGTATGGCAGCACGTAGCAATAGTGTGTAATCCGGCAGACCGCACCGTGACTTACTACATCAACGGCGAGCGCGACCTCACTGTCTCAACCAATGCGTTCGAAGCCTGCAAGGGCGGTTTCCGCATAGGCGGACACAAAAACAACAAAGACTACTGGCACGGAAAGATAGATGAGCTGTACTTCTTCAAAGGTCTGCTGTCAGCAGAAGAGATTCGTGACGTACGCGACAACGCATATCTCACCGACGGTATAGACAAGGCCGAGGCGTCAGACAGCCGTGTTGTTTTCGACAACAGCACACGCACGCTCCGCACACTCGACGGAAGCACGATGAAAAACGTGACACTCCACTCGCCAGCGGGGCAAAAATTAATTGATATTACAGACAGACCACGCATCTCGCTCAAGGATTTCCCAAAAGGAATATACATTGCGAACGTCTCTGATTATAACGGAGGCAATCTGTCATTAAAAATCACACTTTAGTCTGTCAGAACTGCTCCGACGCAGTAAAATACAAGCATTGAAAGGCGAAATTTTCTTTATCGCCTTTCAATTTTCCCTCTATCTGCATTCATATTTTATTATCATAAAAGTAAATAACAATATAATTCCTGCGCAATTTAGAACAGTAAAAAGCACAAAACGGAGTCTTTCGGCGTGAAAATGTATTATTTTTAAGACATAGATTGAACTATTCTTCTAATTTAAGACCCAAAAGTTAAATACTGAATGAATTATTCTGTTATCATAAAAATGGTATTTTTCAATAGCCGCTATCGATTTTTCCGTTAGCAAGATATTCCACACCCTTTGTCAAAGTCATACCTTTGCGACGTCTTAAAAAAATTATGACTATGAATGTTTATATTATCACATGGGCTGTAATCGTAGGATTTCTGATCCTGACATTTGTTTTCAGAATTATCGAAAACTTCCGCAAGGAATGTAACGACAAAGAGCATAATCCTCATTTTTTCGAAATAAGCAAGGAAGACGAACTGTTCTATTGCCCGGGCGACGAAAATCTTATAGATGAACCTGAATACATGTAATCAGCAGGCAGACGCAAACAGTCTGCCTACCACCAAGGAAGTCTGCATGTTTCTTTCCGATTATGCAGCATGGCTTATGGGTTGCGGTGCCACTTGTGCACGCATAGAGAAAAACATACGCCGCATGTCGGAAGCATTCGGAAAAGAGTCGGACATGGCAGTAATGCCTGCACACATTCACTTGTCTGTATGGAACAAGGAGCACACCGATTCATACAGCAACATCAAAAGAATCCACAAGTGTGGCATCAGTTTCAACATCAACACCAAACTGAGCAAACTCAGCTGGGATGTTGCGGACGGACGCGCCGACTTCAAGCAAGCATGCAGCAAGTTTGAAGAAATCACCAAGACCAAACCGGAGAATCAACGGATGGTCCTTCTGTTGGCCTCACTGGCCAACGCTGCCTTCTGCCGCCTGTTCGGAGGCGACGCAGCAGCCATGCTCATTGTCTTTATCGCCACACTTGCAGGCTACAGACTCAAACAGATAATGCTAAGTGAGAAACTTGATACACGCCTCACTTTCTTCTGTTCTGCATTTTTTTCTTCTGTAATATGCACCGGAAGCCACATCTTCGGATGGGGAAACACACCTGAGATAGCAGTCGGAACAAGCGTGCTCTATCTTATTCCAGGTATTCCGTACATCAATTCGGTCAGCGATATGCTTGACGGTCACTACATCTGCATGTTTGGCAGACTGACCGACGCCATTGTTCTCACAGCATCACTCTCGGCAGGCTTATGCGCCGGAATGTTGCTCATGAATCTCAGCCTATTCTGATCTCAGACATGACATTATGTTGCCAAACGGACAAAAGGCAACATATGTCTATATATTTTTTTAACAGAAAACTTCAAAATAAAGTATTATGCTTTTGCAAATATTGCAGGACGGATTCTTCGCAGCAATCGCTGCCATTGGTTTCTCAAGCATCAGCAACCCGCCCCACCGCACTTATCTGTATTGCGCCATCACGGCTGCGATAGGCCATTCAGTGAGATTCATACTCATGAATAACGGCCTGTTCCAGACACACATCATATTGGCAAGCACCATCGCCGCCTTTGTCATCGGCTTCGTTGCCGTATTTTTCACACGGTTCACCAAGAGTCCGGCAGAGACTTGCTTCTTCCCGGCACTCCTGCCTATGATTCCCGGAATGTATGCTTACCACACAATCGAGGCTTTGGTGATGTGTCTTTATCACAGCGATGAGCCTGTGTTCAACCATTATCTGTATCTGTTGACATACAACGGATTCACGTGTTCGTTCATAATTATCGGCATGGTGGTCGGTGCTACGATACCGGTCTTCCTGCTAAAAAAGATATCTTTTCAAGCAACAAGGTGATATATATTGTATCTTTGCATACACAACACATCACCACGTGACGCAATCACGCAAGCAAAAAAGGAATAACTATGGAACTCAGACAGCTGAAATACTTCGTCAAGGCAGCCGAAACGCTCAACTTCTCTGAAGCTGCGAAGGCTCTGTTCATAACACAAAGCACACTCTCACAGCAGATAAGACAGCTCGAGCAGGAGATGAACGCGCAACTGTTCATGCGCAACAGCCACAACGTGAGCCTCACGGAAGCCGGCGAAGAACTGCTGCCCTACGCACGCAACACGCTCCACTCTGCCGACACTTGCCTTGAGCGCATACACGATCTGCAGCACATGCTTACCGGAACGCTCAACATCGGAGTGACATTCACGTTCAGTCCGATTCTCACCGAGACGCTCATGACTTTCATGAAACAGTATCCGCAGGTGAAGCTTAACATCTGTTATGAGCCCATGACCAACCTTATGGAGAAGCTCGGACACCGCGAGCTCGACTTCGTCCTGGCGTTCAAACCGACAACCCACTACGATGAGATAGAGTCGCACGTGCTCTTCGGCAACCATCTCGCAGCCGTCGTGCAGGACAATCATCCGCTGGCACAACACGACATGGTGACTCTCGACGAGCTGACACACTACGACATAGCTCTGCCTTCGAAGGGTCTGCAGGCCCGCAACGCCTTCGACAGACTGTCGTCCGGATTCCAGGACAAGCTGAAAGTGCGCATCGAGCTGAACGAGGTGAACATTCTGCTCAAGCTGATACGCCAAAGTCAGATGGTGACCATACTCTCCGAGGCCACCATACACAACGAACAGGGCGTAAAAGCCGTGTCGCTCGACATGCCCGGAAACGGAATGGAAGGCTGCGTACACGTGCTGAAGAATGTCTATAGAAAACGCTCCGCGCTTGAATTCATGCGTCTGCTGAGCGAGTCTAACGCCATACGCGAACGACTGCGCGACTGGCTCTAAGCCTGTACATATAAGGAATAAACCAAAATTCATACATAACCAGTCAACCTCTGAGGGGTTGTTAATGCGCCATCCACACTGTGAATGGCGCGTTTTTGTTAAAAAATCTTATATATTCAAGCATATAGAGTTACAACTTAACGAATAAGTTGTTAACTTTGCTGCCGTAAAAAGAATACACCTATCATAAGATTATGAAAATGAATTTATCAAGGATAACGATTCTTTACGCAAATAAAATACATCGTTTCCACCATTGGGGTGTCGCTGCCATAATTTGATTGGCGGCCTCAACGGCATTTTCATAATTCATTACTATTTTTTCCATTCATTTTATTTCATCGTATGAGCAAAAGATTTTGTCTCATAGCATCACTATGTGCCATGCTATGCGGACACGGGCTGTATGCCCAGGACAACAACCGTCGCATGCTCGGGATTGACGAAATGTTCCGGCTTGCCGACGAAAACAGCAGCAGTATAAAATCGTACAGCACAGGAAAGGATGCCGCAGCAATGGCTCTGAAGAGCGCCAAGGCACAGCGACTGCCCGACATAAACGCATCGTTGTCGGCAAGCTACCTCGGCGACGGAAACCTGTGGGACCGCGACTTCAGTAACGGTCAGACCATATCGATGCCTCACTTCGGCAACAACTTCGCCCTGCAAGCATCGATGACCGTCTATGCCGGCGGCGCGATAAACAGCGGAATAGCTCTCGCCGAACTCGGAGAACAGATGGCTACGCTCGACTGGCAGAAGAACCGACAGGACATACGCTTCATTCTGACAGGTTATTATCTGAACCTCTTCAAGCTGAACAACCAGGCTGAGGTTCTCGAAAAGAACATCGAACTGACAAAACTCGTGATAAAGAACATGGTGGCTCGTCGCAAACAGGGTTCGGCTCTGAAGAACGACATCACCAGATATGAGCTGCAACTCGAAAATCAGAAGCTGCAACTGACCAAGGTGAACGACGCGAAGAAGATAATGAACCATCAGCTCGTCACCACACTCCACCTGCCGGCAGGCACCGAGATAGTGCCCGACACCACCCTACTCGCAAACAACGTCGTGGCAGGCAACGAGGACGAATGGCAACAGAAAGCCTCAACATCGAACCTGTCGCTGCAACAGAGTGGACTGAACGTGGAGATGAGCCGCCAGAAAGAGAAGCTCGAGCGCTCAGAACTGCTTCCGAAAATAGCAATCATTGCCGAGGAACATCTCGACGGCCCTATAACAATCGAGGTGCCGGTGCTCGACAACAACTTCAACTACTGGTTCGTGGGAGTGGGCGTAAAATACAACATCTCGTCGCTCTTCAAGAGCAACAAGAAGGTGAAACAGGCACGTCTGCAGACACGCCGCGCCATGGAAGAGCAGACCTTGGCACACGAACAGGTGGAGAACGCCGTGCAGGCGGCATACACCGACTACCTGACATCGTTCACAGAACTGCAGACCCAGACCAAGAAAACCGAGCTGGCAAACCAGAACTACAAAGTGACAGACAACCGCTACCGCAACGACCTGGCGCTGCTCACCGACATGCTCGACGCCAGCAACACCAAACTTGACGCCGAACTCGGACTCGTCAACGCACGCATAGACGTGATTTACAATTATTACAAAATGAAATATTTAACCCACACCCTTTAAAACAGAAAGATTATGATAGCAAGAAGAACCAGAAGAATGATTTATAACATTCTCATACTTTGTTTTCTCGTAGGCGGACTTGTCTATGTATGCTCACGTTTCATTCACCTCGGAAACGTGGAATATACCGACAACGCGCAGGTGAGACAGCACATCACACCTGTCAACACCCGAGTACAGGGATTCATAAAGAAAATATGTTTTGAGGAGTTCCAGCCGGTGAAGAAAGGCGACACGCTCCTGATAATAGAGGACGCTGAGTTCAAGCTGCGTGTGGCACAGGCCGAGGCCGACCTCAGCAACGCCCTGGCCGGACGCTCGGTAACCACTGCAGGCATAGAGACGACGCAGAGCAACATAGGCGTGAGCGACGCAAGCATAGAGGAAGTGAAGGTAACCATGGAGAACGCACGCCGCGAACTGCAACGCTACGAGAAGCTTCTGAAGGAAGACGCTGTGACCCGTCAGCAGTATGACAACATAAAAACGGCCTACGAGGCTGCCAAGGCCCGATACCAGCAGGCTTCACGCGCAAAACGAAGCACATCGCTCGTGAAGAACGAACAGACTCACCGACTCGGACAGAACGAGGCTGCGGTGAAACTGGCAAAGGCTAACCTCGACCTGGCACGCCTCAACCTGTCATACACCGTCATCACCGCCACATGCGACGGAATAACCGGACGCAAGAACATACACGAGGGTCAGCTCGTACAACCGGGCCAAGCCATGGTAGACATAGTTGACGGCACCGACCTCTGGGTGGTCGCAAACTACCGCGAGACACAGCTGCCCAACATACACGAGGGCGCAGAGGTGACCATGACCGCCGACGCAGTGCCGGGCGTGAAATACAAAGGCGTGGTGGAATCCATATCCGACGCCACCGGAGCAGCCTTCTCGCTCATACCTCAAGACAACGCCACCGGAAACTTCGTCAAGGTGGAACAGCGCATACCGGTGCGCATCCGACTCAAAGGCAACAGCAAGGCAGATAAGAAGAAACTGCGTGCCGGATTCAACGTGGAATGTAAAGTGAAATACTGATCATGGGTGCACCTGTACTAAACGGGCCGTTCACCATGCCCTTACAGCAGGCCAGCGCATGGCCGGTACCCCATGGCTTGGCGCGTCCGGCCGGGACGGAAATGCCCTCCGGCAGACGCTCCAGCTCCTGAAAGACATAGGAGACATGGAAATACCGCTCCATACGGTCGCCGATGCACTCCCGGAACTCCGCTTCCATCTCGCGCTTGATGATGAACACCACGTCGCGGAAGCCCGCGCGCCATGCGTCAAACAGGGAAAAATCAATGATGATATGTCCTTCCGGATCGACCGGCTCGATCTGCTTGAGGCCGCCAAAGCGGCTGCCCATGCCCGCGGCCATGATCACAAGAGTTGGTTTTTGTCTGTCCATTTTTTCACGTCTCCTGCTCCGTTTTTTATTCTGAGCTCATCTTAGCCGGGTCTGCAGCGGAAAGCAACGTTTCCCCCTACTCTGTGCAGTATCGTATAAATTCCATGCGGTATATGGAAAAAAATATTGCATTTCCAAGTACCTTGTGATAAATATAGTGCAAAAGGAGGCTTCACTATGCAGATCAAGAACCTCTCCTCCGCGCAGACATTCGGCACTGTCATCGCCTCGCTCCCGGACGATATGCCGTGCACCAGTCATTGCTGTGTCCGTGCCGGCGAACCCATAAAAGAGTGGCTGTCGCAGGAGCCAGTCGTTCTGGATTATGTTTCCGGGATGCCGCTGCTTGTAATCTATGAAGCAGAGTCTTACAGTCTCTACTATCTCGACCGTGTCTTTAAGTTGCGCCCCGGTGTCCGGTTTTCAGTCACCGCGCTGGATGCCCTCTGCTGCTTTGACATCTGCACCGCGCGTCCCGATGTGCTTTCACTTCTGGGCGAGCACCCGGCGGAGATATTCTACGGTGCCTCCAGCGATCTGAAGCTGGAGCGGCTCTATACCTTTTTCTATCAGGAATGCAGTAGGGATTTTTACTTCCGCGGCGAACAGCATGAGGCACTGGAGTTGGTCTATGTCGACCGGGGCGAACTGCACAATCTGGTCGGCGGCGTGGATATTCTGCTCCGGCCACAGCAGATGCTGCTCATCAACCGGAACATCTGGCACATGCAGTATGCCGATCTTCCCGTCAGCTTTCTAACCGTCTCTTTCCGTGCGGCCGTCGATTCCCCCTGCTCTTCTCTCTGCGGCCAGGTCCTTGCGCTTACCGCACGCCAGATCACACTGCTGCGCCGGATGCTGGACGAACACAGCAGTACAGACTTCGCATATGATTGTGTGGAGAGCCTTTTGAAACTGCTTCTGGCTGACCTGATCCGCTGCGAAAAAAAGCGTTCCTTCCAACCCGCAGCGCAGCTCCCATCCACCAGTCACGCCGAACAGCGCATCGCTGACCAACTGGTACAGATCATTTCCTCTAAAGCAGGAGAAAAGATCACGTTACAGCAGCTCGCCGATGCCGCGCACATCAGCACAACCTACCTGCACCGTATTTTTCGCACACAGCTCGGCATGACGCCGGGCAATTATCTGGCAAAGATCCGCATTGAGGAAAGTAAGCTCCTTCTCCGAGACGGCACGCTGTCCATGGGTGAAATTTCCTTACGCATGGGCTTCTCCAGCCAGCAGCACTTTTCTCGTCAGTTTCGCACCGTGGCCGGCATGACGCCTTCTGAGTACGTGCGGACACTGCGCTGAGCAGATATAAAAGGCAGGCGGACCGCTTCATCAGAAATGATCCCCCGCCTTTTCGTTTATGCGCGATATCTATCACATTCTGAGCAAGAATGTGCCGTACAATCCAGCTGCCTGCACAGGAGGATAAGCCCCCTGTAGCTCGCTAGATTTCTCAAAAAAAGCCTTTGAAATGCTTGCCCATATGGGGTTTATAGTCTTAAATGCCTCTCCGTTACCTTCGTTGGGGTAATCTGTCATCCTCGTTTTTTGGCCGCCTAACCGACAGTCTGCTTTGTTGCGCCATTTTTTAGGATGTTTTTGTCACTGATTTGTTTCAAACTCGATGACCTCCAATTTGTATGCGGTAATCCCTACTTTGTAGTTCGTCGAACACCTACATTATATAGGTATCATACTGATTTAACCATGTTAATGGCTGTGACACGAGCGCAGAATCCAACTCAACCGCGCCCTTTGGAAAAACAAAGTATTCTCCATTCTTTACAACCAAGTCGACCGCAATATGCGAGTCCTTCAGCATCTGAACCAATAAATTTGCAAATGTGCCTCGCTCTAAAAAGGCATAACCGTCACGCTTTATGGGCAGCACATTTGTGAATGCGATATAATACGAGAAGAAGTTCTTGGGTTCATCCGCATTTTCTGCAAAAACACGAATGCAATGGTTATATCGATTGTCGCCACGCTGCTCATTCATATACGTATTGCTTATTTGCGTTCCAGTTGTACTGCAAAAGCGTAAATACTCTTTCGTACTGATTCCCGAAAAACTGCGGTCTGTCGGAATTCCGTTCAAGAAATTGAATAGAATTGTAAGAAAATGTTGATATTTTTTATTGTCGCACAGTCCAATTCCCAGTTGCTCTCTATAGCTTAAGAAATCCATTTTTATCTCCCTTCGTATTCTGACGTGCAGTATGCCGGGGTTTAAATTTACAAGACCATCATAACCGTTCTTCCTGAAAAATACAAGAGCACTCTCTTTCCGGCAAAAAACACAAAAAATACTGTACTACAATCGCGCATCCCTGCTGCAGAAATTCTGCAGCAGGGGTCGTTTGTTATATGTCGATCTATACAATAAACCGATTTACAGTTCACTGAATATGCTCGACAGGTGTAGATATCTGAAATTCTGCAGGTCCAGTACTGCGTGCCTGCTTTCCCTACCCCCATTTTGCCCCCCAATTAGTGCCGCTGTCTGCGGGCAGTTTGCGTGGGAAAGAACCTTTTGACAAAACCGATAGCAGAATAACAAAACTAATCTGAGTTAATTTTGACGATTTCAATAAAAATTCCATAGAAAGCCAAACAAATCAATGCGAATGGCGTGTGAATGATAGAGAAAATTGTGCGGCGGAATGCGCAAAATCCACAATAGCATTTGCTTCCAGTGAAAAAAAAGACACCAATCGCACAAAAAGCGTTGACTCTCATTTGTTCAGAAAATCCTTATACTTATCTATAGAATTGTGCAAATAGACGGTGAAAAGGCGTAGGCCGGCTCTGGCTTTTATGCACATAGAGAAATGAGGAGGTATACAAATGAAAAACAGAAGTTTTCGGCGCTGGCTGACGCTGGTTCTGGTGCTGGCGATGCTGCTCGGCATTCTGCCCGCGGTAGCTGCGGCGGACGCGTCGCTCAGCGACTACGCTCCGGCCGGAACAACCAATCTGGCTGTGGGCGCGACGCTGACAGTGTCAAACGGCACGCATAATGCGATGGGTCAGGAAAACAGCTATGAAATGCCCAGTGAGCACTGGAGCAAGGATTTTGTCCACGACGGAGTGCTGGATGGCCAGGGATTTTCCACAAACCCCTATGATAGCGAGCCGGACGCGAGCGTGCAGGTTGTGCTGACCTTTGATCTGGGCAGGCGCTGCTCGGTATCCAAATTCGGCGTATTTGCGCGCGCAGGCGCCATTTTCCCGACCGACTATCAGATCGAGACCTCGCTGGACGGCGAGATGTGGAGCGTTGCGGCAGAGCAGACCGGCGCGCCCAAAGACCCGGCCGAACCGTATTTCTACGAGCTGGACAGCGCTGTGGAGGCGCGCTATGTGCGGCTGAATGTAACAAAGCGCTATGCGCAGGATTCCATTGGCGGCGCGGGCAACGACGGCAAGCTGGTGCAGCTGCAGGAGTTTGCCATCTGGGGCACGGTCGTGCAGGAATCGGGCGGCGATGAGAAGCCCACCGGCACAAAGGATGATATCGCCTCGTGGGCGCTGGACGGCACGGCGAACATTGCGCTGAACAAGAAAGTCAGCGTGTCCTCTGATTTTAAAGAGGGACTCGGCTGCTGGGAATCTGTCCAGCTGACCGATGGTGTGATTGTTTCAACGACCGCGCCTTACGGCACGAACGGCTGGACGACGCACCCATTTGAAGAGGGGGCAGCAGCCGACAAGGTTGCATGGGCGGCCATCAACCTCGGTGCGTCGTATGAGATCAGCCGGATCGTGGTATTCCCGCGCTCTGACAGCGAATACGCAAATAACTTCCCGGTGGACTATGTGCTTCAGACCTCGGACGACGGCGAGACCTGGACAGATCTCGTCACGGTGACGGGTCAGGCCACGCCCACTGCGCCGGTCTTCTTCGATCTGGAGACGGCGGTCACGACAAAGAATGTCCGGATCTATGTGACAAAGCGCGGCGGAACCATGGTGCAGCTGTCGGAGCTTGCGGTGTTTGGCACGCCGGGCCGCTATGACCTGCGCGCATGGCAGCCCGAAGGCACGGAAAACGCAGCGCTGAACAAGATGGTCAGCGTTTCGTCCGACTATGTTGCGCCGGAGGGCATCTGGGGCAGCATGCTGCTGAACGACGGCTATATCCGAGGCGTCGTCGGCTACGGCGGCGCGAACGGCTGGACGACGCTGCCCGTTGAGGGCGCATCGGCGGATACGGTCGCGTACGCAAGCATTGACCTTGGCCTGACGTATGAGCTCAGCCGCTTTGTGATCTTCCCGCGCTCGGACGATGGCAAGTATGGCTATGCGTTCCCAATCGACTATCAGCTGCAGGTTTCGTCCGACGGCAAGAACTGGACGGATGTGGTAAAGGTCACCGGTCAGAAAACGCCCGGCGCGCCGGTCTGCTTTGATCTGGAAGAACCGGTGGAGGCTTCCTACGTCCGGCTGTATGTGACGAAGCGCGCATATGCCGCAAACGACGGAGCCTATGTTGTGCAGCTGTCGGAGCTGGCCGCATTCGGCACGCTCAGCGCAAACAATTTTGCAGTGGATGTGAGCAAGAGCGCGCTGGAGCTGACCGTTGGCGAAAGCGACAGCGTCAAGGTGACGGTTACGGCAGTTGACGAGCTGGATCACAGCGTCAGCTGGGAAAGCGCAGATCCGGCTATCGCCTCCGTTGACGAAAACGGTGTGATCACGGCCAAAGCCGTTGGCAGCACGACGATCACCGCGACCGTTGCAAACTCCGCAAGAAACGAAAACGGCGAGAACATCAAAAAAGAGATCTCCGTTACGGTCGTTGAAAAGAAATTCAGCTTTGACGACAACATTCTCATCTCCATCTTCTGGCCGCCCACAAGCGAGTATATGGACAAGGTCAGCGACGATTCCCGCTGGGATGAGCAGTACAAGCTGATGGCCGACGCCGGGATCAACTTTGTCAACAACGTTACCGGCAACGACCTCAACAGCAAGGCAACGAACCTTAAGATGGCGGAATACGCCAACAAATACGGCATGCACGTGAGCGTCGCGGACAGCCGTTTTGGCGGCAACCTCATGAGCCTGACGGCGGAGCAGATCAAATCTCTGATCGGCGAGTATCGCAACGTCCCCGGCGTGGCGGGCTATTATATCCTGGACGAGCCGGCGAACGCCAACCCGTATAACGCCGTGCATCAGGCCATGAAGCAGGCCGATCCCAACGGCTATATGCATCTGAACTTCCTCCCGGCGTGGGCATATGCGACGCTGGAGCAGGCAAAGGATCAGATGAACGACTATCTCAAGCTGAACGCTGCGGGCGGCTATCCGCAGGATTATCTGATGTACGACCTGTACCCCTATCCCGACAACAGCACAGCCATGAACCGCTCCGGCTTCCTTGGCAATATGCGCGCCGTTTGGGAAGTGGGCAGAGAAAACGACGTCAAGACGGCAAACTATCTGCAGTCGGTTCAGATCCCGGGTGCGTACCGTGCGCCGTCTGCATCCGAGATCCGCTATGAGGCCATGATGGGTCTGGCCTTTGGCTATAAACAGTTCTCCTACTTCACATGGTTTACCCCCAGCAACCGCTCCGAGCCGTTTGCCGACGGCATCATCCTTCTGGACGGTACGCCGAATCCCAAGAGCTATGAGGCGGTCAAGCAGCTTAACAGCGAGATCCACGCGCTCGGCACGACGCTTGCCAGGCTGAACGCGGAGGAGATCTATCTCAACGGCGAGACGTGGGGCGATCTGCCCATTCCCGAGGGCTTCTTTGCGCAGGGCGTGGACAGCACGAACTTTACGGTCTCCTACCTCAAGGAAAAGAACGGCACGCAGGGCTACATGATGCTGGTCAACAATGACTACACAAATGCAGCCACCATCCGCGTAAAGCTCGACAGCGCGATCACGTCCCTCAAGCGCGTGAGCGCGCAGGACGGCACGCTTTTCGATGCGGCGCTCAGCGGCGGCGAGCTGACCGTGACGCTGGCAGCGGGCGACGGCGCGCTGTATCAGCTTCCGGCGGGCTATGTCTACGAGAGCGGCAAGGAAGAAAACGCGAACATCGCGCTGGACGCAAATGTCTACGCCGACAGCTCCGAGGGCGGCAACGGCTGGTATATCAGCAAGCTCAACGACGGTGTGCGTGAGCCGGAAAACGCAAACAACGGCTGGAAGTCGGTCGGCACGCAGCAGGCTGTGATCACGGCCGATCTGCGTGAGAGCAAGACGTTTAACCGCGTCGACCTCTATCCGGCAGCTGGTGAGATGGGGCCGGTCAGCGCCGGTCAGGGCATGCCGAAGGACTTCACGATCGAGGTCTCGCAGGATGGAAAGAGCTGGGCGGTCGTCTACACCGCCGCGGATAAGACGATGGAAAACGGCGCGGCCTATTCCATCACGTTTGATGCGCAGACGGCGCGCTATGTGCGCGTAAACGTCGCCGCGACGAACAGCACCTATTGCGCGGCCAGCGAGCTTGAGATCTACAACGACGACGGCACCATCCCCACGCCGGCGCCCGGCACGACAGAGGATGAGGTCGTGCACTATGAACCGGACAGCAACCTGCTTCTGAACAAGAAGTACTACGTTTCCAGCACCACGCCCGACGGCACGTATAAGCAGTGGGGCTGGGCAGCAGAATACCTCAACGACGGCATTGCACAGAACGGCAACGGCTGGACGTCGAATGTCGGCGTCAACCACGACGAGGCGACCGCGCATGAATGGTGCGCGTTTGACATGGGCGATCTGTTCGCCGTGAACAAGGTTCGCATCTATGGCGGCAGCGGCTTCGCATTCCCGGTCGACTATCGCGTGCAGGTTTCGCTCGATGGCACGACGTGGACGGATGTCGCGGTCAGAAATGGCGATCCGGGCATGGAGGGCTGGCGCGAGATCGGATTTGACGCGCAGACGGCACGCTTTGTCCGTGTCTACGGCGACAAGCTGGTAGACAAAGGCAGGGACGGCTATCTGATGCAGATCGGCGAGGTCGAGGCCTATGGCACGCCGGCTGTTGACAGTGACGCGGCAAACGCAGCACTCGAGGCGCTGGAAGCGGCGCGCGCAAAGATCACCGGCGAGGATACCACCGCGCTTGACGCGGCGATCAAGGCGCTGAAGGACGCGATCGCCGACGAGAACAGCACGCAGAGCGAAATCAACGCCCTTATCAAGGCCGCGGACGCGGAGCTTGCAAAGTTCACCGTCAGCACGGCGGAGGCCGCTGCGGCTCTGGCCGAGGCAAAGAATGCTGTGAGCGACGGCTCGCTGCGTCTGGTTTCGGAAAAGGCCATGAACGCCCTGCAGGACGCGATCGACGCGCTGGAGGCCGGTATTGCGGCCGCGGGCGACACCGTGTATCAGACGGAGCTCAACACGCTGACCGAGAACGTCAGGACGGCGCTGGCCGCCGCGCGCAGCGAGCAGGCCGCAAACGAGCAGCCGGTCATCCCGAGCTATCCGTCTACGGTCAAGCCCACCACGCCGTCTGCATCGGACAGCACGAAGCTGCCGTTCAGCGACGTGCGCGAGAGCGACTGGTTCTATGAGGACGTTGCGTATGTCTATGAAAAGGGCATGATGAACGGCACAGGCCGCGCAGCCTTTGGCCCGGACGCATCGACCACGCGCGGCATGATCGTGACGATCCTTGCGCGCATGGAGGGCGTTGACACGACCAAGGGTGCGGCGTGGTACGCCGCAGGCCGCGAATGGGCGATGAAGAACGGCATTTCCGACGGCACGAACATGGAGGCAAACATCACGCGTGAGCAGCTGGCGACGATCCTGTTCCGCTATGTCGTCTATAAGGGTCTTGACCTTGTGACGCTGGAGGATAACCTCTCGCGCTTCTCCGACCGCAATGAGATCAGCAGCTACGCGGTTTCCGCGATGAACTGGGCAGTCGGTCAGGGACTGGTCAAGGGCAGCGGCGGCAAGCTCAACCCCAAGGGCAATGCCACACGCGCACAGGTGGCGGCGATTCTGCACCGCTTCTGTGAGCTTGGCAAATAAGCGCTTCGCGTAAAGCCGCGTAAATAAAACAAAAAGAGCATTGGAGACCGGGAAACCGGGATCCAATGCTCTTTTGCAGCTGCGCATGGACTGTTTGACGAGCCGCAGAAACCATGCTGAAAAGGTGCGTCATGTTTTATAGTGCCATTGGCTCCGACCGCGTTCCGAACCGCACCCTATTGACAAGTTGCCTTTTTCGAGTATAATGAGCAATACGCATCGCTTAATGTGCATTGAGGCATCTGAGAGAGGGAGCGTATGCTGATATTCATACTTCTTTTGCCGATCATATTCTTCATTGCCGCCTTTCTTGTGAACGCCGCCATGTTCCGCCCGGAAAAGCGGCCGGAAGCGAACATAGACGGGCGCGGGGTGACATTCCCCAGCGGCAGAAATCACCTTGCAGGGTATCTCTGGAATGAGGCGGGGACGCGCGGTTTACTTGTTTTTGCCCACGGAATGGGAACGGGCATCGCGTATTATCTGCCGGAGATCCACCACTTTGCCGCACAGGGATATCAGGTGTTCGCGTTTACATACAGCGGCTATCAGGGCAGCACCGGACATTTTTACGGCTTCCCGCAGGCGGTGATCGACCTGAAACATGCGCTTGATTTTGTCGATGACGGTTCCCGTCCCGTCATCCTGATGGGGCACAGCATGGGCGCATACGCCGTCTGTGCGGTGCGGCAATGCACGGATAAGCCGGTGAGCGGGATCGTAGCCTATGCGCCGTTTTTCTCATCGGACGAGGCTGTTATCGCGCAGGCGACCGGAAACATACCCAAATTCGGAAAGCTGTTGTGCGGCCTGATCCTGCCGATGCAGCGCATTTTGTTTGGAAGGAATTGCAGCCCGACCGCCGCGGCGGGGCTTTCCCGTGCCAATGTTCCGGCACTTGTCCTGCAAGGCAGCGAGGACGTTGAAGTGACCCCCGATGGCTGCGCGCTGTATGCGCACCGCGGCGAGCTGGCCGATGCTCCCGTTACCTTTCGGCTGGTACAGGAGGAAGAAAGCAGCGGCCACATGACGGTCGTTCGGAAAAAGGGCAGTCAAACGGTCAATGAAGATACGATCTGTCAGGTTGACGCGTTTCTTGACACGATACTGCGTCAATAAAACTTTGTTTCTCAAAATCTCCGCCTTCCCGGTTCCGGGAAGGCGGAATTATTTAAGGCAATACCGCAAAAAAGCAAAGCGAATGCAAAGTGTGATAAAATGGACGCATGGATAAACAGATGACGATTTCCGCATTCAGCGATGAGTTGGCGCAGGTGCGGACAAAGAAAAAAGAGTTTCTGAGTCAGATCGAACGAATCGTCCCCGTGGAAGGAATGGCTATCCCTGATTCGGCCGTGCTATTACAAAGGAGAGCGTGGCAATAAGCCCTATCCGCTGGAGATCATGCTGCGGCTGTATCTGCTGCAAAATCTTTACGACCTGAGTGATGAGGCAACCGCAGCAGAAGCAATCGACAGCCGTGCGTTTTCGGATTTCTGCGGCATCGATTCCAGCAATCAGGGTCCAGACGGCGATACCCTTGGCCGTTTTCGCAATCTGCTGATCAAGAACGGATTGCAGGAAAAGCTGTTCTCTCAGGTGGTTGCCGCACTTATGGAACGAGGCCTCATTCTGAAAAAGGGAACGATAGTGGATTCCACCATCATTTCCGCACCATCTTCTACCAAAAACAGTGAGAAGAAGCAGGATCCGGATGCACATCAGGTGAAAAAGGCAATACCTGGTACTTCGGTTATAAGGCACATATCGGTGTTGACAAGGACAGCGGACTGGTTCATACCGTGGAGGCGACATCAGCCAACGTCCATGATGTCACAAAAACATCAAAGCTGCTGACCGGAGAAGAAGAGGTCGTTTACGGTGATAGCGGTTATCTCGGTGCGGGAAAACATGATGATGCGATCATCCGCAACAAGGCTGGCCGCAAAATCAAATACAGAATCAATCGCCGGCCATCCCAAGTGAAGAAACTGAGCAAAAGCGGCCAGTATGCCGCAAAGAAAGCAGAACACGCAAAGTCCTCTGTCCGTGCGAAAGTAGAGCACGTATTCGGTGTTGTCAAGAAACAGCTGCGTTTCCGAAAAACACGATACCGAGGGCTCGAAAAGCAGAGAGCCAAATTCAATATCATGTTCGCATTAGCGAATCTGATTCTGACTGACAGGCCTTGCCTGGCAACTTGAATCAGTGTACTCCGTGAGCCAAAGCATGGGGCAATCCTATTGGTTTTTACAAAATGGCTTCCCGGCCAATGCACATCCTAGCATTTGTGCGGTATTGCCCTAATTTTGGAAGTTGATCCATAGTGTTCGCATGATACAAGTTGAAGCGGCCCCGCTCACTGAGCGGGGCCGTTTTTTGATATTTTCCACAAAAGCCGCAGATGCCAGCCAAAAAAAAGACACCTTTTTTACAAGATTCCTCTCCTGCTTTTTCCCTGCTTTTTGCAATATAATCAGAATAACAGAGAAAATCTCTGATGCTTCCGCCGGACGACCGTGCGGAAAGCAAAAAATTTGATGGAGGAATCAACATGAAAAAACTGCTTGCATTGCTTCTTGCGGCGCTGATGGTTTTCGGCATGGCTGCCTGCGCGAAGACAGCGGAGACGCCGGCTGCCGACACACCCGCAGGAGAAACCACTGCCACGGCTGACAAGCCCGCAGAAGAAACCACTGCCGACGAGACTCCCGCCGAGTCTGACGGCGACAAGATCGTGATCCACTACTGGGCACAGTGGACGGAGAACGAGGCGCAGGCCGAGGTCTACAAGGCCGCGATCGCCCGCTTTGAGCAAGCGCATCCCGACTGCACCGTCGAGGTCAACTGGGCGGGCCGCGATGTCCGTGAGATCCTGAGAGCGAGCATCGATTCCGGCAACGCCATCGATATCGTCGACAGCGGTTTTGACCAGATCGTGAACCTGCTTGGCGAGGACTATCTGATGGATCTGACCTCCTACATGGAAGGCAGCGACTTCGAAAAGGCTATCTCCGCCGGCATGGCAGCGTTTGCAAAGAGCTTCGCTTCCGACGGCACGTCCTGGTACTACATCCCCTCTCAGCCGTTCGTCGGCACCATCTACTACAACAAGGCGATCTTTGCCGAGGCCGGCATCGACGCCATGCCCACCACCTGGTCTGAGTTCATGGATGTCTGCCAGAAAATCAAGGACGCCGGTTATGATCCCATCACGGTCGACGATGCCTACTATCCCTGCCTCTACGGCACCTATCTCGCCATGATGAAGGGCCCGGACTGGGTCACTGAGCTGCTCAGCGACACCACCGGCGCAAATTGGAGCGATCCCGCCGTCGCCCAGATGGCAGACGATTTCGCTGCAATGCGTGCGAACGGCTACTTCTCCGACAGCTGCGGCTCCAACGTCTTCCCGTCCGCGCAGAACGGCGAATTCGCAATGGGCACTGCCGCCATGTACTACAACGGCTCCTGGCTGCCCAACGAAGTGCATGACATCACTGGCGATGACTTCCAGTGGGGTGCTATGTTCTTCCCGGCTCCCGACAACGCCGAGTATCCCTACACCACCTACTCCACCGGCTGCCAGTTCTTCGGCATCACCAAGGGCTGCGAGCATCCGGAAGAGGCTCTGGCGCTGCTGGAGGAGTTCACCTCTGTCCAGACACAGCAGGATATGGTCGACAAGGCGCAGTCAATGCCTGTTGTTGACGGCCTCGAGCTGCCTGAGAACCTCAAGAGCGCCGGCGAGCTGCAGGCGCAGTCCACCGACGTCATTCCCTGGTGCGGCATGTACAGCAGCAACTCCGACGTGAACGCCGTTGTCAACGGTATGTTCGCCGAGCTGCTGGCGGGCTCTGTTGACGGCGCGGGCTTCGTTTCCGGCGTACAGTCCCAGCTCCAGTAAGTTTCGCAATCGACAGGCAGGAGGACGCGAGCCCTCCTGCCTGTGGCAGGTACGAGTCCAGACGCCTGCGAAAAAACCTTAGCATCGCCTGCACGGCGATGAACGGAGGGAGAAATCACATTGAAAAAAAGACAAACGTTTTTCATTCTGGCGTCCATTGGCCCGGCGGTTATCTGCTTTTTGGTAATGTTCGCGTATCCGCTCATCCGGACGCTCCTGATGAGCCTGAATCGGCTGCCCGCGATCAGCAGCAGCACGTCTGAGTGGCAGTTTGCGGGGCTGGACAACTATATCGGTCTGTTCCAGAACAGCGTTTTCGTTGCATCGCTTAAAAATATCGGCGTCATCTGGCTGGTCGGCGGCATTCTGACGCTTGGGATTGCACTTTTCTTTGCCGTCATTCTCGCGTCCGGCGTCAAGGGTAAGAAATTCTGGCGCTCGGCGATCTATCTTCCCAATACCATCTCGGCAGTCGCACTGTCTACCATGTGGCTGCAATATATCTTCCAGAACAAATTCGGCCTGCTCATGCAGCTGTTTACGGCGCTGGGCTGGACGGCGCTGGCGAAGATCAACTGGACTTCGCCGTCGTGGCTGTTCTGGGGGATGCTGATTTCCTATGTCTACGGAAGCGTCGGCTATTTCATGCTGATCCTGCTGTCCGGCATCGAGGGAATCCCGCAGGATATCTATGAAAGCGCCAAAATTGACGGCGCGAATTCCTGGATCAAATTCTGGAAAATTACGTTTCCCCTTCTGCGGAATGTGATCCGAACCTGCATCACGCTCTGGACAGTCGGCGCAGTCAACTTCTTTGTCTGGGCGAAGATGTTCTCCACACGCATCAACACAAAGACCATTACGCCGGTCTATTTCCTGTACGAAAAGGTGTTCGGCGCAGCCGACTCCGGCAGCGTTCTGGATATCGGCGCGGGCGCGGCGGTCGGCGTCGTGGTGGCGCTGCTGGTGCTGGCGTGCTATCTGATCATGAATCGGGTGTTCAAGGAGGAGGCGCTGGAATACTGATGAAAAACAGAAAGAAGCTTACCGGCGCGCGTGCGGTCGGACTGCTGCGCTATCTTCCGCTGATCCTCTGGGTCGCGTTCTTTGTGTTTGCGTTCGGCTGGATCGTGCTGGCCTCGTTCAGCACCACAAAGGAGATCTTTTCAAACGGACTGCTGCAAAGCGGCGTCCACGTTGAAAACTATACCGGCGTATGGGAGCGCAACCATGTCGCGCACTATTTTGTAAACTCGCTGATCACAACGGGGATCCCGTGCGTGCTGATCATCCTGATCGCCGCGCCGGCGGCCTATGTGCTGTCAAAGAAAACGTTCTTCGGCAGAAAGCAGACGTTCAACGCCTTTGTCGTCGGCATGAGCATCCCGCAGGTCATGCTTGTCATCCCGATCTACTGCTGGTTTGTCAAGGCGAATCTCGTCGGGCACCTGTCCACGCTTGTGATCCTGTAC
>ENA-ORSK01000834-ORSK01000834.1-human-gut-metagenome-genome-assembly--contig:-NODE-834-length-28309-cov-7.375274_pt1 | contig 28309 bp, 24 predicted proteins | sample MGYA00242192_ERZ509159 | MGnify/ENA primary metagenome ERZ509159 (study PRJEB26280, sample SAMEA2338663) | human gut metagenome | biome: human gut; feature: human-associated habitat; material: faeces...
TCTGCCGGAGCTCCATAGATCGAACCGATTTCACACCAGTCATAAAACCAGTCCCAAATGCTCTTGGATTTTCTTCATTCCCAGCTCCTTTGCATCCTATCTCCCTGCCTGCAATCCAAAACTATCTTTTTTGCTTTTCTCTCTCCGACATCGGGACTTCATTTTTCATGTAAGTATCCCACACCTGCATCCGATCCTGCTCATCCAGTTTGCGCAAAACTTTTGCCGGAACACCTGCCACAATACAGTTATCCGGAACATCGCGGGTTACGACTGCCCCTGCCGCCACAATACAGTTCTTTCCGATGGTCACTCCGCCACAGATCGTTGCACTCGAACAAATCCAGCTTCCGCTTCCGATATGGATGGGCTTTGCATACTCCAGGTCATGAAAACCATCCGGATACTGCTGCGGCAGGCGCTCATCCGGGAGGAACGGATGGAATCATTTTTTCCAGCAGACGCTGCTTTCTTTTTTTCATCCACAGCGGTGTGCGGTTGAATTTATCTCAGGTTTCCATCCCAAACGAATGGTATTTTTCCAGATCTTTGCTGTCGGCATTGTAGCGTCTTCCGGCTTTCATTCTTTCTCAGTTATTCATGTCTGTTTCTCCTTTTTTCTGATCGCATCCCTTATTCTTCTTTCTCCAGAAATGTCTGCACATTTTCTTTTGTAACCTTCTGATATGCGCGATATATATATTTATAATTTTTAAACGGATTTGGATTATTTTCATCCTCTGTAACAATCGAAAATGCAAGATTTGCCATTGCTGCTGCCTGCCCTTCTTTATCATTATATACGGTTGCTGCAAGTGTTCCGTCTTTTACCGCTTCAAGCCCTTCTTTTGTCCCATCTATTCCAAAAAATACCGGCCGGTTTGTTTCCGTATACCCGAGCTTTTCATAAGCATCCATAGCACCGAGTGCCATTGCATCATTATTGGCAAGAACAACTTCCATCCGGTTGTTATATTGTCCGATCAGCTGCATCATACGGTTCTGTGCCTGTGCACGGTTCCAGTTTGCAATCTGATAGCTCAGCTTTTCCAGTGCAATTCCCTGTTCTTTCAGGCTCTCCACAACACTTTCGGTTCTTATAATGGCATCCTGATGCCCCATTTCCCCCTCAAGAATCACATACTGGATCTTTCCATCATGATTGCGGTCCACATCCGGATGTTCTTTGATGTAAGCTGCTGCAAGCTGTCCCTGCATCTGTCCGGACTGTTTTGCTTCTGCTCCGACATAATATAACTGATCCCACTGCATCAGATCTTCTTCCACAGGTTCCCGATTAAAAAATATAATGGGGATATCGTGCTCCTGTGCGGCTGTAATGATCTGCGACGGGTCCGTCCGGTCTGCCAGATTGACGCACAGAATATCACAGCCATTACCGATCATTTCCTGCACCTGATCGTCCTGCGTTCTTTGCGAATTTGCAGCATCCATAATAGTCAGACTGATATCATATCCCCTTTTTTCCAGTGTCCTGCATTCCCTTTTAAAATTTTCCAGAAGTTCCCCCAGGAAGGTATCTCTCTGGTCATAACATGCGACACCAATATAAATCTGTTTCGGTATTTCCTTTTTTTCGTTTCCACATGCACCATACAAAAGAATTCCCATCAGACCAATTAATGCCATAGCGTTTTTTATTTTTCTTTTATCCATGATAACCCCTGATTTTACCGGCTGATTGTAAACAGCAGATTCCGGTTCTCCTCCGAAAAAAGATTCTCCCGTGTGAGAACGGTATACGTAATCTGCCGGTCTTTCATTTTATAGAAAAAATTACGTCGTTTTTTAATAAGTTCTGCAACACTTTCATAGCCTGCGTCAAACTCATCCGGAGCAACCAGACATTGTGCCCATCCTGCATCCAGATAATAAACTGCCTCCGTTGAATTTCCAATTCCATAGAGTACCGCCCCATACAGGTCATTATCCTTTGCCGCCTCCCCGGCTTCCACAAAGCTTGCATTATCCAAAGCCATCACGATATCCACCCTTCTTTGCGTCTGTAAATTGATTTTCTCTTTCGAATCATTTTCTTTTGATACAGACCATAAAATTTCTGCGCCACTCCCCTTTAATGTATCACAAATCCCCTTCTTTCTTTTTATCACTGCTTCTGAAGTGGCATACTGCGAATAGATCCCAATCTTCTTCCCGATCAGATTTCCACGGTAATTTTCCAGAAGCTTTTGGGCAAGATCCGCACCCATATGGTAATGATCAGGTTCTATTGTATGCAATCCGGACGGTTCTTCGGGAAATGTATCTCCCACGGCCATTATAGGAACACTTTTTTCCAGCTGTTTTAGCTTTTGCTGCCCATCCCGGTTTGCAATCGGTTTTACGATCACCGCATCTGCTCCTTTTGCAATTTCCTGATTCATAATCTCAATCTCCTCATTGGCGGTTTCCATATTGTCCTTACTGATGATCACAACATCTGTATCATATTCCCGTGCTGCCATTTTCAGTCCGTATTTAAACGCTGACCACTCGCTCTCATCCACATCCGGTATGATCACCGCAATTGTTTCCGGTTCATGGCCGTTTTGCTTATAGATGATAAAGCCGAGAACCAGAATCACGAGAATTCCCAGAACTGCCTCTATTATCACAAATGTTTTTTTCCCATGTTTCATTTTAAGAATCCTCCGGCATATGGTGTTCCTCAAATTTCCTGCAGTTTTCCTCACTGTAAACAATCTCAGGGATGATAACTGTCACTGTCGTTCCCTCATCCAGTTCACTTTCTATCTGAAGTCCGTATGGTTCTCCAAACAATAACCGGAGCCGGTTATTTACATTTACAAGCCCGACTCCGGAGCCTTTTTTATGTACACGGTTTGTATCCTTTAATAACAGGTCAATCTCCTCTTCCGGAATCCCCATTCCGTTATCCGATACCTGCATAAAGATATTTTCTTGTTCTTTCCATCCGCGAATGAGGATTTTTCCGCAGTCATCCATCTCCCTTACGCCGTAATTGATCGCATTTTCAAGGATCGGCTGCAGCACAAGTTTCACGATACAATCATCCAGAATATCCGGACGGATATCAAATACAACTTCAAACTTATTTTTATACCGCACTTTTTGTATATTAACATAACTTTGCGCGTGCTGCAGTTCATCCCTTATGCGGATAACCGTATGTCCTTTTGAAAGGCTGATCCGGAAAAGCTTTGCCAGCTGCGTGATCATAAAGGCAGCTTCCTCATTTTTACCGCTCTCTATCATCCAGGTGATGGAGTCTAATGTATTGTATAAAAAATGCGGGTTGATCTGGCTTTGCAGCACATCAAATTCGCTTTTTCTTCTTTCATTCTGTTCCCATATGACTTTTTTCATCAGTTCGGAATTCTGCCGGTAGGATTCCTGAATGGATTGTCCCAGATGCCGGATCTCTGTTGAGCCTCCGATTGCAATCTTTTCTTCTTTTCCTTCCTGATATTCACGCACCGAGTGATCCAGTTTCATAATCGGCCGCGATATCCGCACGGAAATGATGCGGTTTACAAATACAAGCATCATTGCCATAAGCAGTAAAATAAGCAGGACAAACTGCTTTACATCGGCCATCTTATTTGTGAATATTTCATACGGCATAACACAGACCAGGCGCCATCCTGTATAACTGATTGCACCCACCATAACTTTTCTGTGGTTTTTTCCCAAATATTCATCGTAAATTTTTTCTTTGGACGAAGCTGCCTTTACGCTGCTTTCTGTATTCATGCCATTGTCAATTCTTGCCTGATGCGGATGATAAATAATATTTCCCTCACCATCACACAGATAAAAATACTGTCCTTTTCCTGACGTATTGATCCGTTCCATCATACGTGAAATCCCGGAATAGTCCATATCCACAAGCAGCACTCCCAACTGTGTATCTGTCCCATTCGTAAGTTCCACGACACGGCTGGAAGAAATCACCCAGTAATACCGACAGGTACCGTCATCAAATAAATTCTGGACATGGGGTGTGGAAAAATGGATATTCTCCATACGTGTTTTTGCCTGCATAAACCATCCCTGTCTGGTCACATCCGGTTCTTCTTTCTGGGCAACAACCGGCTCTGCTGCCATAAGGCTTCCGTATCCATTATATATAGCAATGCTCCTTAAGTTCTCTTTATTTGCCTCATATAAAAGATTTAACCCTTTGTGGATGGATTCGTTCTGTTCCCGGATATCGTTTTCCTTTATAACATCATAATATGCGGCATCCGATATCTGCCTCATATTCACAAGATAATTTTCTATGGAATCCACCGTCTGATCCATCATCTTTCGGTTATTATCCACAATATTCTGCTGTGTGATCCCCGAAAATCTCCAATATACCATCATGCCCATACAAATCATAATTAAGGTTGATATTACAGAAAATGCAACCATGATGGTTGACTGGATATCTCCCGGTTTATTTTTCATTTTTTTCATATGCTGTCCTGTATTTTGAAGGGGATACCCCAAACTGTCTTTTAAACACATAACTGAAGTAATTTGGATCGGAATATCCCACACTCTTTGCAATCATATAACTTTTTTCCGCGGTTTCCACAAGCATGCGTGCCGCCTTATCCATACGGTATTCCGTCAGGTATCCGACAAAAGAATTCCCTGTTTCTTTTTTGAACATGCTTGAAAAATAAGAATTTGACACGCCCAGTTCTTTACAGATATCGTCAAGCCCTAAATCTTCCTGCTGATAATTGTCGTGCACATATTCTTTTGCCCTCCCGATCAGGGATTTCTTGGAATGATACCGGGCATCTGCCATGTCATCATGCAGCATACAGCAGAATTTTAAAAGCCATTTCTGCAAAACCTGCGGTTCTAAATTACACAGTTCATTATACAAAGAACCGATACCTCCCGGTATTTTTGTGGTATCCATTTCATTGTTGACCATAAAATGATACAGTTCGCCAATGAGTTCCATAACTGCCACATGATATTTTTCCAATGATTTCAGGTCAAGGAAATTATGCTGCATGTAAACTTCTATGGCATTTGCAATATCTTCATTTTCTCCAAGGCAGATCTTTTTGAACACATTGGACAGTTCTGTTTTCTCTCCGGCATCCCTTTGGATTTTTCTCTGTGGAACAATCTCTTTTAAATTTATCGCCCGGTTGCTTCCATATAAAACACGATAGGAAACCGCTTCCCTGGCGCTTTGATACGATGCTGCAATCTTTGCAATGTGCCCACATACCTGACCGATCCCTATGGTTACTTTTGCCCCCATAATATGATGGATATATTTACAGAAACGGTCACAGGCATCCGTCAGTTCTGAAATTTCTTCCTCACTTTTTAACTGCATAATCATAATGGTATCCCCAAGATAGCGAAAACGCTTCGCGTTCCATTTTTCCCCGAGGTTCTCCCCTGCCTGCCGGTCTACCGATACCGAAAGCAGCCGTATATCCATGCCCTCCGGAACCTGACTTGCCGATGTGTGTATGATCAGGCAGCAATACCACGGGCCTGTAAAAGCAATCTGGTAATCCTTAAAATAATGCGGCATCTCCTCTTCCGGAATACGTCCTTCAATAAGCGTTGTATACAAATTCGCCTGCAGCATCGGAAGGGAATCCGCATAATATTTTTTCAAAAGATCCGTATTTCTTTTTTCACTGATCTCATAGTCCAGTTTCTCTTTCAGACGCTTAAACACTTCTGTTATTTCAACAGCATTGAGCGGCTTTAAAATATATTCCTCGATTTCAAGATGCACGGCTTCTTTTGCATATTCAAAATCATCAAATCCGGTAAAAAGCAGAATTTTTGTTGCCGGATACTTTGCTTTTATATGCGCACACAATTCCAGCCCGTCCATATACGGCATCCGGATGTCCGTCATAACAACATCCGGCTGCATTTCTTCAAGCATGTCCATTGCTTTAAATCCGTTGTTTGCATGCCCGGTAACCTGAAAGCCGAGTTCCTCCCATTTGACTTTTTTAACGATGGCTTCAATGACTTCTTCTTCATCATCCACCAGCAATAATGTATACATACCTCTTCCCCCATGTTATTTTATTTATTATAGCAATTTGTCCAGATAAAGTAAAACCTTTCCAACATAAAACAGAGATGCCCTGCATGTTTCATGCATCACCGGCATCCCTGCTTTTTCATTATAGAGGAGAGTATATGTTTTATTTTTTCTGAACGTATTTCAGACAATCCAGTGTTACTGCAACAAGGATGATAATACCTGAGAATACGAACTGGAGGTTTGTATCAATACCCAGTATTGTGAGGGAGTATGTTAATGCTGTAAAGATACATACACCGGTAACAACACCGGAAATCTTACCAATACCACCGGTAAATGATACACCACCGACAACACAGGCTGCAATGGCATCCATATCCCAGCCCTGTCCATAAGCGGCGGAACCAGATCCAACCATTCGGGTACATTCAAGCCAGGAACCGAATCCGTAAAGGATACCGGCCATAATAAATGCACCAAGTGTTACTGCAAATACAGAGATACCTGAAACTGCTGCTGCCTCCGGATTTCCTCCGACTGCATAAAGATTTTTACCAAAGGTTGTTTTGTTCCAGATAAACCATACAATGACAATTGCTGCAACTGCCCAGAGAATGATGGTCGGGAATCCATTGACTTTTGGAATTACCATATTCGGAATGGTCGGCTCGATCGCTCCGAAGGAAACACCTTTTGTCGCATAAGTTACCAGACCAAAAATGACAAGCATGTTTGCCATGGTCGATATAAACGGATGCATCTTGAATTTCGCTGTAAAAAATCCGGCTATACTTGTAAAGAACGTACATAATACAATACATGCTACCAGTGCAAGAATGACTCTTGCCGGTGTCGGTACTTTCGTAAAATCAAAGATGTGTCCGAACACACCACCTGTATTTACACCCTGATGCATGATAATGGTTGCGGTTGTCATTCCCATACCAACCATTCGTCCAACGGAAAGATCCGTTCCTGTAAGAAGGATCAGACCTGCAACTCCAAGTGCTAAAAACATTCTAGGCGATGCCTGCTGGAGAATATTTAAAATATTATTATACGTAAGAAGCGGCGTTCCTTTTTTGATTGGAGTTATGATACATAACGCAACAAAAATAAGAATGATCGCGATGTAGAGTCCATTCTGTAAAAGGAATGTTCTCCGGTTAAATGTATACTTATAATTTTCCCATTTCTGTGCCTGATTTTCTGCAAATGTAAATTTGGACAACCGGAGCAGATCAATCAGATGATACTTGTAACTGTACGCATCATGCTTCCGGTCTTTAATCCTCTGATACTCTTTTTCCAGTTCAATCTTTTCATTGGAAACACGGTTCTTATATACATAATTTTCTTCTTTGACCTCGGCCTGGGCGGAAGTCTTTGCCAGAGTTTCTTTGTGTTCCTTTTCAATCTTTGCAAGTTTCTGCTGATGCTCCTGCAGTGCCTGTTCCTTTTCCGCTATACAACTTGCCTTAACTGCATTATAATACTTGTCAAAATTATTTTTGAGATAATTTTCTGCTTTCCCGATCAGTTTTGCGATCTGGTCTTTGTTCTGTGCCTCTACCGCTTTTGCCTGTTCAAGCTCCTTCTGGCAGGATGCAATCTCAGAATCTTTTTCCCCTTTGGAAAGTGTTTTATCTCTTTTTACGTTTTCGATCCTGCTCTGGTACATAATAACTTTTGCCGTACCATCTTTTCTGAGTTCATCAATCTCTTTTTGTATTTTTCCGACATATTCCTCAATCGGCTGACGCAGTGTTTTTTCCTGCTCCGCTGTAAGAATCTTGCTATTTGCCATATCTGTCCCCCCTGCCTATAAATATTTCGCGCTGAGGCGAAGTAATTCTTCCTGATTCGTTTCCTTTGTATTGACAATGCCCGCAAGCCGTCCGTTCGACATGACACCGATCCGGTTTGTAATACCAAGGATTTCCGGCATCTCAGAAGAAACCACGATAATGGTCTTTCCCTGTTTTGCCATCTGTATGATCAGGTCATAAATTTCATATTTTGCGCCGACATCAATTCCTCTTGTCGGTTCATCCATCATAAACACCTTCGGTTCACGCTCGAGCCACTTTCCAAAAATAACCTTCTGCTGGTTTCCTCCGGAAAGACTTGAAATCATATCGTTTGGTCCCAGACATTTGGTATGCATGACTTTAATTTCATTTGCGGTAGCCTTTGTCATTTTCGGTTCTGAAAGTGCCGCGCCTTTTTTATATGCATTAAGATTTGCAATGGTTGTATTAAATGTAAGATTCCCTTTCAGGAATAATCCATTTGCCTTCCGTTCTTCCGTAATAAGCGCGAATCCATAATCCATTGCCTCTTTTGCACAGCTGAAATTCATAAGCTTATGGTTCAGATAAACACGGCCTGCGGCTCTTGTGCGGATACCGAATATGGTTTCCAGCAATTCTGTCCGTCCGGCTCCCACAAGGCCATATAAGCCAAAAATCTCCCCTTCACGGACATCAAATGTAACATCCTGTAAATACGGCTCATATTTTGTGGACAAATGCTGGATTGATAAAATAACATCTTTCGGCTGATTATCCACCGGTGGAAAACGGTTTTCCAGCACACGGCCTACCATTGCAGTAATCAGTTCATTCATATTTGTTTCTTTTGCACTTTTTGTCATGACCAGATTTCCATCCCGGAGTACGGAAATATCATCACAGATCTCAAATATTTCATCCATTTTATGGGAAATATAAATAAGGGAGATGCCCTGGTCACGAAGCATCCGCATCATATCAAAAAGTTTATCCACTTCCTGTACGGTAAGTGATGATGTTGGCTCATCCAATACGATTACTTTCGAATTATATGAGATCGCCTTTGCAATTTCACACATCTGCCGCTGGGAAACGGACATATTTCTCATCGGCTGATCCAGATTTACCGTCATTCCCAGTTTCCGGAATAATTCCGAGGCTTCATTTTTCATTCTTCCCTCATCGATCATCCCAAGGGAATTTACCGGGTATCTGCCAAGAAAGAGATTATCCACAACATTTCTCTCCAGACACTGGTTTAACTCCTGATGCACCATTGCAATCCCATTTTCAAGTGCATCCTTCGGACCGGAAAAATTCACTTCTTTTCCGTCAAGGTATATAGTTCCTTCGTCTTTCTGATAAGTTCCAAAAAGACATTTCATCATTGTTGACTTACCGGCACCATTTTCTCCCATAAGTCCCATAACTGTTCCTTTTCTCACATCAAGGTTGATATGATCAAGTACTCTGTTGCGGCCAAATGATTTACTCATGCCACGTATCGATAAGATAATATCTTTGCTCTGATCCCCCATACTATCCGCTCCTATCCTTTTGTTTTCGGGGAGAGAACCGTATTTCTCCCCCCGAAGTTAAGTTGTTTTACTGATTTAAAAGAGCTGTGTAAGAAGCTGCATTATCTGTTTTCACCATGTTGATGGCAAAAGCATCGTACTGTCCCGGATTGCCCAAACGGTTTGTGATATTAGACTCTGTCTGTCCGTCACCACCAATGTACTCAACATCCAGATTTAAAAGGTCATCATACTTCTGTAACAGCGGCTGATAGGTAGAACTTAAGAAGTTATCAGAAGCATTGTAGATATTCAGCCATACCTTCTTTGTCGGATGGGCAGATGCATCTAACTGTTTGGATACCGGTTCCCATACAACGGTAGAATCTGTAAAATCTTTGTAGTTATCAGCGGTTACTGCCACGTTCAGGGAATAGTAAGATCTCTCGTCTTCTTTGTATACATAAACGTCACTGCTTAATACATTTCCTGCATCGTCTGCAGTTCCGATACCCGTGTCAACATCTACACCATCCAGTGCATTTCTAAGAACACGCAGTGTCAGGTATGCCTGTACGTCTGCATGCTGGCTGATCGTTCCACCGTAGCCTTCTGCAATTGCTGCAACTGCATCGCTGTTTGCATCATATCCGAATGTCGGTACACCATTATCCTTTGACCATGCATTAAACATTGACATTCCCATTCCATCATTGTTGGATACAACGACATCAATGGAATCCCCGAAAGAAGATGACCATGTACCAATCGCGTTGCCGGCTGTTGCTGCATCCCATGTAGCACCTGCTGAGTTTTTCATTTCCTGAGAAGCAAGTTCACGGATCACATAGGTTTTTCCACCTACTTCAATGCTTCCGTCCTGAACCTGTGATGCTTTTCCATCGGTATTGGTTCCTGCCGGTGCACTGTCTGCCTCGCCGTTTTTATCCACTGCTGTTCCAAGTGCTTTTCTGACACCTCTTGTACGGGCAATGGAATCATTGTGACCGATATCACCGATTGCTAAAACATAGCCGATCACGCCATCTCCGTTACGGTCAATCTTGTCAATATTTTTCTCGATGTAATCTTTTACCATGGTACCCTGAAGTTCTGCACCCTGATTTGCATCAAACCCTACATAATAAGTATCTTTGTTAAAATTGAGTGCTGTCATGTCAAGCTCTCCTGTAGAACTGTTTGACGGCTGACGGTTAAACCATACCAAAGGTTTATCCTTGTTTGCGACAGTTGAGGTAGAAGTGCCTCCCCCTTTATTGCCTGCCTGTGTGCCACCGCCGTTGTTTCCCCCATCGGCTCCGCATGCTGCGGTTGAAAGTGCCAATACTGCCATCATCATAATTGCAACAATTTTCTTTTTCATAAGAATTTCCCCCTTCTTGTTTTGTTTGTAATGCTAGTATACGGGATTTTTATCTCATAAACTATAGAATATTTTTTGATTCACATTAAAAATTTTCATATTTTTCCGTTATTTGTTCAATTTTTTCATATTTTTTCTTTGTCATTTCGTCACTTTGCCGTTGATTTATACTAAAAAAAGCCATCTTTCTTTACAAAGATGGCTTTTTAAATCTTTTATAAAAGGCCCTGTTATCATTGTTCCAGAATCACATGCCACGCCTCACACAGCCGTTCCAGCGACCACGCGGCATTTGCCGGACTTGTGGATGGAAGCACCATCGCTTCGATCCCCGTGACCGGAAACTGGTATCTTTTATAAAGCTGTCCTGCCTTGTTTCCGTTTGCATAAATACGTGTTATGTTCGTTTTTTCCAGAATCATGCCAATATCCGTTGGCTGTACATTTTTAATACTGCTGTCACTTGAGCCTTTGATGTCACAGCTTTGGATCACATCCCACATGGCAATCCGGTGGGTAAGAAGCATTGCTTTTTTCTCCTCAATTGTATCCGGAACCGGCTCCTTTAAAAGTGTTGCAAGCACTTTCCAGAAACGGTTCTGTTTGTGCCCGTAATAAAAATTGTTTTCTCTTGATTTGACGGACGGCAGGGTTCCTAATATGAGGATTTCGGAAGCTTTGTCGTACACCGGCTCAAACGAATGGACAATGTGTTCATATTCCATAGAATTCTCCTTTTAAAGTTACCACCCTATCCGTATCCATCTTACTGCTTATCCTTCTCTAAGATCTGGTCAATCGCAGCTGTCACCTTTTTGTAAACTTCATCACTCGTGATTCCGCCCATGATCGGATCTCCGACAATGTTGCCATTACGGTCAACGAGAACTGTCGTTGGAAATGCCATAATATTTGTTGCGTATTTACCGGCCTCACTGTCCGAATCAAGGGAAAGGTTGGTATAGTCTGCCCCCTGTTTTTTCAGAATGCTTTTTGCTTCCGCAATTCCCTCTTTGTTACCATCGAGTGAATCCGTGTTTACGCCAATGACCTGACCGCCCTTTGCCTTCAGTTCTTCATTTAATTTGTTGAGTGCCGGAAGTTCCTCCACACATGGCGTGCATCCATTAAACCAGAAATTAACAACCGTTACCGCATTCTGTGAAAAAATGCTGCTGTCCACCTTATTTCCATCCAGATCCTTCGCCTGAAAAGACGGAAAGACGGATGTTTCTGCATTCGCGCTTTGGGCGCCGGAATTTTCTGTTCCCATCTGCGCGGTAAGTTCCGTTACCTGATCCTCGATTTTCTTAATCTCTTCGATATCCTTATCCAGCTTTTTCAGGTCTGCCTCCGAAAACTGGTCCTTCACATGATCCAGCTGTGTCTCCAGAAACGTTCCATAATTTTGTTCTCCTGCGTCTGCAGCTTTGTTTTTGTCAATGTTATTAAAAACCGTATTCCACAATTCCTGATGTTTCGCAATAATGGCATTTTCCTTTTCGTACAGTTTGTTGAGTTCTGCATTACCAGCCCCTGTATCTTCCGCAGACTGTGCCTGCGTTTCCGTCACAGTGCTGCCTTTTTCCGAGGCATTGCCACAAGCGGCAAGTCCAAATACCAGAGTCATAACCAGTAACATTACTGTAAGTTTTTTCATTTTAATTAGTCTCCTTCTTCTTTTTTGATTTTTCTGCAAATCCATACTTATAACTGATTGCCTCTACCGGACATTCCTTCACACATGCTCCGCAGCGTATACATTCCGTATGATTTGGATGCCGGACCACATCCACATCCATTTTACAGACACCGGCACATTTGCCGCAAGATACACATTTACCGGTATCTATATGCATCTGTAAAAGAGATACTTTATTAAAAAGCGCATAGACTGCGCCAAGCGGACAGATCCATTTGCAGAACGGGCGATAAAACATAAGGCTTAACAACACGACCGCAACCAGTATTCCGGCCTTCCATGTAAACAGCTTTCCCAATGCCGCACGGATGCCTGCATTTGCAATCGAAAGTGGAAGTGCCCCCTCTAATACTCCCTGTGGACAGAGGTATTTGCAAAAAAATGGGTCCCCCATTCCCAGCTGGTTCGTCACCAATATAGGAAGCAGAATAACGAAAACCAAAAGAATTCCATATTTGATAAACCGAAGCGGCTTTAACTTCCGGGTGGATATTTTTTTAAATGGAATCTTATGCAAAAGTTCCTGGAACCATCCAAACGGACACAAAAAACCACACACAGACCGTCTTTGCATTACCACGGTAGATCTCTCCCTTAAAAAAATTCGGCAGATGAATATTCGTAAGAATCGTTGCCACAGCCTGAATCCACCCACGGACATGTGCAAGAACATGTGATGCCTTATGCTTTTTTTTATCCAATGCCAACACACTCCAGACATAATTTAATTGCTTTGGAGAGTACCGTGGCTGCCTCCCCACGCATCGCGCCATAACAAACCATAAGCATTGCTGCTGCAAGGAGCAGCAGCTGTACGGCTGCTTTCTTTTGTAGTTTCATTCCCTTTCATTCCTTTCTTTTTGCTTGTTACAGGTTATCAGCCAACTGTGAACGTCCTGTGTATGAAATTCTAAGATATCCTTAAGAAAATCTGAAGTATCCACGCATCTCCCTTTTGCCAGGCATCTGCGTACCTCTTCTGTATCCGAAAGTCACCAGCATTTCCCACGATCTACGCACACCGCTGACTGCCATCTGCGGCTATCTGGAACTTTTAGAAAAAGAACCGTTATCTGCTGCCTCCCTCCAGTATGTTGCCATCATCCGGGAACGCACGGATGTGATGACACAACTGACGGAAGAACTGTTCTGGTATTCGGTTGTCCTGTCTGTGCCTTTGGCACAGCCCCTGCAGGAAGTGTCGGTAAACCGCATTTTAGAGGGAAGCATTGCCGCAATGTATGCGGTGCTCAAAAGACACCGGATCACACCGGACATTACCATGACCGACCGGACTTGGGCTTTCATTGCACGGACACTGGTGGAGCAGATGCACGGGCAGATGAATGCGGCTTATAAAGCGGGGAGGCTTGTCATCCGGATGCAGATTTAGTTTATTTTTTTATAAAACAGACCAAAAATAAAGCAACTACAACAACTCCTGTGCCTATGATTATACACCTCTTTGCTGTAGTAACTTCTTTTTGATATAAGCGAAATAATTCTCCGGAATGATTCTTTCTATTATGAAGACCAATCATTGCATAGATCAAAAAGAATGCAACTCCGAATATTAAAATTACACTCAGTCGTCCCCAAGCAGAAGGAATGGTGTATTGACCGATTATGATACATAGCAGGATCATAAAATACACGATTTTATTTTGCCCATATCCTAAAGGAAGTTCTTTTTTATAATTTCTATACATCATTTTTCCATAATAAACGATCATGCATATTAAAAATAATAGATAGATTATCATAACCATCATCCTCATTGTATACCTCCTTAATTTTGTCTCATACGAGAAAATGTCACATCCGCCTCCGGATCGGTAAGCTCTATATTGATCCGACTGTTGCGCCGCTCATGAAGCAATAATTGTTTTGCTGTCTCTGTGCTGATTCCCTTTTCTTTCTTCTCATTGGTCTGAACATACTGTTTCCCCGATAGTATCACTATTCTTTTCGAATCGTATTGCATATAGTTACGAAAAATATGAAAATTTTCAGTCCGGCATAATAATCCGGATCAGATGTTTATCCAACATGATTGTCCGATTCCAGGGATTGATAATAATCCCTGCGATCTCCGGCACAGTAAGTGCTGCTTCAAACATCCTGCCGATCTCTGACAAAAATGTCGACTTCACCTGATCTGCACCTTTTAATTCTTCCTCAAAGCTGGTAAATGCCGACCACCAGATTTTACCGTCCGGAGTTCTCACTGTCTGTAACTTCATTTGTGCCTGTGCCGGATCCGGTTCCACAGCAATGATCAGTTGTCCTCCCTCTTTCATCCGCCGCCGGATCACCGTCAACGTATGTGCAAGCTGCTCCTGTGTGGCTTCTTTCTGAAGCGCAAGAATTGCATCTTCTATTCTTTCATTGCCCTTTAATCCCTCATCCTGATATTCATTTTTCTTATTCATATTTCATATCCTCTCTTGTCTGCTTCTTTCTATTATAAAATGAGAGGTTTCTTTTTGAAAGCTATTTCTTTCAGATTCTCCTTTGGGGAGAATTCTTTTAACGGAACCGTCCTTCTCTTTCTCTGAGACTGCGAACCTCCAACTCTCCAACTCATAGATTGTATTCTCTGCACGTTTCTTCTATACTGAAAGCAGACAGACACTGCAGCAACTGTCTCTTACGAAATGGAGGTTCCACTATGTCACAAAATAATATTGGCGAATTTATACAACAATCCAGAAAAGCCAAAGGATTTACACAGAAAGATCTCGGTGACCGGATCGGCGTCAGTGATAAAACCATATCCAAATGGGAAAACGGAAACAGCATTCCTGACACTTCGATTCTGAACGAACTTTGTGCTACTCTCGATATCAATGTCAATGAACTTCTCTCCGGTGAAAAATTAACACCGGAAATTTATTCTATGAAAGCGGAGGAAAATATGATGAACCTTTTGGAAGACAATCAAAAACAACAGTGCTTTACACTCCTTCCCTGTGCAGTGGGTATCGTTTTATTGATCCTTACCGGACTGTTTGCAATATTTACGCATGTGCTCTTACCGGATATGCTGGATCTTTGGGATTTTCCAACACTCCTCATTTACATCGGAATCTGTTGCTCCCTTGTTTTATTGAACGGAAAGCGCCATAAACAGGAAATCATTCACTTTCTCCGGAAAATTGTGGTACCTGTCGGATGCATCTGTCCTCTGTTGGGGATGAACCAGTTTATTCATCAGTTCCGTGATCCGTCTGATATTGGTTCTTTCGTAAACCAATGTGTCTTATTTGTTCTTTATTCCCTGATTTCCTATGTGATTCTGGTTCTTATCGAACAGCATCTGGACAAATAAAATTTTATATGTAAAAACAGCCCCTGTACCTATTGGTAAGGGACTGTTTTTATTTTATCTTACATATTCTTAACCGTTGCAATATCCACTGGAGTAAGCTCCCCGTGAGCGGTCTCTAAAGAACGTGCCAACGCATTTGCGGTATCCATAGCGGTGATACAGTACACACCGGTCTCAATCGCATTACGGCGGATTAAGAATCCGTCTCTTGTCTTATCACCGTTACCCTGTGTTGGTGTATCGATGACAAGGTCGATCTTGTGGCCAAGGATCAGATCCATTACATTTGGTGACTCCTGCGAAATCTTATTGACACGCAGTGCATTGACACCGTGCTCCTGCAGATACTTTGCAGTGCTTCGTGTTGCGTAGATTTTGTAGCCGAGTGCCTCAAAACGCTTTGCCACACCGACAGCCTCCGGCTTATCGGCATCCTTTACCGTCATAATCATCTGCTTGTATTTCGGAAGCTGTACACCTGCTCCAAGGAATGCTTTGTACAGTGCCTCATTGAATGTCTTTGCGATACCCAGACACTCACCGGTAGATTTCATCTCCGGTCCAAGGCTGATCTCTGCCCCACGCAGTTTCTCAAAGGAGAATACCGGCATCTTGATTGCGATATAATCGGCAACTGGTGCAAGTCCCGGCTCATAGCCCAGACCGCGGATCGTGTTACCGATGATCACTTTGGTTGCCAGATCTACGATCGGAATACCGGTAACCTTACTGATGTACGGCACGGTTCTGGAAGAACGCGGATTTACCTCGATGACATATACTTCCTCATTCATGGCGATGAACTGGATATTGATCAGACCGACCACATGCAGTGCCTGTGCCAGACGCTTTGTATACTCTACGATGGTATCCTTTACCTTATCACTGATCGTTGGAGCCGGATATACGGAAATACTGTCTCCGGAATGGACTCCGGTACGCTCGATATGTTCCATAATACCAGGAATGAGAATGTCGGTTCCGTCACATACGGCATCGACCTCGATCTCCTTACCCTGTAAATACTTGTCTACGAGAATTGGATGATCCTGTGCAATACGGTTGATGATTCCGATGAACTCCTCGATTTCCTCATCGTTAAACGCAATCTTCATTCCCTGTCCGCCAAGTACATAGGAAGGACGGACAAGAACCGGATAACCAAGACGGTTTGCAACTTCTTTGGCTTCCTCTGCGGTGAATACGGTTCCACCGGCTGCTCTCGGAATATGAGTCTTCTCCAGAATCTCATCAAAAAGCTCACGATCCTCTGCGGCATCGACATCCTCTGCCTTGGTTCCAAGAATCGGAACGCCCATCTTCATAAGCGCCTCTGTCAGTTTGATCGCTGTCTGTCCACCGAACTGTACCACAGCTCCGTCCGGTTTCTCAATATTTACGATGGACTCGACATCCTCTGCGGTCAACGGCTCAAAATACAGCTTGTCTGCAATATCAAAGTCGGTGGAAACGGTCTCCGGGTTGTTGTTGATAATGACGGTCTCCCAGCCTTCCTTGGCAAATGCCCAGGTACAGTGTACGGAACAGAAATCAAACTCGATACCCTGACCGATACGGATCGGACCGGAACCAAGAACCAGAACCTTTTTCTGCGGTGTGGTCTCTGCCGCCTCGTTCTCACTTCCGTAAACACTGTAGTAATACGGTGTCTCTGCAGCAAACTCTGCGGCACAGGTATCCACCATCTTATATGCTGCAACGATACCGTTTGCATAACGCATCTGTTTAATCTCTTCCTCGGTCTTTCCGGTAAGCTCTGCGATAACGTTGTCCGGGAACTCGATTCTCTTTGCTTCTTTTAACAGATCTACCGTCAGTTCTTCGCTCTTTAAGTGCTGCTCCATCTCTACCAGAATTGCCAGCTTGTCGATAAACCAGCGGTCGATCTTGGTAATTTCATAAATATGATCATAGGAAACGCCGCGGCGCAGTGCCTCTGCAATCACCCAGATTCTGCGGTCATCGACCACATGAAGCTGTGCCTCTAACTCTTCATCGGACAGTCCGGTAAAATCATAGGACATAAGGCTGTCCACATGCTGTTCCAGGGAACGGATGGCTTTCATCAGTGCGCCCTCGAAGTTATCACAGATACTCATAACCTCTCCGGTTGCTTTCATCTGTGTACTTAACGTTCTCTTTGCAGTAAGGAATTTATCAAACGGAAGTCTCGGGATCTTCACTACACAGTAGTCAAGCATTGGCTCGAAACTTGCATAGGTCTTCTGTGTGATGGCGTTCTTGATCTCATCAAGTGTGTAGCCTAATGCAATCTTTGCGGTAACCTTTGCGATCGGGTATCCGGTTGCCTTGGAGGCAAGAGCGGAAGAACGGGATACACGAGGGTTTACCTCGATGACACAGTACTCAAAAGAATCCGGATTCAATGCATACTGCACGTTACATCCACCGGTGATCTTTAACTCATTGATGATGTTTAATGCAGAACTACGAAGCATCTGGTACTCTTTATCCCCGAGTGTCTGGGAAGGTGCCACTACAATGGAATCTCCGGTATGCACACCAACCGGATCGATATTCTCCATGTTACATACGGTGATGCAGTTTCCGTTCGCATCACGCATTACTTCGTACTCGACTTCCTTCCATCCTGCGATACAGCGCTCAACCAGTACCTCACCGACACGGCTTAAACGGAGTCCATTGCTTAAGATATCGACCAGCTCCTGCTCATTGTGGGCGATACCGCCGCCACTTCCGCCGAGGGTGAATGCCGGACGGAGCACAACCGGATATCCGATCGTATTAGTAAACTTGATACCGTCTTCTACGGTATTTACAACCTGGGAAGCTGCACAAGGCTCACCAATCTTTTCCATGGTATCCTTAAATGCCTGACGGTCCTCTGCCTTAAAGATGGTTTCTGCGGTCGTACCGATCAGTTTTACTCCGTGCTCTTCTAAGAAGCCGGACTCTGCCAGTTCCATACCCAGATTTAATCCAGCCTGTCCACCGAGTGTCGGAAGGATGCTGTCCGGTTTTTCCTTTAAAATAATTTTTTCAAGAACCGGAAGTGTCAGAGGCTCAATGTATACCTGATCTGCAATCTGCTTGTCGGTCATGATGGTGGCAGGGTTGGAGTTTACCAGACATACCTCCACGCCTTCTTCCTTTAAGGAACGGCATGCCTGTGTTCCTGCGTAGTCAAACTCGGCTGCCTGTCCGATGACGATTGGTCCCGAACCGATTACTAATACTTTTTTGATATCTTTATTTCTTGGCATTACTGATTCCCTCCCATCATCTGAATAAAGCGGTCAAACAGGTACGAAGAGTCCTGTGGTCCCGGGCATGCTTCCGGATGGAACTGCACGGTGAAAATATTCTTTCCGACATACTCTAAGCCCTCGTTGGTTCCGTCATTGACATTGACGAATGCAGGCTTTGCAACCTTCGGATCAAGGGTATCGGTATCTACCACATAGCCATGGTTCTGGGAAGAAATGTAAACACGACCGGTTGACAAATCTTTCACCGGATGGTTTCCACCACGGTGTCCGTATTTCATCTTGTGTGTATCCGCTCCGTTGGCCAGTGCCATGAGCTGATGACCGAGACAGATGGCAAAGATCGGTACGTCACTTGCATACAGTTTCTTTAATTCCTCGATGATCGCTGTGCACTCTTTCGGATCTCCTGGTCCGTTGCTGAGCATAATGCCATCCGGATTGGCTCCGAGAATTTCCTCCGCCGATGTGTGTGCCGGATAAATCGTCACCTCACAGCCACGGGCATTTAACGATTTTGCGATATTGTTCTTCGCACCGAAATCCATCAGTGCAACTTTCTTTCCGCTTCCCTTTAATACGTTCTTCTCGCTGCAGGTAACTTTATCCACAACATTTCCGGTTGTATATTCTTTCAGTTTTGGAAGAATTTCATCCAGATTATAATTTTCGTTTGTCGTGATCATTCCGTTCATGGTTCCCTTTTCACGGAGAATCTTGGTAAGCGCACGGGTATCAATTCCTGCAATTCCCGGAATATCATGCTTTGTCAGGAAATCCTGAATGCTTCCCTGACAGCGGAAATTGCTCGGCATACGTGAAAGCTCTCTTACAATATATCCGTCCGGCCACGGTCTGGCGGATTCCATATCCGGTGTAATTCCGTAGTTTCCGATCAGCGGATACGTCATCACAACCGCCTGTCCTGCATAGGACGGATCTGTAAGTACCTCTAAATATCCGGTCATTGAGGTATTAAATACGATCTCACTGATGATTTCGCGTGTAGAACCAATGCTTGTACCTGTAAACACGGTTCCGTCTTCCAGTATCAAAAAAGCTTTCATTCTTTGCCCTGCCTTTCTTGCATCTTGGCAAAAAAAAAGAGAGAATCTCTTTTTTTTACCTTGAGTTAGCTTTACCTAAATTGTAAAAATTTTATCACAAATCGTCACTTTTTTCAACCTTTTTTGCAAGAGAAAAAAGTGACATATTTTATGAATAAATATACATATTATACAATTCCATGCATCCACAATACCATGAACCCGACAGCAACTGCCGCACAGACCGCCAGACCGCCAATGCTGGTTCCGAGGATCACGCCGGATGGAATTTCTTTCTTTTCATATATCGCGCGTGCCACGGTTTTTGCCTGCATCGGAACAAATGAACACGGCTGTGTTACCTCCATTGGATGAAACCGGCGTTTTGTGAAATAATCCGCTGTCCATGCCGGCATTGCCGATAACGTCACCCTCTGTAACTGATATTGATTTGCCGCATACGCCTTCATTTCTTCCAACAGACATCTGCCACATCCTCTGCGCTGGAATACCGGAAGCACATACAGCATGGTAATATGTCCCTCTTTCTGCATTCCTGACATGGCGATCATATGCCCCTGTTCAAAAATTCCCCACATGGTGAGAGTTCCTTCTGCAATCATGTTCCGGATGTTTGTGTTTTCCGTATATTGCAGAAATATATGAATCATTTCCAGATCCGTGATCCGCGCACGCAGACAGTAATCAAAGACACCCCTTGCAATACTGAGCGCTTCCGGAATCTGATCTTCCGTTAAAATCTGTGCTTTCATTTACGCTTCCTCCTTATTTTCCAACAGCCGGTCCTTCAGACCGCTGTAACGTCTCTGTTGGGAATTATTCTCAATCATTTGTTCAAATATTGTATCATCTCCTACTATCGTAACACATTTCTTTGCTCTTGTAACCGCTGTGTACAATAAATTCCGGTTCATAAGCATGCGGGGGCCGGAAAGAAGCGGAATGACAACGGCCGGATACTCCGATCCCTGTGATTTATGGATCGTCACAGCATACGCAAGTTCCAGCTCATCCAGCAGTTTGTACGAATATTCCACCATACGCCCTTCATCAAAATTTACCGTGATGGTCTCTGCAAAATCATTGATCTCTTCAATAATTCCGGTATCTCCGTTAAACACCCCGGTTCCTTTGTCTATGCAGAGTCCATATTTGCTGCGGATCTCCCATTCCAGCTGATAATTATTTTTGATCTGCATGACTTTATCGCCTTCCCGGAAAACGATCGCCCCATGCTCTTTCTCCTTTTTCCTGTCCGATGGCGGGTTCAGATACATCTGCAGAATCGTATTGAGACGTTCTACTCCGAGCAGCCCTTTCCGCATAGGCGTAAGCACCTGGATATCGTATTCGCTTGCCCCCACAAATTTCGGAAGTTTCTGCTTGATCAGCTGCAGCGTAACGTTGATAATTTTATCTGCCTCATAACGCTTCAGGAAAAAGAAATCCATGCTCTTGTTATCCAGGCTGACTTTTTCTCCCCGGTTAATCTTATGCGCATTGACAATAATATCACTGGTGCTTGCCTGTCGGAAAATTTTTGTCAGCATTACCGTAGGAAACATCTTCGAATCAATAATGTCCTTCAGCACACTTCCCGCCCCTACACTCGGCAGCTGATTCACATCTCCCACCAGGATCAGACGCGTGCCCGGCAAAATTGCTTTCAGCAGGGAATTCATCAGGGAAATATCCACCATCGACATCTCATCAATAATGATGAGATTGGTCTCCAGCGGATTTTGTTCATTGCGCTCAAATCCGGCATTTCCTTCCATTCCGCCATTCAGTTCGAGCATCCGGTGAATCGTCCGTGCCTCATACCCGGTGGTTTCGCTCATGCGCTTTGCTGCCCGTCCGGTCGGTGCCGCCAGCATAATATCTTCTCCGGATAATTCAAAATACCGGATGATCGTATTGATCGTCGTTGTTTTTCCCGTTCCGGGACCTCCGGTAATCACGAGAACACCGTTTCTTACGGCTTCCTTTACCGCTTCTACCTGATGCTCATCAAGATCCATTCCCGTCTTCTTTTCAATCTTTCGGATTCTGTCCTCAATTTCGATATCCGGAACATCAAACACAGCATTCAGCTGTGTCAGACGGGTCGCGGTATTTGCCTCCATGTAAAAATAGCTTGCCGCATAGATCTGCGTACTGTCTTCCACCTGGCGCATAATGATCTTGCGATCCATCGCCAGATTCATGTAATGCTGCTCGATGTGCTCCGGATCTACCTCAAGAAGCCGGCTTGCCCGCTGCGTCAGTTCCTGCATCGGCAGATAGGTATGCCCCTCTCCGGCAGCCTGCAGCAGCACATACTGGATACCGCTTCGAATCCGGAAATCGGAATCGGTGCGGATTCCCACGCGGGATGCGATCTCATCTGCCGTGCGGAATCCGACCCCTTCCACATCATCTGCCATACGATATGGATTTTCTTTCAGTATTCCGTATATTTCCTGCCCGTATGTTTTATATATTTTCACTGCAAGTGTGGTATTGATCCCGTATTGCTGCAAAAAAATCATTGCCTGCCGGAGATCTTTTTTCTGATTCACCTGATCCGCGATTTCCATCGCCTTTCTCTGGCTGATGCCTTTGATCTCCGCCAGCCGCTCCGGTTCTTCTTCAATGATACGGAAGGTATCTGCCTTGAATCTTCGCACAATCCTTGCCGCTAAGGCAATTCCGATCCCTTTGATCGCCCCTGATCCCAGATACCGCTCAATTGCCACCTCATCCTGTGGTGCCTTTTCTTCGAAACTCTTTACCTGAAACTGTCTGCCGTAAGTCGGATGTTCTGTATAACTTCCCTTTGCCTTAATGTTTTCTCCCTCGGCAATATCCGAAAATACCCCCACACAAGTCTCTTCTTCTTCGTTACACACCAGAACAAGTACGGTATATCCGTTGTCTGCATTTCGATAGATGATGTGATCTACATATCCTTCAATGCTCTCAAGATTCTCTTCCAAAATATGTTCCCCATTCTCTAAAAAAGAGACTGTTGTAAACAGTCTCTCCTCTTTTCTTTGTGCTGATGTTACTACTGGCCAATATTACGTTTCATCTGCTCATACAGTGTCTGTGTATAGCTTTCTCCGATCTGATCCACCATTTCATCTGCCACCGTTTCAATTGCCTGATCCATATACAGATCTTTGTACTGTGACATCGTAGAATCCTCGTCATCATCCGAGGTAAATGTATCTTTCATCTGTTTGATGACCTGCTCCACAAAATAAGATTCAAAATCTTTGATGACACCTTTTAATTGTTCCTCTGAAGAGTCCGATGAAATATTCTTTAATGAACTCTGAAGAGAATTGCTCTGCTCTGCACTTTTGTTTGCATTTGCAACCGTATAATTTGTACTGATTGATGAAATATCCATAGTATATCCCTCTTATGTAAGTAATTCCGAATCGCTGCCTATCGTTTCAGGTTATTTGCCGTCTCCAGCATGGAATCCGAGGTCGTGATTGCCTTGGAATTTAATTCATATGCACGCTGTGCAATGATCATATTTACCATCTCATCAGCAACCTGTACATTTGAAGCTTCGATGTAGCCTTGATATACACCGGTCTTCGTCAATCCTGCATTTTGTCCCTCCAGCATCGGATTTCCCGAAGCTGCAGTCGCTGCAAGTTTGCTTCCTGACATTTTCTCCAGTCCTGCCGGATTGTTAAACTGATAGATTCCAAAAGACTGGTTTAATGACACTACATTGCCGGTTGCATCTTTATAGCCAATCGTTCCATTGCTCGAAAATACCATGCTTTCCGAAGATACGCCTCTCGGCACACGAATGGTATTTCCTCTGGAATCCAATACCGGAAGCCCCTCTGAGGTTGCCAGAATTGTGTTTCCATTCGAATCCTGACTCCAGGAGAAGTTACCGTTTCTGGTGTAATATGTCTGTCCATCCACACCCCGCACGGCAAAGAATCCCTTTCCTTCCAGTGCAAAATCGGTCGGAATCTCTGTCTCTTCACGCGCCCCCTGCGTATAGTTGGACATGGTCGCTGCCACTCTGGTTCCGAGTCCTACCTGTGCACCTACCGGTTTATTGGCACCATTTGCCGTCGTTGTCTTTGTCTGCAGTGTCTGGTACAGTAAAGATTTAAACTCGGTACGTTCCGTCTTATAACCTGTCGTATTCACATTGGACAGGTTATTTGAAATTGTATCCAGATTTGTCTGCTGCGCAATCATTCCGGTTGCCGCAGTATAAAGTGATCTCATCATACGCTTCTATTTCCTCCTTGCGGTCTTTCAGCAGCTATTACACTTTACCGACATTGTTAACTGCCCGGTCAAGTGTTCCATCTATGGAAGTGATTACCTTCTGTCCTGCCTCATAGGCTCTCTGAATTGTAATCATATTTACCATCTCATTTACAACATTTACATTGGAAGTCTCCAGTGTGCCCTGCTCTATATTGGCATCTGTTGCAATCCGGTTTCCTCCCGGAAGAAGGTTATACAGATTCTCACCGTATTTTTCAAGATAGTCATAATTATCCACATCCACCATGCCGATCGTTCCGACAATCTGGTTATTCTGCATGACGTATCCCAGTTTATTCACGGTAATCGCAGCATTTGGATCCAGACGTATATAATTATTCTGACCCGGATCGCCATTCATTGCACCAGTGGCATTTAAAACATAATCGCCATCCTTCGTCACCAGATACCCCTCTTTATTTACAGTAAAGGCTCCATCCCGCGTATACTTCACGGAAGTATTTCCCTGCTTGTCCGTGAATGCCACGGCAAAAAAGCCATTTCCTTCAATCGCAAAATCTGTGGTGTTATCTGTCACCTTGAAATTTCCCGTGGAATAATCCGTATATACCTGTCCAAGGTGAACCCCATATGTAATATCTCCAAGCTTTTTCGGAATCCCCATATTAGAAGAATCCTTAATGCGCAAAGACATCTCATCGGCAAAAGTACGACTCGTCGTTCCTTCTTTTTTATATGCTGTTGTGTCTGCGTTTGCCAGATTATTTGCCAGAATATCCAGACGCTTCATTTCGTTTACCATTCCCGTATGGGCGGTATACAATCCTTTTACCATTTATGACACCTCAATTTTCACAGTTTTAATTTATATCGGCAAATGCCCTCACGAGCTTTATAGACATGCGATAAAAAGTGCGCATAAACGCGCACTTTATGCATTAATCCTCGTCTCTTTTTCCTGCAAGGAATTCTACATATTTTCCGGTTCCGATTGCTACACAGGTCATAGGATGCTCTGCCGTCATCGTGTTGATTCCGGTACGTTCTTCAATCAGTTCCTCCAGACCGCGAAGCAAGGAGCCGCCACCTGTCAGGACAATTCCCCTGTCTGCAACGTCTGCTGCCAGTTCCGGTGGAGTTTTCTCCAGTACGGAATGTACAGCTTCCACAATCTGTAATGTTGCCTCACGCAGAGCTTCCTCTGTCTCCTCAGAGCTTACCGTAATGGTTCTTGGCAGACCGGTTACCAGATTACGGCCACGGACATCCATCGTCTCATTCTGTGCCAGTGGGTAGCATGTACCAATTTTGATCTTGATATCTTCTGCGGTACGCTCACCGATCAAAAGATTATGTTTCTTTCTCATATAGCGGACCAGGGCTTCGTCAAAATCATCTCCTGCAATTTTCACGGAAGTGCTCACAACAGAACCACCCAGAGAAATGACTGCGATATCCGAAGTACCTCCTCCGATATCTACGATCATGTTTCCGCATGGTCTGGAAATATCAATACCGGCACCGATTGCTGCTGCAATTGGTTCCTCAATAATCTCTACTTCGCGGGCTCCTGCCTGATAAGTTGCATCCTCTACGGCTTTCTTTTCAACCTCTGTAACACCACTCGGTACGCAGACGCTGATGCGCGGCTTACGAAAGCTCTTCTTTCCAAGTGCCTTCTGGATGAAATACTTGATCATCTTCTCTGTGACGGTATAATCTGAAATCACACCCTGGCGAAGAGGACGGACTGCCACAATGTTTCCCGGTGTTCTTCCAAGCATCAGCCTTGCTTCCTCACCGATTGCTTTAATTTTATTGGTATCTCTGTCAAATGCAACAACGGAAGGCTCTTTTAATACAACACCTTTTCCTTTAATATATACTAAAATACTCGCAGTACCTAAATCAATTCCGATATCTGATCCGATCATCCCGAATGCCCCTTCCTATTTTCTTTTTATCTTTCTTTATCAAAATCCGATCTGCGTTTATGGCGCAAATCTGCAGTTAATCATATTTTTATGCATACAGTAACATTATATACAATTCATCCCATTTTTCAAACATTTTTTTATAGGTTAAAGCATTTTAATTAAATTTTAAGGAATCTCTCTGTTCCCGGGACAAAAATCTGTGCATTTTCGCTATTTTATACGTTCTTCGATTCCAGATACGGTTTTAAAAACTGACCGGTATACGATTCCGGAACTTTGCAGATTTCCTCCGGAGTCCCCTGTGCAATCACGGTTCCACCACCGTCACCACCTTCCGGTCCCATATCAATGATATAGTCAGCCGTCTTGATGACGTCCAGATTATGCTCGATGACGACAACGGTATTTCCGCCGTCCGAAAGCTTTCTGAGAATCTCCACCAGCTTGTGTACATCCGCAAAATGCAGTCCGGTGGTTGGCTCATCCAGTACATAAATGGTTTTTCCCGTTCCTCGTTTGCTCAGTTCTGTGGCAAGTTTGATACGCTGCGCTTCTCCTCCGGATAATTCTGTGGAAGGCTGTCCCAGTTTTACATAGGAAAGTCCGACATCGTACAGGGTCTGAATCTTTCGGTGGATCGTTGGTACATTTTTGAAAAATTCCAATGCCTCTTCCACCGTCATATCCAGCACGTCATAGATCGTCTTTCCTTTATAGCGCACTTCGAGTGTCTCACGGTTATAGCGCCTGCCACCGCAGACTTCACACGGCACATACACATCCGGCAGGAAATGCATCTCGATCTTTATGATACCATCTCCGCTGCAGGCCTCACAGCGTCCGCCTTTGACGTTGAAACTGAAACGTCCCTTCTTATATCCACGTGCCTTTGCATCCGGAGTTGCCGCAAACAGATCACGGATCATGTCAAACACACCGGTATAGGTTGCCGGATTCGAACGCGGTGTGCGTCCGATCGGTGACTGATCAATATCGATAATCTTATCCAGTTGTTCCACACCCAGAATATCATCGTGATCTCCGGGGATGCAGCGTGCCCGGTTTAAAGTTCGCGCCAGATGCTTATACAGAATTTCATTGGTCAGGGACCTCTTTCCCGATCCCGATACTCCGGTGATACAGGTCATGATACCAAGCGGAACCTGCACATCAATATTTTTCAGATTATTTTCCCGCGCTCCTTTGATGGTAAGAAATCCGGTCGGTCTGCGCCGTTCCGATGGTACCGGAATCTTCATCCGGCCGCTCAGATAAGCGCCGGTAATGGATTTTTTGCATTTCATGATATCCGCCGCAGTTCCCTGAATCGGTGAATTCATCGCCACACGCTCCCCGAAAGAACGCTGCATAAAGTTGCTGGATTTTAATTCCGGAACCGGACGGCGGCGGCCGAACATCGTAAGACTGTAACCATCCGTTTTTGCTTTCTCCACTTCTCCGTCCAGATAACTCTTGATTTTCGGATAAGTGGCAAAATATTTTTCAATATAATCTGCTCGTGATTGTTTGTTTGATTTTTCAAGCTAACACGATATTGTTCTTCTTTTTTATAAGCAACATCTACATCATATATATATGCTTCTTCGTTGTTTATAATTTTTAAAACGCCACTCAAATGATATCCTTTTGCATCTTCTACTCTCTTTGTAAAATCTTTCAAAAAATCTTTTTCACCATAATTACCACATCCAAAAAGTAAAAAACTCCCAACCAACATCATTAACAATAATATTCTTTTTTTCATCATCTCACCCCAATTTTTTATCTATTAAATTATATGGACATTTTTTTCAAATATGAACGAATATTTTACTTTTTTCTAGCCATGATAATTAATGATAACTGAAAGGAGTAAGGAAATGGAAACAATTCAAAAAACAGCGCTCGTGTTTACAATTATCGGTGCTATCAATTGGGGATTAATCGGGCTTTTCGAATTCGATCTCGTGGCAACACTATTTGGAGACATGAGTATGCTGTCTCGAATTATATATGTA
>ENA-ORSK01000846-ORSK01000846.1-human-gut-metagenome-genome-assembly--contig:-NODE-846-length-28013-cov-7.188425_pt1 | contig 28013 bp, 18 predicted proteins | sample MGYA00242192_ERZ509159 | MGnify/ENA primary metagenome ERZ509159 (study PRJEB26280, sample SAMEA2338663) | human gut metagenome | biome: human gut; feature: human-associated habitat; material: faeces...
CCAGTCTTTTTTCAACATTCTTGTCTCGATTCTTTTTCCTCGCAGCCTTGATTTCCTGCGTTTCCTCAAGCGTGAAAGTGTATCTTTTCATTTCTCATCACCATCTTCATGATACATCAACAGTGATAAATTATCAACCTTTTTAAAAAGACATTAGTATTATACGACAAAAGTACGACAATTTTGCAAAAAACGGAGGGAGAAAGAGCCGTCAGGTTCTTTCTCCCTCATTTCATTTTATGGCATGCAATGCGCGTCTTGCGATGTCTCTTTCAGACCTCTATGCAGCAGCGGCTGAAGCTTCGCGCTGCTGCATAGTGTGGATTTACTGCTTTTCGCCTGCTGTACCGAGATTCCGGAAGCGGACGATCATGGCTGCTGCTTCTGCGCGGGTTGCAGTGCCGGTCGGGTCAACGCGGTTCGCGCTCTTGCCGGTCAGAATGCCTCTGGTGCAGCCCCAACTCATGGCCTCGGCTGCCCACGCGGCGATCTGGCTGCGGTCGGCAAACTCCGGAACGGTCAGCCCGGCGTTGGAGGTATTCAGGCCCTTCTTCGCGGCCAGTCTCCAAAGAATGGTGACAAGTTCCTGCCGCGTGATGTTTTTGGACGGGCCGAACTCCGTGCTGCTGACGCCCTTGACGACGCCGTTGGCAGCTGCCCAGCGGACAGCCTCCGCATAATAGGCGCCTGCCGGAACGTCCGTGAACGACGTCTGGGCAGAAGCTGCGGGCTTGCCCTCCGAACGCCAGAGGATCGTGACCAGCATCGCACGGGTCAGCGTGCCGTTCGGCTCGAACAGCCCATTTCCGGTACCGTTCATCAGGCCCTCACGCAGCATTGTGTCGATTGCTTCATGATACCACTTGGTCGTATCCAGATCGCGGAAGCTGCGGCTGGGGCAGTCCTTTTCACCGGAGGAGATGATCGCGGGGAGGATTGGACTCAGGCTGTCGCCCAGCACCACGATCCGGATCTTTTCCTGTCCGGCTGCGAAGCTTGTTTCGTTCAGCTGCTTCGTCTTGATCGTGACCTTTGAACTCGAACTGCCTGCCGCAAGTTCAAATCTCAGCTGACCGAGCAGTTCGCCCACAGCGGCCTCGCTGCGTTCGGCGCAGGCAAAGACGATCGTACCTGGCACGGACTCATACCAGGTGGTAAGCGTCGCTGCGCCTGTGACGGAGGAGAGTGTCAGTTCTTTCGTATTGTACGAGATCTCCATGATGCTGCTTGCCGTCGGCGCAATGGCGGTCAGATCAAGCGTCACGGTGCTGCGCTGCGCGCTTGTGCTGCCGGTGCTCTGCGGCTGACTGACGCTGTTGAGCGTACCTGCAGTCTGCTTATTTGCCGCCTTCATCTGGCTGATCGGCTGGGCCTTTGCGGTCTTGAGCGATTCCGGACGCAGTGCCTTTTCAAAGATGCTTGTCTTTTGCGTATCTGCTGTGGAGTCGTTCGTATGGACCTCGGTCACGCTGACCGGCGCAATATCGCCGAAGGAGCCGATAATGGCCGTGCGGAAGCGGTTCGCCTGCTCGTCGTAGTGCAGCCAGTACAGTGTGGTGCTTTCCTTGCGGGAAGCTCCCTCGCCCTGTGTGCTGTACGAGGTAAGGAAGAGTTCGCCGTCATCCGCAACGTTCAGCGAGCAAAGCGTCGCCCAGTTGGGGTCATACGGGAACTGGAAGCCCAGATCCGTCGGGATGTACTGATAGGCTGCGTAATAGTCGCCGTCCTGCGGATAGATCATAAGCTGCCAGATGCCGCCTGCGTTGTCGATGACATAATAGGCTTCAGCGTCCACATCCTCACCGCTATCGGGATCCTTGAACGTGATGGAGCCCAGCGAGGTGATGCCGGAGAAGCCATCCGCGTCATAGCCGAACAGGTCGTACACACTGATGTAGCTGCTGGCACTTCCGTTCATCGGATCCTGCATCGGGATGATGTTCATGGAGTATACACCGGTCAGCAGATCGCCGTGCAGCGACTCCGTTCCGGTATATTTGCGGGAAAGGGCAATGTCGTCGTATGCGACGGGGCCGATCTCGTCCGAGAACGGTGCGCTGCCGGTGTTCAGGATCTTGCCGGTGGCGAAATCAATCTCATATGCGCTGCCGTTCACGTCAAACGCATAAATACCGTTTGCGCTGGAAGCGCCTGCCGAGGTCACGCGGCTGCCGATGCCGTCAACCGTTGCGACCTTTTCCCACGTCTCGCTGTCTGCAAGATTCCACTCGAAGGTCTGCACCTGATTGTCTGCTGTCAAAAGTCCGCGGAACGTGTAGTTCGGCGCAAGCACCTGTACGGTGCAGGAAGCATGGACTTCGGGATTTTTATGAGAAGCCGCCGTGATTGTTGCGGTGCCGGCGCTGACGGCCTTGATCTGACCGTTATTGTTGACCGTCACGACCGCAGGCGCGGAGGACGTCCAATCCAGCTTATCGTCGGCGTAATACGGCTCTGTGGAAGCTTCAAGTGTGTAGTTGGAACCTGTGAGCAGGGAGACGCTCTCCGGGGAAAGCGTGACGGAGGTCAGCGCCTCTGCGGGTTCCTCACCGCTGATCAGCTGATATGCAGAGGCGTTATAGGCATAGTCCACAACCTGAAGCAGAAGCTTCTCGCCGCCGCTCAGCTTGGAGAGATCAAACGTGCAGTCGGTCGTCTTGCCGAGTGCGTCTTCCGGCTGATTCGGCAGGATATAGCTGACCGGCGTCGGGGTATCCGTCATGTTCCAGAGGATGACAGCCGCGACATAGCGGTTATCCATGGCCGTTACGGCCAGCGTCTTCTGCGTCAGATTCTGACGGACGGAGACGAGTTCCGGCGCGGTGTTGTCGATGGTCAGGTGCGTGCTCAGTTTTGCGCCGTCCTTGAGTTCATCCCAACGATAGCTGCCATCGGCATTTGCATAGTATTCCGGGGCCATCGTCAGCGTAAGATCCACGCTGGTGCCCTCCGGGAGTGCATTGCCGGAGGCGTCTGTGCCGCTCCAGTCAATGCCAAGCTGGAGGCGGGTATGCTGCCATGCGTTTGCATTTTCGGAGTAGTACGAAGCAGTCGCTGCGCCAACTTCCTCGTCCAGATACGCTGTCTTCGTGTTGGAATCGACGATCTGGAGGCGGGAGTTGCCCGCGTTACGGATTAGCGAGAAGACAAGCGTGCTGATGCTGTTGCCGCCCTGGTTGTTGAAGGCGTTGCGGACGCTCAGATACTCGTCGTCAAAGTCAACTGGGTTGCCGACCATTGCAGAGGACTCCGTCTCACCGGCATAGAGAATGTTCAGGAAGTTGGAAACGGTGTAGCCATAGCTGTTCGTCGTGCCGAGATAGGGCGCGCGCGTTTCCGTGCCGTAAATGCTGTCGATCAGAGAACCGACATCATACATCGACGGCTCCGACCAGCTTCCGTAGTAGCCGAGCACCGGGATGGAATGGCTCGTGCCGGCGGCGCCCTCGTCTGTGGCGAGGCCCTGCACGCGGACATAGCCCTCAACATAGGCGCCCGTGGGATACGAAGTATTCAGCGCACTGCGGTCGAGCAGGCGGATGTGGCAGACGACCTCAGCCTTACCGTTTGCAGGAACAAGGATCGTCGCCTCCTGAAGCAGATTCAGGAACAGGTGTGCATCATAGGCCGTCACAGCGCCGTCGCCGTTCAAATCGGCAATGGCCTTGGCGTTGAGAAGCTTTGCGCCCGGCTTTTTCGACGCGACATCCAGCAGCAGCTGGCCGTCTTCCAGATCGACCCGGCCGTCGTTGTTATAATCGTAATCGCGGCTCAGGCTGTCGGTCGCTCTGCCGTTCACAGTCCACGTCACAGCGGCGCTCAGCGGCGTCGTCGGCGTGTCCATGTAACTCTGCCCCTCATAGTCGAGCAGAGCCTGCGTAAACAGTTCGGCACTCAGCGCATAGGCGTGCGTCCGTCCGTCGAGGTTGTTGACGGTGAAACTGAAATCATAGCTGCCCGTGCGTGCGGGGTCGTCGCCAAGTTCAGCCTTGACCTTGCCGTCAGCCCAGGATGCGGTCGCATCAGCCTGCATTTTAATGTAGGAGTCCGCAGAGGTCGCCGCCGCAGCGTTGACCATGCCTGCACCCTGCTGAATGACCGGGTAATATGCGTCGTTTTCATTGTTGACGACCGGCTCTGCCGTGGACATCATGATCGACTGGGCCAGCGCGCGGTCGGTCAGATCGCTGCGGGAAAGGCCCTTGGATTCAATGTACTGCTTGACCAGTGCGCCGATACCGGCGATCTGCGGCGCAGCCATCGAGGTGCCGCTCATGAGTTCATAGTCCTGGTGGCCGCCCTGCATACCGCTGGTGCTGTTGTGCAGGCCGTTGAGCGAGTAGATATTGCCGCCGGGCGCAGCGATCTCCGGCTTCAGCGTCAGATCGCCCGGAACGCCCCAGGAACTGAATTCACTGATGGTCTTATAATCGCGGTTGAACCGAACCGGTTCCTTGCCGCGCACTTCGATCTTGCCGGTATAATACAGGACTGTCGTGCCGTCCTCTGCATAAACCGGCTCGGCCTGCGTGCGAACCAATTCGCCGTCGTCCTGTGTGATCGATACGCACGGGATCGTTGCGGTACTGCTGCTCAGGTCCATGTTGATTGAGCCGGACTGGTTGTTGTAAACCACGCACGCCAGCGCGCCTGCGGCGGCTGCGGCGTCATGCTTCTGGTAGAACGAGGACTGCCCTCTGGAAACGAAGACAATCTTGTCCTTGACTGCATCTGCATAGGCAAGCAGCAGGTTGTTCCCGGCTGCGTCCACGGCATACTTCGTTGCATCCTCGGAGAAAAACACGAATTCGTGCTCTCCCACGATCGTGGAGATCGGCTTGTTCGTAAAGCCGGTGGTTTCGGACGGCGCGATTGGATCCTGTCCGATCAGGAGGTAGTTGCCGATAAAGCCGTCGTTATCGACCGAGGCGACCGTCAGGCTGTTTGCATAGCTGCCCGGCTGGCCGTCCGTCTGCATGCTGACGCCGTCGCTGTAAAGATAGCCGATCGGATCGGCGTTCTTGGCCCAATAGCCGGCGTTGCCGGAAGAAACCGTCACAACGGAGGAAGCGTTCTCCAGATCGTCGAAAATCTTCTGATAAGCTTCCGTTCTCGCCTTGCTCGGGCCGGGACTGGCAGAGCCGAGCGAGAGGTTGATCGTATCCGCACCGAGCACGATTGCATCCTCAATGGCTGCCGTATAGTCCGAGTCATACGCGCCGCCCTCGTCGCCGAAGACCTTCATGACCAGAACCTGTGCATCCGGCGCTGCGCCGTGCATATGTACGCTGTCCAATGCAGAGACATATCCGCCGTTTCCGTCCGGCAGATACCGGTTGGCCGCCGCGATACCGGCAACATGGGAGCCGTGCTCGCCCTCCGTGTCCGTCTCATGCGTTACGTCCAGATCCTTGTCGATGTAGCAATAGCCGTATGCGACCTTTTCTGTCCGGTACAGATCCGCCGCACTGACGCCTTCCTTGATATGCAGCAGGCTCAGCTTTTCGTTGATCTCGTCCGCATCGAGCAGATCGAGAGAGGCCTTATAGGCTTCGACGGATTCCTTTGCGCGCGCCGCGTTCTGCTCAAGCGCGTATTCATACGCGCCATTGTCAAACGACTGGTGCGACATATCCAAGCCCGTATCGATAATGGCGATCCGCATTCCGGCCCCTGTATAGCCGGTAGACCATGCCGTGGTCGTGCCGGTCATGCCGGTTGAGATCTCCATGTTGGGCTGCACGGTGTTTTCGGACGCGGCAGGCTCATACTGCTGCTCCAGAACCACATCCGCGACGCCCGGGAGCTGCTTAATCTGCTCGATCTTGCCGTATTCCACATTGGCAGAGATCATGTTGGCGACCAGCGTCAGATTCCAGACAACATCCAGATCCTCCCGTCCGAGGATCGTGGACGAGATTTTCCGGACAACGCTGTCCTGCTTGCGCTGGAGTGCTGCGCGGTAAGACACAGCAGCCGCATCCTCGGCCAGTGTCCCCTCCGCAGCCGCGTCGGAATAGGCTTCCAGTGTGGATGCGTCCTCCAGGATAATGGAAACACGAACCAGATCGTGCGCCTGATAGGCAGCCGTATCCTCTCCCATTTCCGCGTTCTCAATTTCGCCCACCGCCAGATCCGGACGGATAAGCGTATCGAGCGTGTCATTCGGCACCTGCTTGAATGCGACCGATACTTCGCTGTTTGCCGCAAGCGCCGCCGGCACCAATCCTGCCGTCAGCGCAAGCACCAAAAGCATGGCCAGCACCCGTGTGCCCCACATCTTCTTCATACTGCGTCTCCTTCACTTTGCTTAATTAGTTTCCGCAGGAGTCCTGCTTCGTTTTTATATCACACCCTTTCACATTTATCAACACTTTACCGTGTTGACTCTTTGCTTTTTTAAAGTAATTCTCAACAAATTTTTTCTCCAAAAAAACCGCCGTTTACAGCAAATTTACCTCCTGTTCTGGCTGTAAATTTCTTGGATTTTTTCTTCCAAAATACTTTCCTGTATCGTGTCCTTCTTTCTTTTTTCCGCAACGTGCAGCCGTAAAAAAAGTAGAAAAGGCTTCCTTTCAAAATTTGGAGACCTTTTCCGCTTTGCGTCCTGCCATAGGAGCCGATGCCCACATGAATGCCGCGCTCTTGCAATGCTTCGTGAAAATCGGACTTTTTCAGCACGCAAATGCACCCGCCGCTGTAGCAGCGGCGGGTGCGGGTTATCGGTGCAGCTTATTCAAATACGACGCCGAGAGATTTGCAGACGGCGGCGCAGCGTGGGCACAGGCCGTGCTCGTCAGCGCTCTCGGAGTGCATCCAGCAGCGCGGACACTTCGTGCCCTTCGCCTCGGTCACGGCGACGGTCAGGCCAGGGTAATTCACGCCCTGTCCAACAACGGCGCCCTCTGCGGGGGCAGCTTCGTTCGTGCTGACGTTGGAGACGATGAAGATCTCCGGAAGGTCAACAGTCTTGATCGTATCCAACGCAGCCTTTGCGTCCTCGTCGGTCGCAAACAGCGCCACATGTGCTTCGAGGCTCTTGCCGATGCGCTTGTCGGCGCGGGCAGTCTCCAGCACGCCGTTGACGTCCGAGCGGACGCGCAGCGCAGTCTCCCAAACAGCCATTTCGGTATCAAGCAGCGCGTAATCCGTATACGGCTTCGACATCTGGTTCAGCAGCACGTTGCGGCCGTCGTCGCCGTCGCGGTGCGGCATCTGGAGCCAGATCTCGTCGCAAGTGAACGCAAGGATCGGCGCGAAGACCTTTGTCATGGCATCGAGGATGATCCACAGCGCGCTCTGCGCCGAGCGGCGGGCGGCGGAATCCGCGCCGTCGCAGTACAGGCGGTCTTTGATGATATCGAGATAGAGGCTCGAAAGCGTGACGACGCAGAAATCGTTGACGGCGTGGGAAACGGTCAGGAATTCATAATTCTGATACGCCGCCTCGCACTTGACCAGCAGTTCGTTCAGCTTCGTGATGGCCCAGCGGTCGAGCGCTTCCATATCGGCGGGCGCGGTCAGCTGGTTGGGATCAAAATCGGTCAGATTGTCAAGGCAGAACTTCGCCGTATTGCGGAACTTGAGGTAGTTCTGGCTCAGCTGCTTGAAGATCTCATCGGAGCAGCGCACATCGACGTGATAATCCGCCGAGCCTGCCCACAGGCGGCAGATGTCCGCGCCGTATTTCTTGAACACGTCCGCAGGGTCAACGCCGTTGCCGAGGGACTTGTGCATGGCCTTGCCCTCGCCATCGACCGTCCAGCCGTGGGTGACGCACTCTTTAAAGGGAGCGCCCTTCCCAAGCGCGCCGACAGCGGTCAGCAGACTCGACTGGAACCAGCCGCGGTACTGATCAAGGCCCTCAAGGTAGACCGTCGCGGGCCAGAAGCCCTGATCCTTCTGCATGGAAGCAAAGTGCGTCGAGCCGGAGTCGAACCAGCCGTCAAGCGTATCTGTTTCCTTCTCAAAGTGCTTGCCGCCGCAGTGCGGGCAGGCGAAGCCTTCGGGGACGAGTTCGTCCGCGTCCTTCTCGAACCAGACGTTTGAGCCGAATTCGCCGAACAGCTTCGAGATCTTGGCGATGGTTTCATCCGTGCAGATGGGCTTGCCGCAGTCCTTGCAGTAGAACACGGGGATCGGCAGACCCCAGCGGCGCTGACGAGAGATGCACCAGTCTGCGCGCTCACGGATCATGGCCTTCATGCGGTCAATGCCCCACGCGGGCAGCCACCGCACATCGTCACAGGCCGCGCAGGCTGCATCCTTGAACGAATCGACGGAGCAGAACCACTGCGGGGTCGCGCGGAAGATAATAGGCTTCTTGCAGCGCCAGCAGTGCGGATAGGAGTGGACGATCTGCTCGGAGGCGAACAGCGCGCCGCTTTCCTGCATGTCCTTGAGAATGACAGGATTGGATTCCTCTACCAGCATACCGGCATATTTGCCTGCGTAGTCGGTGTGGCGGCCCTGATCGTTCACGGGAACGACCATATCCATGCCGTAGCGGCGGCAGGTCTGATAGTCGTCCGCGCCGAAGCCCGGGGCGGTATGGACGCAGCCCGTGCCGGAGTCCATGGTGACGTAGTCGGCCAGGACAAGGCGGGAGGTCTTCGGCAGGAACGGATGGTTGGCCAGCATGTTCTCAAAGAACGCGCCCTCGTGGCGGGAAACGACGGTATAATCCTCCACGCCGCCGACCTTCATGACCTTCTCCATGAGCGCTTCGGCGACGAGATACTGCTCGCCGTTCTGGTTGTTGCGGACGATGACATAGCTTTCGACCGGGTTCAGCGCGATGGCGAGGTTGCCGGGCAGCGTCCAGATCGTGGTCGTCCAGATGACGAACGAGAGGTTCTTCTTCTCCTCGTCCGTGAGCTTGCCCTGATCGTCGTGCAGGGGGAACTTGACATAGACCGTGGTGCAGGGATCGTCCTGATATTCGATCTCGGCCTCAGCCAGCGCCGTCTCGTCGTGATAGCACCAGTAGACGGGCTTCAGGCCCTTATAGATGTAGCCCTTTTTGTACATTGCACCGAAGACCTTGACCTCTTCCGCCTCAAAGCTGGGGGCCATGGTCTTATACGGATGCTCCCAGTCGGCCACGACGCCGAGGCGCTTGAAGCCCTCCATCTGGACATCAATATAATGCTGTGCAAAGTCATGGCAGGCGGAACGGAACTCCGGAATGGGCATGGCCTTGTGGTTCAGCTTGTTCTGCTTGATGATGGCGGACTCAATGGGCATGCCGTGGTTATCCCAGCCGGGGATATACGGGGTATAATACCCGCGCATGGCCGCTGAACGGATCATGAAGTCCTTGATGCACTTGTTGAGTGCGTGGCCCATGTGCAGCGAGCCGTTGGAGAACGGAGGGCCGTCGTGCAGGGCAAAGAGAGGCTTGCCCTCATTTTTTTTGAGCAGTTCGTTGTAAAGGTCGAGTTCCTGCCAGTTTTTCAGCATATCCGGTTCGCGCATCGGAAGACCGCCGCGCATCGGAAAGCCCGACTTGTTCATGTTGAGCGTCTGTTTGTATTCCATAATTCCTCCTGCAAAAACAAAGCGCCCCGAGCCTTGGCTCAGGGCGATAAATGACCGCGGTACCACCTGAATTCCCGCAAAAATCTGCGGGCACTCGCCTTCTGTAACGGGAAGTCCCGTCCGGGCTTACTCTTCGTTCGGCCCGGCTGCTCCAAGGGGATATTCGGGGGCTCTTTGCCGCTGCCTTACACCGGCCGGCAGCTCTCTTTGCGCGTCAAAACCCCGTACTTGTCCTTTTCATCGCATATATCAGCTATAGTTTACCCATTTATCGTCCCCTTGTCAAGAAAAACCCCGGCAGAAATTCAAAAAATGTTTAAAACTGAACGCCTCTGCCGCGATTGCAAACCGCGTGCTCATGTGGTATGCTTAGGGGACACCAACAATATGGGAGGCAATGACACACATGGACGATAAGACCAACCTGACGCCGGAGCAGGACGAAGTGCAGACCGGCGAGGAAGTTTCCTTTACCATCTCCGGCGAGGATGCCGCTGCGCAGGAAGCGCTGAACGCAAAAAAAACCGCAAAGAAAAAATCTCCGCTGCCGTGGATCATCGGCGGCGCAGCCGTTGTGGTCGCCGCAGCGCTCGTGCTGATCCTCACGCTGAAGCCGAAAACGGTCAGCCCGGATGCAGAGCAGCCCGGCGATGTGACGATCTCCGAGCCTGCCGATACCCCTGACGGCACCGACAGCACCCAGCCGGACGATCAGACACCGGCGGAAGACGGCCAGACGGGTGAGCAGGCGGACGGCGAAGAAACCGAGCCCGCAGGCAACGGTATAAGCTACACCGTAGAGGCAGATGCGCTGACTGAGGACGTTCTGAACCGCGAGATCGCCGTCTGCGGCGACGACCATCTGACGAACCGTGAGCTTCCGTATTACTACTGGCAGCAGTACTACACGCTTATGAACAACTACGGCAGCTACGCCTCGTATTTCATTGACACCAGCACGCCGTTTGACCAGCAGATGTGTATGTTTGACGACACGCGCACCTGGCAGCAGTATTTCCTGCAGGGCGCGATCACGAACTACGAAAACGTCACCGCCATCTGGCTGGAGGCCCGGCTTGCAGGCTTCCAGCTGAGTCAGGAGGATCAGGACTACCTCGACGATCTTGACAACCAGATCACCGTGGCCGCCGCAAGCTACAGCTACGGCAGCGCGGATGAATATCTCCAGATGGCCTATGGCCCGGCAGCTACGCTGTCGTCGTATCACGACTTTGTCGAGCGGCAGATCACGGCCTCGTCCTATCTGCAGGTGCTCGTCGATGCGAAGACCTACACCGAGGACGATATCAGCAAATACTATGATGACAACGCCGAGTCTTACGCCGGAAACGGCATTGAGAAATCCGATGTGAAGATGGTGAATGTGCGCCATATCCTCATCCAGCCCGAGGGCAAGAACGACGACGGCACCTACACCGACGAAGCATGGGCTGCGGCCGAGAAGAAGGCCAATGATCTGCTGACCGAGTGGAAAAACGGGGAACACACGGAAGAGTCCTTTGCATTCATGGCTGCGGAAAACTCTGCCGATCCCGGCAGCGCAGAAAACGGCGGCCTGTATGAGGATGTTTATCCCGGCCAGATGGTCGATGCGTTTGACGCATGGTGCTTCGACGCATCCCGTCAGCCCGGCGACACCGGCATCGTCAAGACCGATTACGGCTATCACATCATGTTCTTCTCCTCCACGAGCGAGCATGCGTACTGGTATGTCCGCGCGGAGGACGATTATCTGAACGAACTCTCCGTAAGCGTTCTGCAGGAGGTTTCGGCAAAGTTCGAGGCCGAAGAAACCGAACAGAACGCAGCCATCGTTGACGTCATGCAGCAGAACTGACAAGCTGCCGGGAGGAACCCCACGCATGAAACGCTTACTGTTTTTCATCAATCCGAACGCAGGCCACGCCGAGATCCGTTCCTCGCTCATGGAGGTACTGGCAATCTTCTGCAAGGGCGGCTATGAGCCGACCGTGCACATGACGACCGGCCCGCGGGATATCACCCGGCAGATCGCCACACGCGGAACGCAGTACGATCTGATCGTCTGCACCGGCGGCGACGGAACACTCAACGAGGCTGTCTCCGGCCTTATGGAATTGCCGTATGAAAAACGCCCTCCGCTGGGCTACATCCCCGGCGGCACAGTCAACGACGTGGCCTCCACGCTGGGTCTTTCCAAAGATCCCATCCGCGCCGCACAGGAGATCGTGGCAGGCAGACTCTACCCGCTGGACATTGGCTCGTTCGGCCCGGACCGGTTTTTTACCTACGTCGCCGCCTTCGGCATCTTTACGGACGTGCCGTATGAAACGCCGCAGGAGGACAAGCGCATCTGGGGCAGGCTTGCGTACATTATGAACGGCGCAGGCGCGCTTGGGCGGCTGAAGCCGACGCATGTGCGCGTCTATTATGAAGACCGGATGGAAGAGGCCGACGTACTCGTCGGGCTTGTGACCAGCACGACCTCCGTCGGCGGCTTCAAGGCCACGAAGGATCTCGGCATCTCGCTCAACGACGGGCTGTATGAAATGATTCTCGTGCGCGCGACAAAAACGCTCGCAGAGTTCAACCTGGCCGCGACGCGCGCGCTGCGGCTGGATTTTGAGAACGATTCATTCATCTCCGCGCAGACCGGCGCGCTGCGCTTTGAGTTCGACGAGCCGGTTTCGTGGACAGTTGACGGCGAATTCGGCGGCAGCGTCACCGAGGTTGAAATTCACAACGAGCACCGCGCGATCGACATCGTGGTTCCGTAGGGGAGGCAGCAAAATGAAGCTTCGGTTTGCAGACGAGCATGACGCATCTGCCTGTCTCGCCATTTACGCACAGTATATCGATACGTCCATCACCTTTGAGACAGCGCTGCCGTCCGAGGCGGAATTCGCCGGACGCATCCGCAGCTACGGCGCGGTTTATCCATGGCTGGTTGCGGAGGAGGACGGAAAAATCCTCGCCTACGCCTACGCCCACCGCGCGCAGGAGCGTGCAGCCTATGACTGGAACGCAGAACTTTCCGTCTACGTCTCCAAGGACGCAGCGGGAATGGGCCTCGGCACAAAACTCTACCGGGCGCTTCTGGACCTGCTCAGAAAACAGGGCGTCCGCACAGCCTACGGCGTCGTAACCATGCCGAACGACGCAAGCGCCGCCCTGCACCGGAAGCTTGGCTTTCAGCTGCTGGGAACATACCACAACACCGGCTATAAAAACGGCCGCTGGCGCGACGTAGTCTGGTTTGAAAAGCACATCGGCTCATTTGACGGCGTGCCGGAGCCGCTGCGCCCCATCGGCCAGATCGCAGACCGCGAAGCGGCTCTGCAGCCATACGGCAGCGCCGGCTGAGCGGATTTTGTACACAGTACATTGTACATTTGGGAGCACGCTGCCCCTGCCCCATCCCCTCCGCCATTTGCTGCCGCAAATGCCGCCTCCCCTTACCGCGCAGAGCGCGGCAAGGGGAGGCTTTTTTGCATATCTGCACACACTTTGCCGTTCTGCCCCTACCAAGCCTTCGGTGAATTCGTACAGCCCCGCAAATTTCTCTTGACAATCCGTAAATATCCGCTAATATATAGACATCCGATATATAGACCATCTATCTATTAAAGGAGGTTCGCTATGGAATTCGACAAAACCCTGCTGGCCGGGAGCACGGGGATGCTGCTTTTGAAGCTGCTCGAGCAGGAGGACATGTACGGCTATCAGATGATCGAGACGCTGCGCAGCCGGTCGGAGCACGCGTTCGACCTCAAGGCCGGGACGCTCTATCCCCTTCTGCACGCGCTTGAGCAGAAGGGCTATATCACCGCACGGGACGAGCCCTCCGCCGCGGGCCGTCCGCGGCGGTATTACCATCTGACGGACGCGGGGCGCAAACGGCTTCAAGAGAAAGAGACGGAGTGGAACGCCTATACGCGGGCAGTCGGCAAGGTGTTGAAGGGAGGCGCTTACGGTGGCTGAACGGATCGAACGGTATCTGGAGACTGCCGGGGCGCAGGTGCGCTGGAAACGCGTGCGTCCGGCGCTGGAGCGCGAACTGCGGACACATCTGGAAGAGCAGACCGAGGCGTATCTGGCCGAGGGCATGACCGAGGATGCGGCGGAGGCCGAGGCCGTCCGGCAGATGGGCGACGCGGAGACTGTCGGCCTTGCGCTCGACGCGGTGCACCGGCCAAAGCGGCAGACGGCGATCTTACTCTTTGCCGGGCTTGCTATCGTGCTTGGGATGTACCTGCGCGCCGAATGGATCGGCTCTTCGTATGCCTTCGCGCTTGCGTCCGGGCTTCTGGCCTGTGGTGCGCTGCTTGGCGGGTATTATCTGGATTACCGCTGCCTGAGCCGGTACGCGTGGTACATCTATGGCGCAGTGCTTGTGCTCGGCGCGGTCTGCGTGTATCAGACGACGTTCATGGGCCCCGGTGCACCTCGTATGCTCGGGATCACGGTGGGCGACACGAGCGAGTATGCCGCGCTGCTGTATCCGGCGGCGTATGCGCTGGTCGTGTACGCGCTGCAAGGGAAAAAGGGCGGCTTCTGGCTGTCGCTGGCAGCGGCGGCGCCGTTTGCGCTCCCGTTCCTATGGGATCGATACGTCGGAATTTTGCCCCAGCTTCTGTTTGCCGTGTGCGCGGCAGCTGTTCTGCTGAGTGCGATCCGTGCGGGGCTGTTTCAGGTGAAAAAGAATTGCGCGCGGGCGCTCGTGTGGGCGCTGCTGGTGCTTGCAGTTGTGGGGATTTTCTATCAGGACGCACAGCGGTACCAGAATTTTTCCGACTGGTATTTCAGCCCCGCCGGTCTGCGGGAGTGGCGGGAGATTTTGAGGGAATATTGGAAAAATTCCTCCACGGCTTCCGCTCTGCTGACGCGCGGCACTTTGGCGGAAGCAAACCGGCTTGGCACACTGTCCGGCGCACCTGCATGGGTGTGGCTCGCAATGCTGTATGCGCCGCAGGCGGTGCTGCTCGTGATGTTGCTCGTGCGGACGGCGAAGGTGCAAAATCCGCTTGGGCGGATGCTGTGCATCCCAACGGGCATGATTCTTTCCATGCAGCTGACGCTGGGCCTTTTGTATCAGACTGGGATCTTCCCGCTGTCCGCGCCGCTGCCGTTCATCTCGGGAAATTTGTATACCGTCATGGACGCGGCTCTTCTGGGTCTGGCCCTGTCCACCCTGCGCCAATCCGCCTGCCCGGAATCGGAACTATGCCGCGCACGGCCTGATCCGGCTGTCTGAAGAAAGCAGCTGCCTGTTCGTAGGGGCCGATGTGGGCAGCGGCCCCTACAGCGGAATACAACTTTGCGGCAGATTGAGAAAAGGGACCGACAGCCTTGTCGGTCCCTTTTCTTCGTGCGTTTTTTATGCGTCAGCCCGCGATCAATCCCTGGACGACCTTTGCGGCCAGCAGGATGAGGACGATGATGATGGCGGGCTTTACGATCTTGGAGCCGTTTTTAATGGCGAGTCCCGCGCCGATGAAATGGCCCAAAATGCTCGACACCGTGCCGATCAGGCCGAGGACGAGGAAGACCTTGCCGCTTAAAAGGCTGGTCAGGAGCGAGGCGATATTGGAGGACAAATTCACGAGTTTAACGTTGCCGCCCGCTGTGCGCACGTCAAGTTTGCCGAGATTGCAGAAAATGAGCAGCAGGAACGTGCCTGTCCCGGGGCCGTAGAACCCGTCGTATGCGCCGACGACGAGCGCTGCCAGATAGACGATAGCCATCTGCTTTTTTGGCTCGATATCGCCGCGTTCCTCCGGCAGCTGACGCTGCCGCAGCACGACGAAGGCCACGACCGGCAGCACGATCAGCAGCAGGTACTGTAAGTACACCTCGGAGATCATCAGCTGCAGCTTCGTGCCGAAAAATGAGCCGATCAGAGCCAGCACGATGGACGGAATGCCAAGCTTCCAGTCAACATAGCCGTTTTTGATATACCGGCCAGTAGAAAACGCGGTGCCGATGGAGGAGGAGAACTTGTTCGTGCCCAGCGCAAAGTGCATGGGAAGTCCCGCCAGCAGATAGGTCGGCACGGAAATAATACCGCCGCCGCCCGCGATGGCGTCCATGAACGACGCAAAAAAGACGCCGATCACGACAATCACGACCATCTGTACCGTTAAATCCTGCACGCCCATTTAAATCTCTCCCTTGATTGCAAGTTCCAGCATATCGGCCACACCGCCATCTTCGTTCGTCGGCGCGATCAGATCTGCTTTCTGCTTGAGTGCTTCTTCCCCGTTTCCCATTGCAACGCCGACGCCTGCAAAGTCGAGCATGGCCGCATCGTTGCCGCTGTCGCCGATGGCCATGACCTGCTTGGGCGGAACGCCGAGTTTTTTGCACAGCGCCCCAAGCGCGATGCCCTTGCTGGTGTTCGGATTCATAACCTCCAGATCAACATAGCCCGCGCCGGTCACGAAATACGGAAGCTGCGTCAGATCAGCCATCGCCTTTTCGCACTCTTCCCGGCTGGAGAACGGCACATAGAGTTTTTCCACGGGCCTGTTCCATCCGGCGACCATGGCGTCCAGATCATCGACAAATTCGTGCGACCGTTCAAACAGCCAGCGGAAGTCGGCAGGATAATAGCGTTCAAACTGCGCCATCTGCTGCTTGGCATTATACACAATACCGCCGGAGAAGAAATTGACAAGCCCGTCGTAGCGGCGCACATGGGAATAGATCAGCCGCGCATCATCCGGGGACAGCGGGCAGTGATAGAGCGTTTCGCCGGTTTTCAGATCCTGCGCGATCGCGCCCGTCTGCGTGACAGCGTAGCGGATCTGCGGAAGCGCATCTAAAATATACCAACACTCTCCCGGCGCGCGGCCGGTGCACAAAACAAGCTGGATGCCGTGTTCCAGCGCACGCTGCGCCGCGGCCTGCACCCGCGGCAGAACACGCTGGTCGGCAGTGACGAGCGTACCGTCAACATCGACGGCCACAAGACGGATAGCCATACGCAAAGTACCTCGATACCATAAAAATCAAACTCATTTTACCAGTCCCGTCCGGGTAAATCAAGCCGCCGAAATTCACAATTTCTTCTTTTTTTACCGGTCTGTATGTGCTATAATTGCACTTTAGAATACGAAAACCGCCGCAGCGCGCACCGCGCGGCGCAGAAAGGGTTTTTACCATGGGACTGTTTACAAAACTATTCGGCACCCGTTCGGAGCGCGAGGTCAAAAAACTCGAACCGCAGGTCGAGGCCGTCATGGCGCTTGAGGAGCCGTATAAAAAGCTGACTGACCAGGAACTTCGCGCAAAGACGCAGGAATTCAAGGATCGCTACGTATCCGGTGAGACGCTCGACGCGCTGCTGCCGGAGGCGTTCGCCGTCTGCCGCGAGGCAGCTGACCGCGTGCTCGGCATGCGTCCGTACCGGGTGCAGGTCGTGGGCGGCATCGTGCTGCACCAGGGCCGCATCGCCGAAATGAAGACCGGCGAAGGCAAGACGCTCGTCGCAATCCTGCCTGCATACTTGAATGCGCTGGCCGGAAGGGGCGTGCACATCGTCACGGTCAACGATTATCTCGCCAAGCGCGACTCGGAGTGGATGGGCAAGGTCTACTGCTTCTTAGGACTTTCCGTCGGCCTCATTGTCCACGATCTGACCGGTGAGCAGCGCCGCGCAGCCTATGCCGCCGATATCACCTACGGCACAAATAACGAGTTGGGCTTCGATTATCTGCGCGACAATATGGCGATTTACAAACAGGAGATGGTGCAGCGCGGTCACGCGTTCGCCATCGTTGATGAGGTTGACTCCATCCTCATTGACGAAGCGCGCACACCGCTCATCATTTCCGGCAAAGGCGAGGAATCGTCCAAGCTGTATGAAATGGCGGATTATTTCGTCTCCCGCCTGAAAAAGCAGGTCTTCTCCACGACGGACAACAAGGAACTGCAGGATCAGTATGACTGCGATTACATTGTCGATGAAAAAGACCGCTCCGTGTCGCTCACGCAGAAGGGCATTGAAAAGGCCGAGCAGTTCTTCAATGTAGAAAATCTGGCCGACCCAGAAAACGCCACGCTCTCGCACCACATCAATCAGGCCATGAAGGCAAGGGGCCTCATGAAGCGTGATATCGACTACGTTGTCAAGGACGGCGAGGTCATCATCGTCGATGAATTCACCGGCCGACTCATGTACGGCCGCCGTTATAACGAGGGTCTGCATCAGGCCATCGAGGCCAAGGAGGGCGTCAAGGTTGCAAGCGAAAACAAGACGCTCGCCACCATCACATTCCAGAACTTCTTCCGTCTGTACGACAAGCTTTCCGGCATGACCGGCACAGCGCTGACCGAGGAGGAGGAATTCTCCGGCATTTACAATCTCGACGTTGTCGAGATCCCGACGAATAAACCGGTCATCCGTATCGACGACCCCGATGTTGTTTATAAGACCGAGGCAGGCAAATACCGTGCCGTCATCGCGCAGATCAAGGAATGCCATGCCAAGGGCCAGCCGGTTCTGGTCGGCACGATCTCCATTGAAAAATCGGAACTTCTGTCGCAGATGCTCAAGCGCGAGGGTATCCCGCACAACGTCCTGAACGCCAAGCACCATGAAAAAGAAGCCGAGATCGTCGCGCAGGCGGGCCATCTGGGCGCCGTGACCATTGCGACGAACATGGCGGGCCGCGGCACCGACATCATGCTGGGCGGCAACGCCGAATACATGGCAAAGAACGAACTGCGCAAGCAGGGCCTGTCCGACGAACTGATCGCCGAGTCCAATTCCTTCGCCGAGACGGAGAATCCCGAAATTCTGGCTGCCCGTGCGGCCTATACCGAAGCGTATAAGCGCTTCAAGGTCGAGACAGACAAACAGGCAGAACTTGTGCGGCAGGCAGGAGGCCTTTTCATCATCGGCACCGAGCGTCATGAATCGCGCCGGATCGACAATCAGCTTCGCGGCCGTTCCGGCCGCCAGGGCGACCCCGGCGAGACGCGGTTTTATCTGTCCATGCAGGACGACATCATGCGTCTGTTCGGCTCCGAGCGCATTATGAACATGATGGAGACGCTCGGCATCGACGAGGATACGCCTATCGACGCCAAAATTCTCTCCGGCGCGATCGAGAACGCGCAGAAGACCGTTGAGGGCCGCAACTTCCAGTCCAGAAAGAACGTGCTGGAATACGACGACGTGATGAATGTCCAGCGTAAGATCATTTACGAGCAGCGCCGCCAGGTGCTCGACGGCGAGGATCTGCAGAAGAACATCCAGTCCATGATGCGGTTCTATGTGGATACCTACGTTGCCAGCGCCTTCGGTGAGCAGCCGAAGCTGGCCGACAAGCAGCATTTCTTCGAGATGATGACGCATTTCGAGCCCATCTTCTTCCCCACGGGCACATGGCTTCTCTCCGACGAGGAGTTGGCCGCGCTCACGCGGGAGCAGGCGGAAGAGAAGATTTTGTCTCTCATGCAGCGCGCCTATGCCAAGCGGGAAGAGCAGTTCACATCTCCCGTCATGCGTGAAATTGAGCGCGTCGTAACGCTGCGCGTGGTCGATGAATTCTGGATGGATCACATCGACGCCATGGACGATCTGCGGCAGGGCATCCGCCTGCGCGCCTACGCGCAGACAGACCCCATCATCGAGTATAAGCGCGAGGGCTTTGACATGTTCGAGGCCATGAACGACGCGATCAAGGAAGAGATCGTCCGCCGCGTCTTCCTTGTCCGGATCAAGACGAATGAGGAAATCAAGCGCCAGCGCGTGGCAAAGGTCACCGGCGAAGGTGCCGGAGGCGACAAAACTGTCAAGCGTCAGCCTGTCGTCAAGAAGATCAAGGTTGGCCCGAATGACCCGTGCCCGTGCGGCAGCGGCAAAAAATACAAAAAATGCTGCCGCGACAAGGATCTCGCCGCCGAACGCGGCCAGAACGCCAACTGACACTGTCTGAAAAAATCGTATGCGCCTGTAGGGGCCGATGCCCACATCAGCCCGTGCAGGCTGCACCATTTAAACGGAACGCTTCGCCGAATCCGCTGCTGCCCAGCGGGCCGATGTGGGCATCGGCCCCTACACATTGTAACTTCAATAAAGCATTGGTGCAAAGCTTCAGATGTTGCAATATATGCCGCGGGCGGCAGTCCATGCAGAGTATACCGAAGCGTTCTGCACGCTTTGCATCAAAACCTATGTTTCACACCATTCACCACGGAACACTTGAATATCTGACCGCCGACGCGCTCTGCGGGAGCGTGCACTGCTTCTCCACGCGCTTCGGCGGCGTGAGCGAGGGGGCTTTGTCCTCCCTCAATCTCGGCACGCACCGGGGCGATAAGCCGGAGAATGTGCGGGAGAATTACCGCATTCTCGGCGCTGCCGCCGGCTTTTCGCCGGAGGAGACGGTCTTCACCCGGCAGGAGCATACCGATCTTCTGCTGCGCGTCGGCGAACAGGACTGCGGCACGGGGCTGGAGCGGGAGCAGACCGCCGTCTGCGACGGGATCCTGACCGACGAGCCCGGCGTGGCGCTCGTCTGCTTCGGTGCAGACTGCACAACGCTGCTGCTCTTTGACCCAGTGCGGCAGGCCATCGCCGCCGTCCACGCCGGGTGGCGCGGAACGGCACTCGGGATCGCGTACAAGGCCGTTTTGCGCATGCAGACGGAATTTGGCTGCGCGCCGGAGCACATTCGCGCGGCCATCGGCCCGTGTATCGGCCGCTGCTGCTTTGAGGTCGGGCCGGAGGTGCCGGAGGCCATGCGGCAAGCGCTCGGCCCGGACGCGGAGGCGGCCATCGAGCCGCACGGCGAAAAATCGCACGTCGATCTGAAGCTTCTGAACCGTAGCTGGCTGGAAAAGGCAGGCGTGCGGGCGATTGATATCTGCCCGGACTGCACAAAATGCCAGCCGAACCGCTTCTGGTCGCACCGCGTGACCGGCGGAAACCGCGGCTCACAGGCCGCCATCATCCGGCTGAAAGGAGGCGCACCGGCATGAAGCGGAAGCTTTTGGTCCTTACGGCATTTGCGCTCTGTCTGGCGCTCCTTTGCGGCTGTACGACGATCGCAACGAGCGAATGGATGCAGAATCTTTTCCCCGTCGGTGACGAAGCCGTCGCCGCCCAGCAGACCGGCTCGGTTGATGGCTCGGACAAGCAGCAGGAGGTCAAGCAGGTCGTCACCGAGACGTATACGGCACTGGAGTCCTTCGGCCTTGCTTACCAGCCGGATTACGGCCTGCAGCCCTACAACTGCCAGAGTCTCAATAACCGCATCATCTTTTCCTTCCTCTATGAACCGCTGTTCGCCGTGACGAGCAGTTATGAGGCGGAGCCCGTTCTTGCTGAGACGTATTTCGTCACCGACGACGGCCGGACAACCACGGTGAAGCTTCGCTCCGGTGTTACATTCCACGACGGCAGCGCGCTTACAGCGGCGGACGCGGCGTATTCCATTGAATCCGCCAAGGGCTCTGACTACTACGGCTCCCGCCTGCGCTTTATCGATTCCGCCGAAGCGCAGGACGATCTGACGCTTGTGCTCTCGACGAGCGAGGCATATGAATGCCTGCCGCTGCTGCTGGATATTCCCATCATCAAATCCGGCACAAAGGACGAGGTCAGCCCTCCGGGCACAGGCCCGTATGAATTTGCCGAAACAAAGCTGACACGCTGCAAAAATTGGTGGCGTGATACGCCGCCGCTGGTTGACTTTGACGAGATCGCGCTGACTGTCTCGTCCACTGCCGCCGACGTGCGCGACAATTTTGAGTACCAGAAGGTCAACATGGTTCTGACGGACCCGAACTCCTCCGCATTTGCGGGCTTCCACAACGACTTTGAACTGTGGAACGAGGAAACGACCATCATGCAGTACATCGGCTACAACATGAACTCGCCCGTTTTCTCCAACTACGGTCTGCGCGGCGCGATCACCTTTGCCATCGACCGCGAACAGCTGGTCGGGCAGACACTGGGCGGCTTTGCCGTGGCATCGACGCTGCCGTGCTCGCCCAATTCCCGGTATTACGACGTAAAGCTGGCCAACAACTTCGCCTATGACACCGGCTCGTACTATGACCAGCTTGCCAGCGCCTCCGTCGAGGACGCGACCGGCGACGGCATTCTCGACCTCTACGTCCCCTCCAAGGGCTATTCCGTCCCGGTCGAGGGCACAATGATCGTCTGCTCGTCAAGCTATATCCGCGTACAGGCAGCGAACGAGGTTGCCAGAATGCTCAATTCCCTGGGCTTCAACATTACGGTCAAGTCCATGGAATATTCCGAGTACAAACAGGCGCTTTTGCAGGGGAATTTTGACCTGTATTATGGCGAGGTGCGCCTGTCTCCGAACTTTGACCTCTCGCCGTTCTTCGGCGCGACCGGCACGCTCAACTACGGCGATCTGGCCGACAGCACGATGATGAACCTGTGCAGCATGGCGCTTGTCAACAGCGGCAACACCTATAATCTCTATAAGCGTGTATGCGAGCGCGGGTATATTACGCCCATCCTGTTCAAAAGCTATGCGCTCTACACCACGCGCGGCGCCGTAACAGAGCCGACACGCTACCTCGACTGGTTCCTGCCGTATACGGTGCAGACGGAAGAATAATGAAAAAACGCGGGAGGATACGCCCATGAAACGAATCCTGATGATCGGCACCGGCGGGACCATCGCGTCCGGGAAAACGGCGGAGGGCCTTATGCCGGAGTTGACGAGCGAGCAGCTTCTGTCGTTCGTCCCGGCGGTATCGTCGCTGTGCCGGGCCGAGTGTCTGCAGCTTCTGTCGCTGGACAGCACAAATCTTGCCCCAACGCACTGGCTTCTGATCGCGCAGGCCATCCGGGAGCGGTACGACCGCTATGACGGCTTTGTCATCAGTCACGGCACGGACACCATGGCCTATACCGCTGCAGCGCTCAGCTATCTCATTCAGGGCGCACGCAAGCCCATTATCCTGACCGGCGCCCAGAAGCCCATCAGCTTTGACTCAACCGATTCCAAGGTCAATTTGACCGACGCGTTTTTGTGCGCATGCAGCGACACGCTGCACGGCGTTATGATCGTCTTCAACGGCAAGGTCATTCAGGGCACGCGCGCCTGCAAAACGCGCTCAAAAAGCTACGAGGCCTTTTCCAGCATCAATTATCCGTATCTGGCCGTTTTGCAGGACGGCTGCATTTTACAGTACATCGAAAACGCCTGCCTGCCCGAGCCGGTCTTCTATGACACGCTCGACGAGCGCGTTGCGCTTCTGAAACTCATTCCCGGCGCGCGGGCAGAACTTGCGAGTTGGATGCTCCGGCACAACGACGCGCTGATTCTGGAAAGCTTCGGCGTGGGCGGCATCCCGTCCTACGACGGAAACGACTTTCTTTCCGTGCTGGAAGAGGGCATTCAGGCCGGGAAAACCGTCGTTCTGACCACGCAGGTGCAGAACGAGGGCAGCAATGTCGGCGTCTATCAGGTCGGGCATAAGATCCGCGAATGCCCGCAGGTGCTCGAAGCGTTCGACATGACGACCGAGGCCATCACGGGCAAGCTGATGTGGATTCTCGGCCAGACCAAAGACCCCGCCCGCATCCACCGCCTGTTCTACACCTCGGTTGCAAACGACATTCTGAACTATCACGCATAAAAATCCCGGCGCCGCACAGCTTTTGTGCAGCGCCGGATAATTTTTATGCTGTGAATTTGCGCGGAAGGCGTCATTCCCGCTCCAGCTTTGTGCGCAGGGAAATCAGGCGCGGGGTGGGCATGGAATCGAACTGCACCAGCTGCGCATTCTGCGCCGGATCGCGTTCCAGCACGGTTCCCAGCCCAAAGACGGCGTGGCGGACTCTCGTGCCGGGGGCAAACCCCTGCGAAAGCCCGCTCTCGTCCAGAAGGCGGGTGGAAAAGCCGATATATTCCCGCGCCTGCCGGATGAGGTCTTCGCGCGGGGTGTGCGTAAAGGTCAAAAGCGAATCGTCAATATCCAGCAGGAAGCGCGACGGATAGCGCGGGCTGCCGTCGAGATTGCGGCCCTCGGCCTCGGACAGATAGAGGGCCTTTTGTGCGCGCGTCATAGCAACGAAGCACAGCCGCCGTTCCTCCTCCATGCCGGGCAGCGTCCGCGTCTTTTTTGACGGGAAAATGCCCTCGTTCATCGCGCATAAAAACACATGCGGGAATTCCAGTCCCTTCGCGCTGTGGACAGTCATAAGCCGCACCTGATCGCGCGGATCGTCGAGATCAGCGTTTGTGAACAGCGCGACGTGCGCCAGATAATGCTCGAGCGTGCATTCCTCGCCGCAGGTCGTCTCGTAGGTATAGACCGACTGCTTGAGTTCGGCCAGATTGTCCAGCCGCATCTGGCTGCCCTCCGTGCGGAGCATGGCCTCATAGCCGCTTTCGTTCAGAACGGCGGCCAGCAGTTCTGAAACAGGCATTTGATCATAAATGCCGGTGAACGATTCGATCAGCGAGACAAATTTCCCGCCCTTCGTCCCGCGCAGCAGTTCACTGTCCAGATTCCGGCGCAGTGCGTCGTAAAGCGAGCAGCCGTTCTGCGCGGCATAGTCCTTCAAAAACGCCATGCGGCGCTCGCCAAGGTTCCGCTTGGGTACGTTCGCAATGCGCAGGAACGACAGGTCGTCCCGGCAGGCGATCATGCGCAGATAACTCAGCGCGTCCTTGATTTCAGCACGGGCGAAGAACTGCACGCCGCTGTAGATCGTGTACGGGATTTTTTCCTTCAGGAGAAGTTCCTCCACGCCGCGCGTGATATAGTGCGCGCGGTACAAAACCGCCATATCGCGGTAGGGCGTCCCGGCCTCGTGGAGCGTTTTGATCTGCGCGGCGATCCAGCGGGCTTCCTGTTCGCTGTTGGCCGCGTGGTGGCACAGAACCGGCGCGCCGCCCGGCAGCATGGGCAGAAGGTCTTTTTTGATGCGGTTCGCGTTTTTCGCAATCAGACTGTTGCAGGCCGCAAGGATTTCCGGCGTGGATCGGTAATTTTCCATCATCATGATGGTCTTCGCCGTGGGGTAGACCTTGTCAAAGTCCAGAAGATACCGCACGTCGGCCCCGCGCCATGTGTAGATGGTCTGGTCGGGGTCGCCGACAATGAACAGATTTTTGTGATAGTCGCACAGCACCTGCATCAAGGCGTACTGCGGCGGGGCAATGTCCTGAAATTCGTCGATCATGATGTATTCCAGCCGCTTTTGCCACTTGAGGCGGATATCCTCGTGCGTGCGGAAAATGTGGAGCGTGAAGACGATCAGGTCGTTATAATCCAGCGCAAAGCACTTCTTTTCCTGATAGAGATAACCGTAGAAGATACTATCTTTTGCGTTCTCGGCCTTCCAGTATTTTTCTTTTAATGTATCGAGCGGCAGCGTGAGCATATCCTCGTAATATTCGGGCCGCTCCTTCTGCTTCAGCATTTCGATCATGTCCCGCGCATGGGAGAACGTCATGTCGCGCAGCGTCAGCCCACGCTCTTCATAGATGATCTGGAGCATGGCGTCAATATCGCTGTTGTCGAGCACAAGAAAGCTTTTGGGATAGCCGACGGCGTGGCTGTCCTCCTGCAGAATGGAGACGCAGAAGCCGTGGAAGGTGTTGATGTAGCCGGTATCCTCGTCGCCGGTCAGGTTGTGGATGCGCTGGCGCATTTCGTTTGCGGCCTTGTTCGTGAACGTCACGCACAGAAGATTCCCCGGCAGAATGCCGAGTTCCGTCACCAGATACGCAAACCGCCGCGTCAGCGCCCGCGTCTTGCCGGAGCCCGCGCCCGCGATCACGCGCACAAAGCCCTCAGTCGATAAAACAGCCTCCCGCTGCGCCGCGTTCAGCCCCTCCAGCAACTCCATGATCGTGCCTCCCTTCAATGCGAACAAAATTTCTAGAATATCGTATCACATCGGAGACGCGCTGTCAATGCAAACAAACAGCGCGCTTCGGATGATCGAACCATCCAAAGCGCGCCGGGGTTTTTTAATTTACCATCGACAGCAGCGCGTCATACAGCGCCGAAGAGCCTGTATTCCAGTAAGACGCGGTTTCGCTGCCCTCGGAATGCGCGGTCAGGACAACGCGTCCGTTTGCTCCGACAGCAAGTGTGCAGAGCGTTCCGTCCGCACAGGACAGGAACAGCTGGATGCACGGAACGGGAAGCTGCGTGGAAGCATGGGCGGGCTTTGCATATGCTTCGCGCAGCAGCGTCCGAAGCGCCTCCGGACTGACCGCATCCGGGGAAAGCGTCACGGCCTCCTCTCCGGCCCGGTCATATCGCTCGACCAGCTGGACGGACGACCAGTTCTCCGCCCCGCATACCTGCCCCAGCTGCCGCGAAGCTGCGCAGCCCATCAGAAGCACCAGCCACGCAGCCAGAAAAAGCGCTGTAAAGCGTTTCATTGGTTCGTTCTCCTTTCTTTCTGCCGCTTCCTGTTTTGCTTTCGCTGATCAAGCGTTGTACAGATCGTGATCCACCTGTAGGTTCCGCTGATCGTGAAGGCGACGATCGAAAGGCAGAGCGTCAGCACCTGATGCCGCTCCCATGGCCGCGCAGACAGCGCGCAAAGCGCAAAAACGTCAGCGGCAACCACCAGGGCGCTCAGAATAAAAAGAATCACCGGACCAACCAGGGATTTTTCCTTCTCTGTCGTGCGCATAAGCTTCCTCCCAATCTGTCGTCCATGCGGCGTTTCCCTGCATACATTTTGAGTATCCAGCAGCGATTATCGCTATTTATCGTATATCCTCCCCTCTATACTTGTCAATGCTTTATATTAACTTTTATAAAATACTGTGCTATAAAACTATTGTCAACGCCCTCATCCAGAAGGAGGGAGGCCTATGGCGAAGCAGGAGGATTCCGGGCATTCGTTTTTGGCGTATTTCAAGCGAGCAACCAGCCCGTTGGCCGTTTTGCGGATCTTATCCGACAGGCCGATGTATGGGTATGAACTGATTCAGGAATTAAAACAGCGTTCGGGCGGAAAATACCAGCTTTCCCTGCTGTATCCCGTCCTGTACCGGCTGGAGGAGCAGGGCTATCTCGAAATCAGTTCCAGTGAGATCGTAGACGGCCGTGCGCGGAATTACTATGCCGTTACAGCCGCGGGACGCGAGTATCTGCGGCAGACACTGGCCGAATACGACGAGATCTCCGGCGTGTTCCGGCAGCTGATGGAGGGATGGGACGGATGAAACACACAAATACCGTCATGCAGCAGTATTGCCGGGCTGTCCGGAAGAAGCTTCCGCTCCCAGCGCGCCAGCGGCGGCAGCTGCTGTCCGGGCTGCAGGAGGAGTTGACCGAATCCGCGCCGGACTGCACCACGCTGGACGCGCTGATTGCCCATGTCGGCACACCGGACGAGGCCGCGCAGGAACTTTTAAGCGGAATCGCGCCGGAACGCGTGCAGGCCTATCAGAAAAAGCTGCACCGGCGGTATCTTTTGGCGCTGTGCTGATCGTCGTGATCGTCTGCTGTGCAGCGCTGATCTATGCGCAGGTGATGATGGACAGTTCTGTTGCATATGCGGAAGAGCATATTACCATCCTGCCCACAACTGATCTGTCCGCAGCCGGACAATAGCACCAGGCGGTCATGCCACAAAACCGGCGCTTGTATGTATTCTTTTTATCTGCGCCTTTGTGACCCTTCACCCGCAGACGACAAGTTCTCGCAATCCCCTTTTCCCTCAATATACGAACCCGCGCGCATCCTGACGATGCGCGCGGGTTCCCTTTTTACCGGAATACGCAGAATTCCAAGTACCTGCCTATAGGAATTGACAGTTAGAAAGTCAGACCGCTGTGCCCCTGCAGAACAATACGAACAGGTTCCTCACACATATCCATACATCCCTCGGACGGAGACTTCGCCGGAGGCGATGGCGGCTTTGGCGCCGTCGGGGTAGGTGACGAGGAGGGCGGCTTCGGCGTCGATGCCGTCGGCGTGGGCGTAGGCCACGTCGTCGCCCCGGACAAGCTTGACATTCTGCCCGATGGTGATGCAGTGCGCAGAAAATTCTTGCAGCCAAGCGTCTTTTTCAGTAAACAGCGCCTGTTCCATCTCAGAAAGCGACCGGACAAGGGCGGCGGCAAGGCGCGCGCGGTCGGGCCTTTGGCCGGTAAACGCTTCCAGACTGATTGACATGGCGCTGACCTCAGGCGGGAGTTCGACCTGCTCACAGTTGATGCCGATGCCGACGACGGCGTAATCGACCTCGCGCGATTCGGCCTCGATGCCGATCTCGGTGAGGATGCCGCAGAGTTTTTTTCCGCCAAGCACAAGGTCGTTCGTCCATTTGATATCGGGATACACACCGCTGACCGCGAACACCGCCCGTGCGGCGGCAACCGCGATCATGGCCGTGAGGTGCATGAGCGCCTCCGGCTTTGCGTGCGGGCGCAGGATCACGCTGAAATACAGGCCGCCCGGCGGGGAGACGAAGGTACGGCCCCGGCGGCCCCGTCCGGCGG
>ENA-ORSK01000848-ORSK01000848.1-human-gut-metagenome-genome-assembly--contig:-NODE-848-length-27920-cov-3.541755_pt1 | contig 27920 bp, 41 predicted proteins | sample MGYA00242192_ERZ509159 | MGnify/ENA primary metagenome ERZ509159 (study PRJEB26280, sample SAMEA2338663) | human gut metagenome | biome: human gut; feature: human-associated habitat; material: faeces...
AAGAGTGGTCTGGAAAAATGTAGTGATATTCGACGCAGATATTTAGGCTGAGCACGAGGATTTTACTTTCTATATGAGTGACTATTATAAAAACTGCTCTCAGAATTTGATAGTATTTGATATGATACGCTCTTCTTTACTTATGCGTTTTTTAATAGGGTTAATATATAATGACTAAGCAAAAAAAACCTAGGAAAGTTCGGATAACAAAAGCTGAAAAAGAACGACGTGCAGAGTTTGATAAAAAGGAAATGAATATACGTGAGTATTTTTCAAATTTAAATAAACATGTGAACGATATTCGTAGTAAAGAGCGAGATTTTCATGGCCTTATCAGAGAACTGAATTACTTTCAAAAAAATATTGAATTTGAATACGAGAAAACGAGGGACATATCCCATCCAAGAGACTTAGGCAATGCTCGCGAAAATATACTAAAAGATTTTTTGAAATTAAGCGGTTTATTCCCAAGGCGTTATGCTGTGTCTTCAAGAAGCGTAAGAGTTGCTGCTGCTACAGGACATCTTAGCAACGAGATTGACATCGCATTATATGATGCAGATGATGGATATGTGCTAATGCAGCGTAACGAAATATATGATGTTTACCCTTCTGAAAATGTATATGGAGTTATTCAAGTAAAATCAAAACTTACTAGGAAAGAATTAAGCAGTGCCATAAAAAATATTGCATCATATAAAAAACTACAAAGAAAAAAGAATGGCCATGGATTTTTTATAAATAACACATCATTCTCAGGGTTCGGAGTTGTTTTTGCATATGAAACAGAAATGCACTGGGATGATATAGTATCTGCTCTTAAGGAAGAAATCCAGAGTAATGAAACAAAATTACTACCCAATGCAGTTTTCATATTAAATAAAGGCTATTTTTTATTTGGTAACAACAATGAATATCTGAGTTATAATTCAGATAGGATGATTAATGCAACTGACATGATTGTACATGGCTTTCCTGATCGTGATGGTTGTTCCTTAGTTAACTTCCACAAGTTAATGATTACATTGTTGAATAATACTCAAAAAGGGAATGTAAATATAAGTGATTATTATAGATTACCTTTAACTGCTGGAGATTATTCTTACGAATTTAATTTTGGTATGTTTAATGAGTTAATTAACTGTGAAGTACACGGTCCATATCATCGTTTATTCAAAGAGAAAGCTTTAAAAACATTAGTAAATTATTGTGTTAGCAATGAACAGATTAATATGGTTAAGTTAATCGACTTGGCTTTAGGTAAAACTCCAAATAATGAGGAAGCATACCAAAGACAACCATCGATGGTGACATTATATAACCCAGAAAATTTGCCACTACCTGAATTAATGTTTAGGGCGGTTCCGATGGTAAAGAATATATGACATCAACTATCGCTTATGAACATATAACTTGTCAGGGTTATAGTATAATAATTCCATATTATTACTTGATGAAAGAAGATATGTTGGTGACATGTCCAAAATGCAAGAAAAATTTGACTAGTGATACATAGCTCTCAGTTATGGCTGATTGTATAATAATCAGCCATAGTTAATTTTTATGTGTGGTTTACACTCTATTAGATTAGGCAGTAAATTTACTCATCTGTATATTGCATTGAAAACCGGATTTGCCATACTTCATAATTAACAAAACATAAATAAATTAGTTAAATAACTTGCACTAAACTCCATAAACATATTATAAACTTCCGCAGCTGGCACAGAGCAGACAGTCATATTTGTTTGGTCTGTGCCATAGATGTGCCAGCTCAGATTTGAGCCAATGTTTGTTACTCAATTACTCCAGCAAACCTGTATATCTTACGTGATGCCCATTTATTTGGGCAGGATTTAATATCAGGATCTGGAAAATCTTGTCTGTATTTCTGGCCAGTCCTCCTATTTACGCTGTTCCAGCGAAGCACCGTTGATATTGAAACGCCACAGAATTCGGCGACTTGTTTTGTTGTCATTAAGTTGTTCATTGCTGCCCCTCCAGCGATTGTTCAGTTGAAAGACTTATGCGCATGTGTGTAACTCCGATAACTCGTTAAAGCGCTCTATAAACATCCCGTAGGCATGGCCCGGTGCCAGTGGAATCACGTTGAACATCTCTGTTGCCGGGATGCCTTCCAGCACAGGCCAGAAAGAGCCATCATCAAGCCCGAGATCGCGGCGTTCGGTTGCCAGCATGATGAGATCGGCATATTTCACGGGCGTACTCATAACTGGGGGTAACCCGTATTTCTCACGGATTACGGCGTCTATTTTTTCTTCCATCCGTTTATAGTCAGGAAGAAGGCGTTTCAGTGGTGCGGGGATGTCCTGGCAATATGCTTCTGTTGCATCATGCATTAACGCTTCAAAAACAAATTCCTGCGGTACCAGCTGGCTGCAAAGCACCGCATGTTGGGCGACGCTGTAGAAGTGTGAAAGATGCCCTGCAAAGCGACAGATATTTGAAAGGGAAACCGCGATATCGTTAATCACGATATCGTCTTTATTTATCTTGTCATAATAAAAATGCTTCCCGGAAAAAGTTTTAATAAATGACATTTTGTTCTCCACGTATATGTGCTGCACCACGCTGAATTCTGGTAAAAGGAAGCCCTCACCATCCGGCGATTATTGAGTTAATTACGTTTCCATAAATGCCCCCGCAGGGGCATTTGCAGTAATGAAATCAGGCGCTGAAAGTACCAATGAAGGTTTCTACTTTGCTGTCTTTGAATTTCTCAACAAGCAGATCACGAAATTCGTTAGCCATTTCTTCCTGCACCGCTTCCAGCTGAATAATGCGCAGAACCAGTACAGGACGATCGCCAGTGATAATGCTGAGGCGTAATTTAAACGGACGTTCTTTCAGGCCTTCAAACGGAACGCATTTAAATTCAAATGCCACTGGCATAATATCTTTGGTTTTCGCTTCGACAGACTCCATCAGGGAGCGTTTGCCGCTGAAGTCATTATCTTCAAAATCAGCGGTCTGGTTTGCTTCAATCGTGATTTTACGGACAGCCGCAGCCGCTTTTGTTGCCTGAATAGCGTCACCATTAGCATCAAAGCCCACAAGGTAGCCGGCCCAGTCTTCAATCCATTCTGCCAGTGACTTCTGGGAATGACGCTCGCCATTAACAGACAACAGAGCAGAGAACGGTGCTGTCTTTTTCAGTTTGAGAGTGGCGGTGTTATCTGCGTGACCTGGTTCATCAATAGTACCCAGGTTAAGCACACTGACGGCTCGCATATTATCGGCATCGATAAAGCAGCGGGTGCCTTCATCTGCAAGATCTTTAGAATAACGGGTAAAGTCATCGATGCTGGCAGTGGAAAGCGCACCACGGAAACGGAAGCGATTTAAATTAAATTTTTCCAGATCATGAATGCGGAAATTCTCAGGCAATGCCACAGCATCGGCACCAATCTTACTGATAATTTCATTAACACCCTGAGCAGAAATAAGGGCATGGATTTGATTAATTGCGGTTGCGTCTAAGTTCTGAGACATAATAAGTCCTCACTATATAAAGATATTCAGTGATGAGATAAATAATCAGTTAATTAAAAACGATATTAACGACCTGCTGCGCGGAGTTTTCCGTCAGGTTCACCGGCAAGAGTCAGTAACTGTCCCTGGTCTTCCTGCAGAATAGTCAGGCGACCACCGCGATTGACATACATCGGCGTTTCGGTGGTGTCTTCTTCGGAAATTTTCCCGCGGTTAGTCGGGCGAACATATGAGAGTTTGTGTTTGATTTTCACACGGTTCTCATCAAATGGTTCGATTTCCAGGTTGAGTGAGACCTTACCTTTGGTTTTCGTGTTCATCACACCGGAAGCGACTTCACTGAGAACTGCGCCGATTTTGGTTTCAAATACGCCGCCGTCCAGCTCCCCGATAAATGCCTGCACATCAGTACTGCGTTCGCTAGCCATTTTGCTGCTCCTCATCATATCGACCCTGCAAGGCCGATTAGTTTCTCCACAAAACAGAGAAGAACACCTGCGGTGGCAGCCGCCCGGATGGATTGGGTTATGAGCCCGTCGTCCGGTGATGCTCTTCTCTGTTTTGTAAAAAGGACGGTACCAGCCGGAAGCAAGGGTACAAACTGGTACCGCCGGGACTACACACAGCATAAAGTTGTGGTGCCGGGTGCCTCCCGGTGCCTGGCGAAGGTTGCACACCAGACGGGTGGGTATCCACAGAAGGTCGACTGTCAGCCTCAACCTTAACCCGCGTGCGCTGAGCCGCATTCACCACAACGCTAAGGATTCTCTCTGGTTGAAAATACTTAGCTGTTATGTGCCTGTCTTTTCACCACTTCAGGCTCGGTGGGATCCTTTTAAGCCCGTATACATAAAAGGAAAATCAAATGACTTTTGATGAAAAAGAACTTGATAATGCAATTAATAAAATCATCGTAACGTCGCTCTTTTCCTGTCTCAGCGACACTCAGAAGAAACAGTTCTACGAATCGGTTTTCAACATGATCGAGCGTTGTTGTTTCTGCGATGCCGACGAGTTACCTGAAAAAATCAGGAAACAGTTGGCTGATGCTCTTCGAGTGCGACTTTCTGACCAATTTTCTGAAATGTGCTCTCCGAATTTGGACAAATAGAAAAAGGCCATTTCCATTCAGGGTCTGATGGAAATACTTCAGCCTGTTCCAAAGCACGGCGTAAAGAGAACACAACTCCAGCCATAATCTGATGTTTCCCATTGGTCCAGCTATCGCCGCTCTGATCTACAGGGGCGGCTATGTCGTATGACCAAACGACTTCACAGTTATTGTTTAAAATCTGGACTTTCATTTCATACACCTGCTTTAACATGAGTGCCTGGTGGCACAACATGACTCAACGAATCATCCTGGACTTCATATGCCCCAGGCGGCTACTTCGTGGGCGTCCTGCCTGTTCGTTATCTTTGATATAAAATCTAACTTAACTTAGTTATTATGGCAAGAGAAAACACCAAACTTTTCTTAGTTCGGTGCCTTAGTTAGAGAAGAGAGGTCTTAGAGTTCGTATTGAACTCCTTTGACTACACCAATGATAAGGCAATTACCATTGATAGGGATGTTGGGATACCGAGGATTTAATGGCACTAAAAACTTTTGAGGGCCATCGATGACTAATTTTTTTACTGTAGCTTCGTTTGTTCCATCAAGTCGAGCGATGACTATTTTTCCATGACGAGGTTCTGCATCTGGATCTACAATCACTGTTGCGCCTTCTGGTATTGTTGGGAGGCCATTAGGGTTAGTCATGGAGTCACCTTTAACCTCTAATGCAAATGAGTTATCACCAATCTTTAATGATGTATCTACCCACTTGTCCACTTCACTAAACACTTCTGCTGCCCTGCACTCAGTAAACTGCCCAGCCTGAACCCACGATATTACAGGAACTCTGCGCATGTTTGTGACGAGTTTGCCTTCAAACTCAGCACCATAAAGAATGTAATCTATTGACGTATTGAAGAACTTCGCTAATTTCGAAAGTGCCTCCCCACCAGGGGTATTGATGTCTTTCTCCCAGTACCCCACAGCAACGTCGCTTACTCCACAAAATTTACCCAATTCTTTCTGGGACGTTCCGGTAACTCTTCTCAGAGCTTTTATACGCTGACCAACCGTTTCCATAGGAGCACCATTTCTTGAATTGCTAAGTAATCTTAGTTTTTATTGACCAAAGATAGATTTGTAATTAGCATCTAATAAAACTTAGTTTGGAGGGCGTATGACAACTGACGATATCGAAAGCTACTTCGGCAGTATTGAGAAAGTTGCTGCTTTTTTCGGCATAACAACTGAAGCCGTTTATCAGTGGCGAAACCGTCCGGGCCAGTTAATTCCAAAAGGACGTGCAGCAGAAGCTGCATATAGAACTTGCGGACGGTTGCCATTTAAACCTGAGCTTTATGAAAAATCTAATGGATAAATCGATTAACAGAAACCACAGAACGATGAGGCTAACCGTGGGTAAGCATCACTGGAAAGTAGAAAAACAGCCTGAGTGGTACGTGAAAGCTGTCAGAAAAACTATCGCAGCGTTGCCGGGTGGTTACGCTGAAGCAGCTGACTGGCTGGATGTAACAGAAAACGCATTATTTAACCGCCTTCGTGCCGATGGCGATCAGATTTTCCCGCTGGGATGGGCAATGATTTTGCAACGTGCTGGTGGAACTCACTTCATTGCTGACGCTGTGGCGCAGTCTGCAAATGGCGTCTTTGTGTCTCTTCCTGACGTCGAGGATGTGGACAACGCCGATATTAACCAGCGCCTGCTGGAAGTCATTGAACAGATTGGCAGTTATTCCAGACAGATTCGTTCGGCAATCGAAGACGGTGTGGTGGAACCGCATGAGAAGACAGCAATTAACGACGAGCTGTATCTCTCAATTTCGAAGCTGCAGGAGCATGCAGCACTGGTCTACAAAATCTTTTGCATTTCAGAAAGTAATGACGCCCGCGAGTGTGCAGCTCCGGGCGCCGTGGCGTGTCGTGACTGTGGAGAAACTAACGCATGAACAGTTTAACAACACACTACCGTCGCTCGCAACTGATTGCGCTTCCTGTACCGGGTGGAAAAGCGAAGGTGGAGTATTGCTATGCAGTTAATGTACCAGGTGACAGGGAAATTGTAACCCACAGCTTTGCTGAGTGGGCTGTGGGGGATTTCAACCGGCAGAAGGAGACAGTCCTTTGCGACAAGTTAACCGCTGGTTCAAAGATCACTACGGAGTGCCCGTCAGAGTCATTCGTTGGGAGCCGGAAACACAACGAGTTATCTACCTCCGCGAAGGCTATGAGCATGAGTGCTTCAGCCCGCTCGAACAGTTTCGTCGTAAATTCAGGGAAATAGAGGTCGGTCATGAGCACTAAATTAACCGGCTATGTATGGGATGGTTGCGCTGCATCAGGCATGAAATTATCCAGCGTGGCAATTATGGCCCGCCTGGCTGATTTCAGTAATGACGAAGGTGTGTGCTGGCCATCAATTGAAACCATTGCCCGTCAGATTGGCGCGGGAATGAGTACCGTCAGAACGGCTATCGCACGGCTGGAAGCAGAAGGCTGGTTAACGCGTAAGGCGCGTCGCCAGGGTAACCGCAATGCGTCGAATGTTTATCAGCTTAACGTTGCGAAGCTTCAGGCAGCGGCATTTTCTCAACTGTCAGATTCTGACCCGTCAAAATCTGACGCATCAAAATCTGACCCGTCAAAATTTGATGCGTCGAAATCTGGCAAAAAAGCGGGTTTTCACCCGTCAGAATCTGGCGGGGATCCGTCAGTAAAATCAAAACATGATCCGTCAGATAAAAAACCTTCTCGTCCGGACGCTTCGCAACCGGACACGCAGACGGATGAACAGGATTTTTTAACTCGCCATCCTGATGCGGTTGTATTCAGCCCTAAAAAGCGCCAGTGGGGAACGCAGGATGATTTGACCTGCGCACAGTGGCTCTGGAAAAAAATCATCGCCCTGTACGAGCAAGCCGCCGAATGTGACGGCGAGGTGGTTCGTCCCAAAGAACCGAACTGGACAGCCTGGGCAAACGAAATTCGCCTGATGTGTGTGCAGGATGGTCGTACTCACAAACAAATCTGCGAGATGTACAGCCGCGTCAGCCGCGATCCGTTCTGGTGCCGTAACGTGCTCAGCCCGTCGAAGCTGCGGGAAAAATGGGATGAGCTTTCCCTGCGCTTATCGCCGTCCGTCAGCACGTACACAGAAAAACGCGAAGACCCGTACTTCAAAGCCAGTTACGACAATGTGGACTACAGCCAGATCCCGGCAGGATTCAGGGGGTGAGCATGAGTCTTTTGAATGACGTTCAGAAATTCATTGAAGCCCATCCGGGCTGTACTTCCGGAGACATTGCGGATGCTTTTGCAGGTTACTCACGGCAGCGCGTTCTGCAGTCAGCAAGCAAGTTACGTCAGAGTGGGCGTGTGGCTCACCGTTGTGAAGGAGATACACGCAGACATTTCCCGCGCCTGACTGAGAGAGCGCAGGAACCGGAACCACAACCAGTTCGAGAAACCAGACCTGTGCGCAATTTCTATGTCGGCACTAACGATCCACGGGTGATTTTGTGCCTGACCCGCCAGGCTGAAGAACTGGAGTCCAGGGGCTTATACCGTCGTGCTGCAACCGTGTGGATGGCGGCATTCCGTGAAAGCCACTCCCAGCCAGAACGAAACAATTTTCTGGCGCGTCGTGAGCGGTGCTTACGGAAAAGCAGCAAGCGCGCTGCATCGGGTGAAGAGTGGTATCTGTCAGGGAATTACGTGGGGGCTTAATGACGACGTTAACTCAATGCCAGCAGCAGGTGCTGGATATGCTGATTTCTTATCAGAAAGAACGTGGCTTCCCGCCAACCAATCAGGAGGTGGCAACCATGCTGGGATACCGTTCGGTGAATGCAGCGGTGGAGCATCTTCGTGCGCTGGAGAAAAAAGGCGTCATCACGATAAAGCGTGGCGTGGCCCGGGGGATAACGCTTCATACCGCGGTGAAGGACGACGACAGCGAGGCGGTCGGGATTATCCGCGCACTGCTTGCCGGTGAGGAAAACGCAAAGCTGCGTGCAACCCACTGGTTACATGAGAGGGGCCTGAAAGTATGAAGCTGATCCTGCCTTTTCCGCCCAGCGTGAACACGTACTGGCGACACCCCAACAAAGGGGCGTTTGCTGGTAAGAGCCTGATAAGCGCGGCGGGGCGAAAATTTCAGAGCGCGGCGTGTGCAGCAATAGTTGAGCAGTTACGTCGTCTGCCAAAACCAACGTCGGCACCTGCTTCAGTGGAGATCGTGTTGTTTCCTCCGGATAACAGGATCCGCGATCTGGACAACTATAACAAGGCACTGTTTGACGCCCTGACACACGCGGGTGTGTGGGAAGACGACAGCCAGGTGAAAAGAATGCTGGTGGAGTGGGGACCGGTTATCCCGAAAGGGAAGGTCGAGATCACTATCAGTAAGTATGAGAAACCGGCGGGTGCAGCCGCCTGATTAAGAGGAGAAACGAAGTATGAATAATCTGATGGTCATTGATGGTATTGAAGTTCGTCGTGATGCTTATGGGCGTTACAGCCTGAACGATCTGCACAGGGCAGCCGGGGGAGAACAAAAAAACCGCCCGAAATACTGGCTCTCCAATAAGCAAACCTGTGAATTGATTGAACAACTTTTCACCGAGGGTGGAATTACGCCTCTGGAACAAAATCAACCAGTTAGCGTCATTAATGGCGGAAATAACCAGGGGACGTATGTCTGCAAAGAACTGGTGTATGCCTATGCAATGTGGATCAGCCCGTCATTCCATCTGAAGGTGATCCGTACTTTCGATATGGTAACCAGCGCACCGGAAAAATTATCCGGGCAGGCTGCTGACAAGATGCAGGCTGGAGTGATTCTGCTGGACTTTATGCGCAGGGAGTTAAACCTGTCTAACTCTTCAGTGCTTGGTGCCTGTCAGAAACTCCAGGAGGCTGTTGGCTTACCGAATCTGGCACCGCGCTATGCCATTGATGCTCCTGCTGACGCGCCTGATGGCTCAAGTCGCCCTACGCTGTCGCTGAGTGCACTGCTGAAACAGTATGGTATCCGCCTGACGGCTAATCAGGCATATCACCAGATGGTGAAACTGGGGATCGTCGAGCAGCGCGAACGATACAGTCGTACTGCGATTAACAACATCAAAAAATTCTGGTCGCTGACAGCGAAAGGTTGCATGTTCGGCAAGAACATCACCAGTCCCGCAAATCCGCGCGAGACGCAGCCGCATTTCTTCGAATCCCGATTCCCTGAGCTGTTAAAGCTGCTCGATACCGTTCATTGAGGTGACCGTGAGAGCATTACTGACCCCTGAAATTGCCCCGCGTATGGGGATCGTATTGTTCAGGCCAGGTTCAGAGCTGATGCCCCTGTTTATGCAGGGGCGTGTCCTGCTGGAGCCTGAGCCGGAACGTTATTCATCTTTCGCCAGTGGTGCCGTTCCGGCGGCATCACAACCGCTGGCGGATGATCCTGCCGTTCGGGCCGTGTTCCGCAATGAGGCAGTGATCCGTCGTGCTGGTGGCGTGGAATGTCTTGAAAGCTGGTTACTTCGTGAAAAAGGCTGCCAGTGGCCTCATTCCGATTGGCACAGCGAGAACATGACCACAATGCGACACGCGCCGGGCGCAATCCGTCTGTGCTGGCACTGCGATAACCAGCTGCGTGATCAGTTCACGGAACGGCTGGAATCAATGGCAACGGATAACTGTGCCCGCTGGGTGTTGTCTGTTGTGCGTCGGGATCTCGGTTTTGATGACAGTCACGTTGTGACAATGCCGGAACTGTGCTGGTGGCTGATTCGTAATGACCTGGCGGATGCCTTACCGGAAAGTGCAGCCCGTAAGGCACTGAGATTACCGAAGCCTGTTGTGCCGTCTGTCACCCGGGAAAGTGACCTTGTGCCTTCGGTTCCTGCCACCAGCATCATCCAGGATAAGGCGAAAAATGTGCTGGCGCTGAAAGTGGATCCGGAGTCGCCGGAGTCTTTTATGTTACGCCCCAAACGTCGCCGCTGGGTTAATGAAAAGTACACGCGCTGGGTTAAGACGCAGCCGTGCGCATGTTGTGGAAAGCCAGCTGATGATCCCCACCACCTGATAGGCCACGGTCAGGGTGGAATGGGTACAAAAGCGCATGATCTCTTTGTGTTGCCTTTGTGCAGAAAGCATCACGACGAGCTGCATGCGGATACCGTGACATTTGAAGAGAAGTATGGCTCCCAACTGGAGCTGATATTTCGTTTTATCGATCGTGCGCTGGCAATTGGCGTACTGGCGTAAGTGGAGAACGAGCATGAACCTTGAAGCCTTACCAAAATATTACTCCCCAAAATCTCCAAAATTGAGTGATGCCGCACCGGCGACAGGCTCAGGTGGTTTAACGATTACGGATGTGATGGCTGCGCAGGGGATGGTGCAGTCGAAAGCACCGCTTGGGTTTGCCTTATTCCTGGCAAAAGCTGGCGTTCAGGATCCTCAGTTTGCGATTGAAGGTCTGCTCAATTACGCGATGGCACTGGATAACCCGACATTGAACAAATTGAGTGAAGAAATCCGGTTACAGATCATCCCTTACCTTGTGAGTTTTGCCTTTGCTGATTATTCCAGGTCTGCGGCAAGTAAGGCTCGCTGTGAGCCTTGTGCTGGTACTGGATTTCATAATGTATTGCGCGAAGTGGTGAAATACTCCAGAAGCGGGGAGTCTGTTATCAAGGAAGAGTGGGTGAAGGAACTATGTCAGCATTGTCATGGTAAGGGAGAAGTCAGCACAGCGTGCAGAGGGTGTAAGGGTAAAGGTATTGTCCTGGATGAAAAAAGGACCCGGCTTCATGGCGCGCCTGTTTATAAGATTTGTGGGCGTTGCAATGGAAACCGGTTTAGTCGTTTACCAACGACACTGGCGCGGTGTCATGTCCAGAAGCTGGTACCAGACCTGACTGATTATCAGTGGTACAAAGGATATGCAGATGTCATTGATAAACTGGTTACAAAGTGCTGGCAGGAAGAAGCATATGCTGAGGTGCAATTAAGAAAAGTGACGAGATAAATGATTTTCGCCGAAGATGGCGACGTAATGCTTGCATTTTTCAAAAAATATGGATAAAATTTTTTCAACGATGGGCTTTATATACCCGACGTTAAGAAAAAGTAGAAAACCCGCTGATGAGCGGGTTTTTGTGCTTTAAATAGGGTAATAGAGATGTTGAATCTCATTCCGGGATTCATGTTTGTTTACTTATTATTTATCGGGTGACTTTGCCTGATGTTTAAAATGTTTTCTTCCAGTACTATGTCCCTAGATACAATGAGTCTGCATATTACATTATTAGCAGAGCTATTACGGTCAAAGTACAGCATAAGCTTTTAAAGCCAATCAACCAGTCATCAAGACAGACGGGGTTATTCATGAAAACTCTCCATGTTTGATTCGATGGGGCCTGAAATTAAAGCTTTAATATAGCTCATGAAAGGTAAACATTGGCAGCTGAAGGGCCACGCAGACCATTTATCCGGCAAAATTCCACGCGTAATCCGGTGGTAATTTCTTCTGCATCGCGGAGATTGAGCGCTGAAACATGAAGCTGGACATCGATACGACCATCGGATGGGGTGATAAGACCCTTGCCGCTTTTGCCGTCAAAGGTTTTGACAATTCCTGTCATTTTACGGGACAAAAAAATTCCTTAATACTGATAACTGGGCGCACTATACACACGTTCCTGAAGAAAGCTATAGTTTTTTGATGGGGGTGAAGATGGCTGGATGTCTAAAATAAACATTGCTTCATATGTTCAACTATGCGTTAATGATTGCGTCGGTTTGAAGAACAGACGATATACGAAGTAGTTTACTAAAGCAGTTCTCATTTCAGGTGTTATTCACTTATTCCTTCTTTGAGTCTCTCCAATTAAGTACGAAGTCGTTTCTGTTATACAAGCCATTTATGCCGAAAGGCTCAAGTTAAGGAATGTAGAATGTCAAATAAAATGACTGGTTTAGTAAAATGGTTTAACGCTGATAAAGGTTTCGGCTTTATTTCTCCTGTTGATGGTAGTAAAGATGTGTTTGTGCATTTTTCTGCGATTCAGAATGATAATTTTCGAACCTTATTTGAAGGTCAAAAGGTTACCTTCTCTGTAGAGAGTGGTGCTAAAGGTCCTGCAGCAGCAAATGTCATAATTACTGATTAAAATTCATAGTTTGTCTGTATACGATAACGAAGAAGGCTGATGCCTGAGTGGAGATACAGACAGAGTGGTGAATATTGGATCTCTTTAATAAATAGTAAGGAGGTCCAATACATGAAACAATGGCCAGCATATTTGGCAATAACTTAATCAGGAAAAGTATGCTAACCATTGTGGTGAAGTGCAGGTTTGCTGCATGAATAGTTTTACAGCAGAAGCTAACTGCTGGCATAGCAAAACAAAGTGCGTAAGTGGATGACTCCCACAAAAAGTACCACAATATTAAACCCGCTCAGGCGGGTTTTTTATTATCTGCTTTAAATATGTTATTAAAATATAAAAAATACTTGTTACGAATAAAATCAATCAAGCTACAGCTTTAAGATTTGTCTGGAATACTTTGTTGCAATGAGGGCAGATCAAAAGGGTACCTTTTTGTACTCTTGAAAAACTGTGTTCTGACTCTTGGGTGCAGTTTGGGCAGGAACATTTAACGAGATAATTACGGCGTGATTTTGAGTCTTTACGTTCTGACATAGGCTTTTCCTGTATAAATGGCCGTATACAGTACACTAAATATGAAAACATATCTCGTATTATTATTTAATATATGATTTTCTTTTAAAATAATTACCCACATTTTTAATGTGTCTGTTTTTTAGCGCCGTTGAGAACAACGTTTGCTATAAAAACTAACCCATAGACTCCGATCTTTTCAAACATATTGCACCATCTGTGTACATCGGGGTGAGGATATGAAATCAATGGATAAGTTAACAACAGGTATCGCCTATGGCACATCGGCTGGTAATGCTGGTTTCTGGGCATTGCAGTTACTCGATAAAGTAACTCCGTCACAGTGGGCTGCAATCGGTGTGCTGGGTAGTCTGGTTTTTGGCCTGCTGACGTATCTGACAAACCTTTATTTCAAGATTAAAGAAGACAGGCGTAAGGTTGCGAGAAGAGAGTAATCCAATGACACAAGACTATGAACTGGTTGTGAAAGGAGTCCGCAATTTTGAGAATAAAGTGGCGGTAACTGTAGCCTTACGGGACAAAAAACGCTTTGACGGTGAAATTTTTGACCTGGACATCTCGCTGGACCGTGTTGAAGGTGCCGCGCTTGAGTTTTATGAGGCAGCAGCGAGAAGGAGCATCAGACAGGTCTTCCTGGATGTTGCTGCCGGGTTATGTGAAGGGGATGAGCTGTCGCCGGAAAAGCGCCCCGTAATTTTAGAGGCGCAGAATGTGTGGATAACCTACAAAGGAAAGCTACCGGGAAGAATTACTGGTTCTCTGAAGACGCCACCGACGGCATTGCGGTCAGAAAAAGATGATATTGAATCGCCCATTGAAAAACTGGAGGGCAGCGTCGCTGATCTGAATAAAAAATTGTCGGTGCTGATCCCTTCTGAAGATGAAAAAAAACGCCGCGATGAGCAGTTTGCGGCGTTTTACGATTATTGCATTGAAGTTACTCGCAGGAATTTTGTGAAGATTTTTGAGGAGGGTAAATCTCTTCAGTAAGCTTAATGGCGGACGCTGCAATTAATTCAGGAAGGTCCGCAAGGTCATCTGTCAGTGGATATGATGAAAAATCGGCGGCAGTTCTGTTAAGAAGCGCTTTAACTAATTCCTTTTCCTTCTCCGGCAACAAGTTGATTAGAGCTACGACTGCTTGCCTGAGTGCGATTAAATCAGCAAAAGTTTGTTTTGGTAGATTTGTGTAATCCATAGTCACCTCTGTGTTTATCAGATTGACATCCTCCTCCCGCCAGTGCCCATCACTGGTGAGGTAAGATTTAACATATCCGGGGATTTGAAGCCGATAAATCCTGATAAATATCCATGAACGTAAAAATCAGATACAGCCTGTCGGCTGCTGTTCTGGCACTGATTGCCGCCAGTGCTCCTGCCCCTGACATTCTCGATCAGTTTCTGGATGAAAAAGAGGGGAATCACACCACTGCATACCGAGATGGCTCCGGCATATGGACCATCTGTCGGGGAGCAACGATGGTGGACGGTAAACCTGTTATTCCGGGAATGAAACTGTCGAAGGAAAAATGCGCCCAGGTTAACTCCATTGAGCGGGATAAGGCGCTGGCATGGGTGGAGCGCAATATAAAAGTTCCACTGACCGAGCCACAGAAAGCCGGTATCGCGTCATTCTGTCCCTATAACATTGGCCCTGGTAAGTGTTTTCCGTCGACGTTTTATAAGCGGCTTAATGCCGGTGATCGTAAAGGCGCATGCGAGGCGATTCGCTGGTGGATAAAGGACGGTGGACGTGATTGCCGCATTCGTTCAAATAATTGTTACGGTCAGGTTATTCGTCGTGACCAGGAGAGTGCATTAACCTGCTGGGGGATAGAACAGTGAATCAGATATTCACGGTGATTTTGCTCGTGTTGGTAGGATTTGTCGTAGGTAATGTCTGGAGCGACAGAGGATGGCAAAAAAAATGGGCGGAGCGTGATGCTGCCGAATTATCTCAAGAGGTAAATGTCCAATTTGCTGCTCGAATAATTGAACAGGGGCGAACTATATCCCGTGATGAGGCTGTTAAAGATGCACAACAGAAAGCCGCTGAAATTTCTGCCAGGGCTGCTGATCTGTCTGATAGTGTTAACCAGCTGCGTGCCGAAGCAACAAAATATGCCATACGCCTTGACGCAGCGCAGCATACCGCAAATCTTGCCGCTGCCGTCAGAGGCAAAACAACCAAAGCCGCCGAAGGAATGCTCACCAACATGCTCGGAGATATTGCAGCAGAAGCTCAGCTTTATGCTGAAATTGCTGACAAACGCTACATCGCAGGAGTGACTTGTCAACGGATTTATGAATCTTTAAGAGATAAAAAATATCAGATGTAGATTAATATTAAATCGGATTGTTTTTAGCGCTGAATGTGAAATTTAAATAAAAAGGACTCTTCCATGAGTCAAAATCCTTGAAATCTTAAGGGTAAGATAAAAGGTCATTAGACAGAATGACACGTTTTATTAATAAATAAAGCTATTGTTTCATTCGTGTGTTTTTCTTTACAAAAGTAATCCTTGCTATGGTTGGTTAATCATGCGTTAATGGTGTTCTGGTTTGTTACAAAATTATCTGAAGCAGTCATTGTTATAATTTTATTATTTGTACCTCTTGAGATTTCCTTGTTGGTTTTTCTCTCTGATATTTTTTTTCGGACCATTCGCCCAAGGGCTAACTTCTTCAAAAGGTAATAATGATGTCTAACAAAATGACTGGTTTAGTGAAATGGTTTAACCCTGAAAAAGGTTTTGGTTTCATCACGCCGAAAGATGGTAGCAAAGATGTGTTTGTCCATTTCTCAGTTATTCAGAGCAACGATTTCAAAACGTTAACTGAGAATCAGGAAGTCGAATTTGGTATTGAGAACGGACCTAAAGGCCCCGCGGCTGTTCATGTAGTGGCACTTTGAGGTAGAAAATATTACAAACCATATTCACTTTAGATGCCCGTGTTGCCATGGTTCTCAGTATAGAACATCATCTTTTGATGTTTCTGACAGGAATCCTTTCGGGGCAAAATGTATCTTTTGTAAATCAATGATGATTACATTTGATAATATTTCACAATACTTAAATGTTAGCCGTCTGTCGTTAGATTTAAGAAAGTGAAAATGAAGGCTCCTTCGGGAGCTTTTTTGCTTAGTGTCTAGTCGATGGATACTCACATATTACGGTAACATTATGAAAAAAATAATAGTTTTTTTTAACTCTGAACCAGCAATGGTAGTGCCAGTGATGACCGGAGTTAACACCATCATGCGTGAATATCCAAATGGCGAAACAACACACCTCACTGTAATGGCTGCAGGGTTTCCATCTCTGACCGGAGATCATAAAGTCATTTATGTAGCAGCGGATCGACATGTAACTTCAGAAGAAATTCTGGAAGCAGCAATGAGACTCTTGAATTGATTTGATTCTAATGCATTGATAATAAATGATAATCATCTTTATCTGTTTGTGTGAAATTTAGACCGTCGTATGTTGATTATTGCGATGTTTCATCTTATCTTTTATACGTTTGCTCCATATAATTGACACTACTGTGTACCAGGAAAGTCATAACAGACTAAAAGAGGAAATGATGAACATTGAAGAGTTAAAAACAAAAACAGAAGCAGATATTTCTGAATATATAACAAAAAAAATCATTGAGCTTAAGAAAAAGACCGGGAAAGAAGTTACCAGTATCCAGTTTACTGCACGGGAAAAAATGACTGGTCTTGAAAGCTATGATATCAAGATTGATTTAATCTAGTATGTTTATAGTATTAGCATCAATTTCTCATCAGATGCTATTCAACAATACAAATTACCCATAAACCTCGTTTTTACGGGGTTTTGTTATATTTAAACATTACCGAATAGATATAAATCTCGATTGTCGATGGTATTGGTTGTGTGACAATACCTAGTCTTTCCGGTATGCCTGAAGAGAATACAAACGACAGATTATGTAAGGGAAACGCGCTGAAACTTTCACTCTTTCATGCTGAGTGATTTGACGTTATATTTTTAGCCGCAAGTGAAGAGCAAACGCATGGAGCGACAAAATGCATAAAGATCAATACACTGATGCCCCCTCCCAGGAGCAGGTTCGTGTAAAAACTATGCTTAATAGCACCATTTCGATGGGTTACCCGGATGTTGTAATTGCATGTATAGAACATCAAGTATCTCTGGAAGCATTCAGGGCAATTGAGGCCGCGTTAGTAAAGCACGATAAGAATACGAAGGATTATTCCCTGGTGGTTGACTGATCACCATAACTGCTAACCATTCTGACCATTTCACAAGTGACAGAGTCAATATCGTATTCTGTCACTGTCAGGCTAATACAGTACTGCAATTCAACTACAGCAATGCCTCGTATTTAGGTGAATTTACAATATCGTCCAGTTCGGATGCCGGCTGCATTTCTGAAGATAAGGCATTTCGGTTCGCGTATTTTCCCCTCATGCTCGTCAGTCCTGCGCGTAGTAAGAAACAGGATACTCACACTAATTTGTGTGGGCATGCTGTGATGTCCTTCTGAATTATCCCCACGCCATTATGTAAAGCTCTGTTTCAGATGCTCGTCACGGTTGTCAGGCTGTCGGGTCCTCCCTGTGGGGGGCCCTGCCACGGGGCGGGAGCGTCGCGGAAAAAGGCTAGTTTTTGCATTTCCATGGCGGCGGCAGCATGTTTGGTAATTTATTGATAATTAAAAGTTATTTCTCTTTTCACCTGTACAATATTTTTTTCTCCCTGTCATTAGACCAGTTTGCAATTAATTGAAATATATAAATAAACATGATTTTCACCTGCCAGATGGAGTTGCTTATGTCAAATGTGAGCGGGATCGGTGATGCTTATTACTGGAGTGTTTTTAAAATCGCTGAGGCCTTTGGGCTTCACCGGGACACAGTAAAAAAACGGCTCCTCGCGGCCAACACTCCTGTGGCTGCGACTATCAGGGGGAACCCCGTTTACGCCCTGCAGCATGTCGGGCCAGCCCTGTTTAGTGTGAAGCATGAGGCAGCAGACTCTGTTCATGATCCATCCCGTATGGAGCCGAAAGAGAGAAAGGACTGGTACCAATCTGAAAATGAAAGGATCAAGCTGGAAAAGGAGCAGCGAAAACTCATCCCCGTTGATGAAGTAGTCATCGTCTATTCGTCCATGAGAAAGGCTGTCGTCCAGGTTCTGGAGACAATTCCGGATGTTCTTGAACGCGATTGCGCCCTGACTCCTCAGGCCGTCGGCGTTGTACAGCAGGCCATTGATGACCTGCGATACACTCTTCAGGAAAAATCCTACGAGGCTTGTGCTGCTGAATTAATTCCTGATGAGGAAGGAGAGAGTCTCTAGGAGGAATAATGGGTTTTTCATCAGCCCGAAATTTGGGAAGGGACATATCGGCAGGATTTTCCCCACCACGTCGCATGCCGATTTCGGAGGCTGTTAAAAAATTCATGCGTGTTCCCAAGGGGGCTGGTAACTCGGTGCCATGGGATCCTGAACTGACACCCTACATCATTGAGCCCATGAACTGCCTGGCATCGCGTGAATACGATGCGGTGATTTTTGTTGGTCCTGCGCGAACAGGGAAGACCATTGGTCTGATCGATGGATGGATTGTCTATACCATCGTTTGCGATCCTTCGGACATGCTCGTTGTGCAGATGACCGAAGATAAGGCCCGCGAGCATTCTAAAAAGCGCCTCGACAGAACGTTCAGAAGCAGTGCGGCGGTAAAGAAAAGAATGAGTCCACGTCGTAACGACAATAATGTCCATGATAAGACGTTCAGGGATGGCTCGTTCCTTAAAATTGGTTGGCCCTCGGTCAACATTATGTCGTCGTCGGATTACCGGTTTGTCGCCTTAACCGATTACGACCGTTTTCCGGAGAATATCGACAGCGAGGGTGATGGTTTCTCCCTGGCCTCAAAACGTACCACCACATTTATGTCCGCCGGGATGACTCTGGTGGAGAGCTCGCCGGGACGTGACATCTGCGACAGCAAATGGCGACGTAAGTCGCCTCATGAAGCGCCACCGACGACTGGTATTCTTTCCCTTTACAATCGTGGTGACCGCCGCCGCTGGTACTGGCCATGTCCGCACTGCGGTGAATATTTTCAGCCAGCCATGGATGCCATGACCGGCTACCGTAATGAACCGGATCCCTTTAAAGCCAGTGAGGCGGCGTATCTACTTTGCCCGCACTGCAGCGGCATTATCACTGCGGAGAAAAAGCGTGAGCTCAATAGTGCAGGAGTCTGGTTGCGTGAAGGGCAGGTCATTGATCGTAACGGCAACGTTTCCGGTGAACCGCGCCGCTCCCGTATCGCCAGTTTCTGGATGGAAGGGCCAGCTGCTGCGTATCAGACCTGGGCGCAACTGGTTTACAAATTACTGACTGCAGAACAGGAGTATGAAGCGACAGGAAGCGAAGAAACACTCAGGGCGGTTATCAACACCGACTGGGGATTGCCTTATCTTCCTCGTGCCAGCATGGAGCAACGAAAAAGTGAATTGCTTGAGCAGCGGGCAGAGCCAGTTCCTTCCCGCAGTGTGCCGGATGGCGTTAATTTCCTTGTGGCGACAGTGGATGTGCAGGCGGGACGTCATCGCCGTTTTGTGGTTCAGGTAACGGGCTATGGCAGCCGTGGCGAACGCTGGATTATTGATCGTTACAACATCACGCAGTCATTGCGCGGTGACAGCGACGGGGAGAGCCAGCGAATTGATCCAGCCAGCTATCCGGAAGACTGGGATGTCCTGCTGACGGATGTTTTTCATAAAAGCTGGCCGCTGGCCTCCGACCCTTCTCAACAAATGCGACTGATGGCAATGGCGGTGGACTCCGGCGGTGAAGACGGGGTCACTGATAATGCCTATAAATTCTGGCGTCGTTGCCGTCGTGATGGCCTTGGTAAACGTATTTACCTGTTTAAGGGCGACAGCATCCGGCGCGCAAAACTGATCACCCGTACATTCCCTGATAACACCGGACGAACGGGCCGACGGGCGCAGGCCGCAGGTGATGTGCCGCTCTGGCTTCTTCAGACGGATGCCCTGAAAGACCGGGTGAATAACGCGTTATGGCGTGACTCGCCAGGTCCCGGCTATGTGCATTTCCCTGACTGGCTGGGGAGCTGGTTTTACGACGAACTGACGTATGAAGAGCGGAGCAGTGACGGGAAATGGAGTAAGCCGGGTCGCGGTGCCAACGAAGCTTTTGACCTGATGGTGTATGCCGAGGCTCTGGTCATTCTGCATGGATACGAAAAGATCCGCTGGCCGGATGCACCGGAGTGGGCGAGCCGGGAAGCCTGGCTGGAGTGTGTCCCGGACAGTACCGAACCGTCACCCTCACCGGAACCGGTATCCACGCCTGTTAAAAAACAAAAACGGAAGAAAACAGTAACTGACGATGTTAACCCCTGGCTGACTTCCGGAGGATGGTTATGAATCAGAATGATATTGAAGCCATGATTCAGCGTTATACGGAAGCTGAAATGGCGGTGCTGGACGGAAAATCCGTCACTTTTAATGGTCAGCAGATGACCATGGAAAACTTATCTGAGATCCGGCAGGGGCGGCAGGAGTGGGAGCGCCGCCTTGCGGCTCTGATTACACGACGACGTGGGCATCCCGGGTACCGGCTGGCGAGGTTCTGATGGCAATTCTTGATGATGTGATTGGCGTTTTTTCACCAGGATGGAAAGCGGCAAGGCTGCGTTCCCGTGCGGTGATCCAGGCTTATGAGGCCGTAAAAACGACGCGGACACACAAAGCCCGACGGGAGAACCGAACTGCCGACCAGTTAAGCCAGTACGGGGCCGTGTCGTTACGTGAGCAGGCCCGTTACCTTGATAACAACCACGATCTGGTTATTGGTGTATTTGACAAGCTGGAAGAACGGGTGGTGGGGAAAAACGGGATTATTGTCGAGCCACATCCGGTATTACGCAATGGGGCCATTGCCCGTGATCTGGCAGCGGAGATACGTACCCGATGGAGTGAATGGTCTGTCAGTCCGGAGGTCACCGGGCAGTTTACCCGTCCGATGCTGGAACGTCTGATGCTGCGTACCTGGCTGCGCGATGGTGAGGTGTTTGCCCAGATGGTTTCCGGGCGCATAAACAGCCTGACGCCTTCTGCCGGTGTTCATTTCTGGCTGGAGGCGCTCGAGCCGGACTTTATTCCCATGACCAGTGATGAGAGCAACAGGCTGAATCAGGGCGTGTTTGTTGATGACTGGGGGCGTCCCGAAAAATATCTGGTGTATAAAAGTCGTCCTGTATCCGGACGGCAGATGGAAACCAAAGAAGTGGATGCAGAGCGAATGCTGCATCTTAAATTTGTTCGCCGTCTGCACCAGATGCGCGGGACGTCTTTATTGTCCGGTGTGCTGATCCGCCTCAGCGCCCTGAAAGAGTATGAAGATTCTGAGCTGACTGCAGCAAGGGTCGCCGCTGCTCTGGGGATGTACATCCGCAAAGGCGACGGACAGAGCTATGAAACGGATGGTAATTACAGCAAGGAGAATGAACGCGAGCTTACCATTCAGCCAGGCATTATTTACGACGATCTGAAACCCGGCGAAGAAATCGGAATGGTGAAGTCGGATCGCCCAAATCCTAACCTTGAAACTTTTCGTAATGCTCAGTTGCGTGCCGTGGCGGCGGGCAGTCGTCTGAGTTTTTCCAGTACAGCGCGCAACTATAACGGCACTTACAGCGCCCAGCGTCAGGAGCTGGTTGAATCCACTGATGGCTACCTGATCCTGCAGGACTGGTTTATTGGTGCCGTCACCCGCCCGATGTATCGTGCCTGGCTGAAACAGGCTGTGGCATCCGGTGTTATCAGGCTACCCCGCGATCTTGACCGTTCTTCACTGTATACCGCGGTGTATTCCGGACCGGTGATGCCGTGGATTGATCCTGTTAAGGAGGCTGAGGCCTGGAAAATCCAGATTCGTGGTGGAGCGGCGACAGAATCAGACTGGGTACGTGCAGGTGGTCGTAATCCGGATGATGTCAAACGTCGGCGCAAGGCCGAAATTGATGAAAACCGCAAGCTGGACCTGGTATTTGATACCGATCCGGCCAGTGATAAAGGAGGCAGCAGTGCCGCAACGAAACGACAGTAGCCGCAGTACACCGACGACCAGTCCGAAGAATAATTCCTGGTTCAGGATGCAGGCTGGTCACCAGAGTGACGCGGATATTTATATTTATGACGAGATTGGTTTCTGGGGTGTTACAGCGAAGCAGTTTATCAGTGATCTGAATGCACTGGGCGATATCACCCACATTAATCTCCATATCAATTCACCGGGTGGCGATGTCTTCGAAGGCATCGCCATTTTTAATGCGCTGAAAACACATGGTGCGTCCATTACCGTTTATGTCGACGGTGTGGCGGCATCAATGGCGTCGGTCATTGCGATGGTGGGAAACCCGGTCATTATGCCGGAAAACACCTTCATGATGATTCATAAACCATTTGGCTTTACGGGCGGTGATGCGGAGGACATGCGCACCTATGCCGACCTGCTCGATAAAGTTGAGGCGGTTCTGTTACCCGCTTATGCACAGAAAACCGGGAAAACCACCGATGAAATTGCTGCCATGCTGGCGGATGAGACCTGGATGTCCGGTGCCGAATGTCTGGCACATGGATTTGCTGATCAGGTGACGCCAGCCGTTAAGGCAATGGCATGTATTCAGTCAAAACGTACAGAGGAATTTAAAAAGATGCCGGAATCCATTCGAAACATGATTACTCCGCCACGCAACAGTGCTCCACGCGTACAGGATAATGAACCTGCAGCTTCCCGGACGCCAGTGCAGGCAGCAGCACCCGTGGTGGATGAAAACAGTATCCGTGCGCAGGTACTGGCAGAGCAAAAAGCGCGTGTAAACGGTATTAATGATCTGTTTGCCATGTTTGGCGGGCGTTATCAGACGCTGCAGGCTCAGTGTCTTGCCGATCCTGAATGTTCGCTGGAGCAGGCCCGCGAAAAGCTGTTGAACGAGATGGGGCGCGAGTCCACGCCATCCAATAAAAATACCCCGGCTCATATTTATGCCGGTAACGGTAATTTTGTGGGGGACGGGATCCGCCAGGCGCTGATGGCGCGTGCCGGATTTGAAAAAACCGAACGTGATAATGTCTACAACGGGATGACCCTGCGTGAATATGCCCGTATGTCACTGACTGAACGGGGTATTGGGGTTTCCAGTTATAACCCGATGCAGATGGTCGGTGCGGCGTTCACACACAGTACGTCTGACTTCGGTAATATTCTGCTGGATGTTGCGAACAAAGCCATTCTGCAGGGCTGGGAAGATGCCCCTGAAACCTATGAACAGTGGACGCGGAAAGGTCAGTTGTCTGATTTTAAAATTGCCCATCGTGTGGGTATGGGGGGCTTCAGTGCTCTGCGTCAGGTGCGTGAAGGGGCGGAATATAAATACGTCACCACCGGAGATAAACAGGCCACTATTGCACTGGCGACCTATGGCGAGCTGTTCAGTATCACCCGTCAGGCCATTATCAATGATGATCTGAATATGCTGACCGATGTCCCGATGAAACTGGGCCGTGCGGCGAAATCCACTATTGCCGATCTGGTTTATGCCATTCTGACGTCTAACCCGAAAATCTCCACAGATAATGTAAGTCTGTTCGATAAAGCGAAACATGCAAACGTACTGGAGAGCGCTGCAATGGACGTGGCATCGCTGGATAAAGCCCGCCAGTTGATGCGCGTTCAGAAAGAGGGGGAGCGTCATCTGAATATTCGTCCTGCGTTCGTACTGGTACCGACGGCGATGGAGTCTGTTGCTAACCAGGTCATTCGCTCCTCAAGTGTCAAGGGGGCTGACATTAACGCCGGTATTATTAACCCGGTGAAAGATTTTGCGACCGTTATTGCAGAGCCTCGTCTTGATGATAACAGCCAGACCACCTTCTACCTGGCTGCGTCAAAAGGCTCCGATACGATTGAAGTGGCTTATCTCAACGGTGTGGATACGCCATATATTGATCAGATGGAGGGCTTCAGTGTGGATGGCGTGACAACGAAAGTGCGTATTGACGCCGGTGTCGCGCCAGTTGATCACCGCGGTCTGGTGAAATGTACGGCGTAAACGTCGCAGACAACAACTCTGATGGCCCGTAAGGGCTTTTTTTGTACCTGAAATCAGCCCCTGAACGGGGCTGTGCGGAGACAGTTATGGCAAAGAATTTTGTAGAAGAAGGAAAAACGGTGGCGATTGTTGCCAGTGCAGCCATCAGCAGCGGAGATCTGGTGCAGGTGGGTGATGTTTTTGCGGTAGCGCTGACCGATATTCCACAGGGTGAAACAGGCGACGGCATGACCGAAGGTGTGTTTATCCTGCCTAAGCTGAAAACGGATGACATGAAAACGGGTAAGAAGGTTTATCTGAAGTCCGGAAAAGTTCAGCTGACTAACAGCGGCTCTGATCCGCTGGTCGGGGTTGTCTGGGCAGATGCCGGAACCAGTGCAGAAGAAGTGCCGGTAAAACTCAATGTCTGATCCCTTTTCCCGGCTGGCAGCGCGTATGGATGCGATCACGGTCAGAAAGATGGGAAAGACAGCCTCGATTAATGATGTCGATATGACTGTGATCCCGGGAGAAACACTGGCAGAGCTGAATGCTCTGTCCGGACCTGCGGTCTCTCTGGTGGTGTTTTCTTCGGGATACCGCCCACGGCGCGGGGATCGCGTTGTTTATGACGGACAACAATGGACGGTCACACGGCATGAACGCTTTAACGGTAAGCCAATGATCTTTATTGAGTAAAGAGGTGTGGGATGAAGGGGCTTGAGAATGCTATCCGCAATCTGAACAGCCTTGATACCCGTATGGTGCCACAGGCCAGCGCATGGGCGATAAACCGTGTGGCACAGAAAGCGGTCTCGGTTGCCACCCGGCAGGTTGCCGGGAATACCGTTGCGGGAGATAACCAGGTGAAAGGGATCCCCCTGAAACTGGTACGTCAGCGTGTCCGGGTGTTTAAAGCCAGTCCGTCAGGAAAAATGACGGCCAGGATCCGCGTTAACCGGGGCAATCTGCCCGCCATCAAACTGAACACAACACGGCGGCGTGCTGGTGAAGGATTGAGAGTGGGAAAATACTTTTTCCGGGGGGCATTTATTCAGCAACTGGCGAATGGCCGCTGGCATGTTCTGAGGCGTCTTCCTGAAGCGCGTTTTGCAACAGGGCATGACCATCAGGGCAGGCCAAGAAAAAATCGTCTTCCTGTGGAGGTAGTGAAAATCCCGCTGTCCGGACCGCTGACACAGGCATTTGAAGATGCCCGCGACCGCATCATTGCTGCGGAAATGCCGAAACAGCTGGGGTATGCACTGAAACAACAACTGAGGTTATGGCTGACCCGATGAACCGACATACACAAATCCGCCAGGTCGTACTGGCACGCCTTCGGGAACAGTGTGGAGACAGCGCCACGTTTTTTGACGGGCTTCCGGCATTTGTTGATGCGCAGGAACTGCCTGCCGTGGCGGTGTGGCTGAGTGATGCTCAGTACACCGGAAAAATGACGGATGAAGATGACTGGCAGGCTGTTCTGCATATTGCTGTCTTCATCCGGGCACAGGCACCGGATTCAGAGCTGGATATGTGGATGGAGAGCACCATTTTCCCGGCCCTGAATGATGTACCAGCACTTTCCGGACTCATCGACACCCTGATCCCACTCGGTTTTAACTATCAACGTGATAATGAGATGGCCACCTGGGCGATGGCGGAAATCACGTACCAGATCACGTACACGAATTAAGGAGGTGGTAATGACCACACCAAATCCACTGGCAAAAACGAAAGGTGCGGGAACGACGTTCTGGATGTATACCGGCAAGGGCGATGCGTTTGCGAACCCTTTATCGGACACTGACTGGCTGCGTCTTGCGATGGTGAAGGATCTGCAACCTGGCGAAATGACCGCTGATGCAGAAGATGACACTTATCTCGATGATGAAGATGCAGACTGGAAAACGACAACCCAGGGGCAGAAATCAGTCGGTGATACTTCGGCGACGCTGGCCTGGCGTCCGGGGGACAGCGGGCAGAAAAAACTGGTTCAGTTGTTCGACTCCGGTGAAGTCTGCGCTTTTCGTATCAAATATCCCAACGGTACTGTTGATGTTTTCCGTGGCTGGCTGAGTTCACTGGGTAAAACCATTGCCTCAAAAGACGTGATGACCCGCACAGTGAAAATCAGCGGTGTGGGGCGTCCGTATCTGGCAGAGGAAGGCACTGAAATCGTGGGCGTTACCGGGCTGACGGTGGCACCGGCATCTGCCAGTGTAAAAGTGGGAGCAACCACCACGCTGACCTTTACAGTAAAACCTGACGGAGCCAGTGACAAAGCGATCAGTGTGCATTCGACAGATCCACAGACTGCCACGGTGACCCTGAACGGGCTTGTGGCCACGGTGAAAGGCGTGAAGCAGGGCAGTGTCAGCATTGTGGGCATGACTTCTGACGGCGATTTTGTGGCAGTGGCTACGGTGGCTGTCAGCGCCGCAGGTTAACAGGACGATACTCATCATTTGCCCCGGTTATCCGGGGCTTTTTTGCAGGTGGAGAACATGATGTTTCTGAAACAGGGCACGTTTAATTATGAAAAGCAGTCCGTGGTGCTCAGTGAGCTGTCCGGGCTGCAGAGAATTGAATATCTGGCGTTTGTTCAGCAGCGAACGGCAAAGTTTGATGCCGAAGAGGGAGAACTGCCGGAGGCTGAACGACAGATTGCTTTTCTACGGATGGGGATGGATATCAATGCCTGGCTGGTTTCCCGCTCACTGTGGAATGCGGAACAGTCTCAGGATGTTGAGACGCTTTGCGCATCCGTTATTACAACATGGTCGTATGATGCCCTGGGAGCGGGGGCGGAGATGGTTCTGTCGCTGAGCGGTATGGGAGCCATTGAGAATGCCGGGGATTTGGAGCATGAGGTGCTGACGCCGGAAAAGTCCTGACGCGGGAAATGCAGTTTGTCATGCGGCTTGCCCGGGAGTTCAGGCGGGCAGACTGGCGGCGGATGCTGTCGGAAATGTCGGCCACTGAGCTTGGTGAGTGGGGCGATTATTTCCGGATGCAGAGCTTCAGTGATGTGTGGATGGATGCGCAGTTTGCCTCGCTGAAGGCATTGATCGTGAGAATGGTGTCCGGCAGCAGTGATGCTGCGGTGGCTGATTTCAGCCTTTTACCGGAAGAGAACGGGATACCGGAGCGAACGGACGAAGAACTGATGCATCTTGGGGAAGGTATTTCCGGAGGTGTGCGTTATGGACCAGATAGCCAACCTGGTCATTGATTTGGGGATTGATGCGGCAGAGTTTAAAAATGAAATTCCCCGTATCAAAAACCTTCTGAATGGTGCAGCCAGCGATGCAGAACGGTCTTCTGCCCGTATGCAGCGTTTTATGGAGCGTCAGACTCAGGCCGCCCGGCAGACAACGCAGGCGGCTTCTTCGGGCTGCACATCGCTACCTGCGGCGACTTAAACGGCGAGAGTTTCATCACGCAGAGCGAAAACAGCTACAAGCGCCTCGTCGTGCGGGACAATCGGC
>ENA-ORSK01000855-ORSK01000855.1-human-gut-metagenome-genome-assembly--contig:-NODE-855-length-27818-cov-13.595001_pt1 | contig 27818 bp, 18 predicted proteins | sample MGYA00242192_ERZ509159 | MGnify/ENA primary metagenome ERZ509159 (study PRJEB26280, sample SAMEA2338663) | human gut metagenome | biome: human gut; feature: human-associated habitat; material: faeces...
AAGAACGAATGTATGTTAAACTTTTAAACGAAACCACTTTTCAAAGTGGACTCATATATTTATTTTTATCACTCTTATTTATATATACCCAATACTTCCTATTGTTCTTTCGGGTGCAAAGTTCGCAAAAAAATCGGAAATACGATAAGAAAAATCCCTATTTCTCGGTATGAATCTCCCTAAAAACTCAGCATTTCTGCTCTTTCTACGTTATTATAGACGATTGCGATGACAATTCGTTTAAAAGATAATGAAAAAAATCGTTCAGGAAATACTAATTATCATTCTAAAGGGGGAAAACTGCTCAAACGATTGCACTTTTTTTTGACATACATCAAAAAATAACGAATAAAACACGTATTTTCATGCATTTTATACCTAGAAATAGGTAGAAACCCCTATCTTTGCAAGCGGTTAACAAATATCAATAGGTTATGAATGATTTAATTAAGGTAAATTCAGAAAATCAGAATCAGGCTATCGATAGATGCCAACAGATTCTTCAGGATCGCCGCGAGGCTCTTGCCTCTAAGGCAAAGAGAAGAGGTTAATACTCTTCAGAAACAAGAAGTAAAGGAGGAAAGATGATGCTCTTATACAATATAAAGACGCATCCTTTCTTTTTAAAGAGAGATTTTTCGAAACGACTCTTAAATGATGAGTTTCAAAAATTTTGGGAAAAGAAAAAAACGTAAAAATCCCGTTGTCAGCCATCTGGCTTGTACAACGGGATTTTTTCGTTTTATTATATCAAGTCCGAGATTTTACTTCTCGTTCTTCACTGCCTTCATGATGATCTCGAAGTGATTACCACTCTTCAAGATGACATTCTTCAGGAAGTCTGAAATCTCAGATGCCTTCAGATTCTTCACCATCTCCTTGTAATCGCTATGAGTATCAACACCCATACGCTCGTATGTGCTCAACGCACCAAGCCAATAACCATTAGACTTCTCGCTAACAGCAGCCTGCTTCAGGAGAATCTCCTTCACCTTCTGAAGGTCTTCTGCATTTGGCTGGGCTACGGTCTCGTCCATACCCTTGAAGAAGTAAGGAATAGCGATATCCGACTTCTCTGGGTTCAACTGAGCCACAGCAGAAATAGAGATGGCAGCCTTGTTATCATAATCGCGAAGCAAACCATAGTTTGCTCCTGCATGATAAGCAGCGCTGAGTTCCTCACGGATAGTACGCAAATACTTCATCTCCAAAAGGCGGGCTGAAACATCAGCAAGAACCATATACTGCAAGGTGAATGGAGCCTTGGTATACCAGATCTCTGTTGCCTGGTTCTGTGGATTCTCCATTGCCTTGGTAAAGACATTGCTTACCTTACCCTTAGCATAAGGAATCTGCTTGTTCTTAAGCTTGAAGCCATTGTTTGGCAGACTGGCGATATACTGCTCGATGAGTGGGAGGAGAGTCTTCTCATCATAGTTACCTACGAAATAGAAGGTGAAGTCCTTGGCATTGCCGTAGAACTGCTTACCAATCTCCAGGATACGGTCGTAGTTGATATCCTTTATATCGCTTGCCTCTGGCACACGGGCAAGTTTGCTACCCAAATAGAGGGTGCTCTGAACAGAATCCTGATATACGAGGCTTGGGTTGTTGCTCTTGTTGGCAAGAACAGTAGCCATCATACTCTTCATATTGTCGAAGCTCTTCTGGTCCTTGCTTACTGCGGTCATCTTGAGATAGATGAGCTGCATCAGGGTTTCGATATCCTTAGGAGTAGAATTACCCTTCAAACCATGATTGAAAGGACTGAAGCTGAACGAAACACCAGCCTGCTTACCTGCCAAAGCCTTATCAAGCTCATTGCTTGAGAAATCGCCAAGCCCACTAGCATCGAGCACATCTGCTGCAAATGCAGCATTCAGGAAGTCTTCCTTGCCGAAAGTAGAATAACCCACATTGGCTGAAGCTGCGAAAGCAATCTCATTGTCCTTGAAATCAGTCTTCTTCAATACCACCTTAGCGCCATTAGAAAGAGTCAACTCCTTGAAGCCCAACTTCTTGTTCTCAACAGTCTTCTTAATCTTACCAGCCTTAGGAGCCTGAGCGATGAGAGGTTCCTGCTTAACATTATCCACATAAGCCTCGAGCTTCTCAGCACGTACCTGCTTTACGATGGCAGAGAGTTCCTGCTCTGTAGGATAAACAGCACCAGCCTGCTCGCGCATCATTACCAATGATACAAGGTTGGTATCGCTCTGGCAAACCAACTGCTTGGCATAGCTGTTGATAACCTCAAGAGGCAAGTTTGGAACTACCATCTTCCAGATCTGGCTTTCCTCTTCTACTGATGGAATAGGCTCGTTAGAAGTGAAGTTATCCACATACTGGGTGGTAAACTGCTCGTTCTTCATCTTATCCTTGTTGGCAAGCGCCTTGTCAACCTGGCTCATGAATTCATCCTTGGCACGCTGATACTCAGTAGCTGTGAAACCGAACTCATGCATACGCTGTGCCTCGCGGAGAACAGCAGCATAAGCCTCCTTAATCTTTCCTGGCTTAGCCACACCGGTAAGGGTGAAAGCATCCTTAGTGCTTGAAATCAGGTATGAACCATCACCGGCACTTGCCTGGAGATATGGACAGTCTGGCTCCAATGCCTTCTCAGCATAACGGGCAGCAATCATAGAAGAAATCACGTTATCCATGTATCCCTTCAGGAGATAGCTCATATTGCCCTTCAGAGAATCTGGCACAGCATTGTGCTTCATATAAACCTGGAAGAGATCAACCTGCTGCTCCTTATCCTTGTCGATAACATAGATGGCAGAATCATTATCAGATACTTCTACCTTCTCTATCTTAGCGGCATTCTTAGGTACCTTGATACCTGAGAAGAGTTCCTTAATCTTAGCTTCGATATGATTTACATCTACATCACCCACGATGATAATAGCCTGATTGTCTGGACGATACCATTTACGGTAGTAAGCACGGAGAGTTTCTGGCTTACAACCATCGATAACGCTCATCAAACCGATAGGGAAACGGTAGCCATACTTTTCGCCCTGATAGAGCTTAGGAAGTGAACGCTCTATCATGCGCTGCTGACCTACGATACGCATACGGTACTCATTGTGTACCACATCGCGCTCGTCATTGATGGCTTCCTTGGTAAGAGAGATACCGTTGCTCCAATCCTTGAGGATGAGCATGCATGAATCTACGGCTGTAGGGCGGGTAGTAGGTACATCGGTGAAGTAATATACGGTTTTCTCTACGCTGGTATAGGCATTGAGATTTCTACCATACTCCACGCCGATGCTCTGCAGGTAATCCTGGAGGGAATTACCTTTGAAGTGATCGGTACCGTTGAAGGCGAGGTGCTCGAGGAGGTGAGCCAAACCGCGCTGGTCATCATTCTCATTGATAGAACCCACTTTCTGTGCGATGTAGAAACTGGCTACATGCTCAGGATAACTGTTGTGACGAATGTAGTAAGTCAATCCATTATCAAGACGACCTATCTTCACATTCTTGTCTACCGGAATAGCTGGCATCTGCTGTGCCATCGCTGTACCTGCAGAAAGGAACAGCACAACTGCTGCAAAAATCTTTCTTAGTTTCATCTGATTTTAATTATTTATATATTTATTGTTTTCTATATCATTCTTTCTATATACCTTATTATATATATCATGCTACTTAACAAGTTCACCTATATATAACGGCAAAACCAGTAACATGGTTACTGTCTGCGATGCAAAATTAAGAAAAATAAAAAAGATTTGCAAACATTTTAGAGAATATCTTCCCGATGTATGCAAATCTTAACCTAAAACTAACATTGGAGGCAGAAAACCAATCCTAACCTACATGAAAACTCTTCATCCATGAACCTCTGAAGAGGCGGATAAGGAAGAGGATTCCCCTGAATGTGAGTTCGGTAGCCATCGCTATCCATACTCCCTCCAAGCCATAGCTCTTGGAAAGCGCATAAGCCAGAGTGAGGCGCACCAGCCACATGGTACCGAGATTGATCATCGCCGGTTTCCTGGTATCGCCCGCTCCTACACAAACACAGTAGGTCACGATGCTGGCTGCAAAGAATGGTTCAGCAAAAGCCTCGATGCGCAAACAGATGGTTCCCATCTCACGGATACTTTCTACCGGAGAAAGAACGCCTATCATCTCAGGAGCAAAGACATACATCACCACTCCCATCACAGCCATCACAGCCATTCCAAGTCCTACTGTCATATAGGCAAAATTCTTGCACAAACCTACTCGCCCAGCTCCATGCGTCTGTCCCACCAGAGTGGTAGCCGCATCACCAATACCATAACCCGGCATATAGCAAAGACTCTCTGCCGTAATAGCAAAAGAATGGGAAGCAATGGCTATATTGCCAAGAGGTGCCACAATCATGGTACTCACTATCTGCGCCCCGCTCATCAATATGTTCTGTATGGCTATCGGAATGCTGATTTTACAGGCATTATGAACATACGACCTGACCCAACGGAAACGGACATGGTCCTGACGGAGATTCAGTATCTTATTCTTGAAACCTGCAAGATAAAGATTAGGCAGAGAGATGCAGACATAAGCCATCGCCGTTCCTAAGGCAGCCCCCACGACACCCAACTTCAGGATATAGATAAACAGGTAATTGAATATCACATCGCAGATGCAGATCAATACTGCCATCACACTAGGCGTATGCATATTGCCCGCAGATTTCAGCATCATCTCGGATATATGATAAAGGAAAACGAATGGAAGTACCAGACCATATATCAGAAAATAGCGAGAGGAATTGGTGGCAATATCGGCACCTCCACCCAGCCAATAAGGCAGATAAGCATGAATGCCGACACAGAGAAGAGAAACAAAAATGCTGAACGCCACACCGCAAATCAGCGCATGACGAAACACCTGACGGGCATTTGCAAAATCATTAGCTCCAATAAAATGAGCTACCTGTACTGAAAAGCCAGTAGCCGCTGCACTGAGCAAACTACCAATAAGCCAGGTAGTTGACTCAATCAATCCGATACTGGCAGAAGCCTCTGCTCCCAGATGACCCACCATCGAAGCATCGATGAAGAACATCATCACCGTAGAAATCTGAGCCAGCATAGAAGGTATACTCAATCCTACAATAAGATTGAGTTTCTCGCGCCGATCCATCTCCCTACCCAGGCGAATCGACTCCATCAAATAATCTGTCTTCTTGCTATAAAGCATAAATTAATTTCTCGTATATCGCTCATACAAAAAAATATGTGCATATATCATTTCAAACATATGCACATACTTTTCTCTAAATCTTTATTCTTATTATTTAGTAATCCACTTCTTGCCAGAAGCTCTCTTATAGCTCTTGAGCACCATCTCAAAACGGAGCATTGAATAGCCTTGGATTGAAGAATTACCACTCTCGCCATAAGCCAGCTGGTATGGAATGAACACCTGCCAATGGTCGCCCGGATGCATCTTGAGCAATGCGGTGGTAAAGCCATCGATAAATCCACCGGCCACACTACGGGTAGGATTAGCTGTAGCTGCATCAAAAGTACCCGTAAAACTCTGGTCGAAGACGTAACCTTCCTTATAATTCTTAGTAGGAATGAAACGGCCACGATAGCTCACCTGTACCGAATCGGTAAGGATTGGAGAAGTTTTCCCCTCTCCCTTCTTCAGAACATGAACGATGATATTATCGCAATCCTTATAAGTAAGGGTCACTAAATTACCATTCTGATCCTTGTTCAGAGTCGGAGTCTGGTTTTCGAACGTCCAGTTCTTATAAACGTACCAGCCGTTAGCTTCGCCCATCTTCCTGGCATAAGCCAATGTATCGGCAAAAGCCTGCTCGTTACGCTCCTTCCAGTTGGCATATTCCGAGACAGTATCATCATCTTCGCTACATGATGACAGTGTGATCACTGCCATCATGAGGAAGAAGAAATATTTCAAACTCTTAAGATTCATCTAAATGTATTTGATTAATTAGAAGTTCTTGATTTCCTTGCCAAGCTTCTTCAATACGCTAGTGATGCTTACGCGCTCCTCGATGATGCTGCGAAGATCTGAGATAGCTACGCGCTCCTGCTCCATGGTATCACGATAACGCAGAGTTACCTTATGATCGTTTGGAGTCTCGTGGTCTACGGTGATACAGAATGGAGTACCGATAGCATCCTGACGGCGATAACGCTTACCGATAGAATCCTTAGGATCGCCATAGTGAGTATTGAAGTGGAACTTCAGCTCGTCTACGATTTCGTGAGCCAACTCTGGCAAACCATACTTCTTATCCAATGGGAACACAGCACACTTAACAGGTGCCAAAGCCTCTGGCAAACGCAAAACAACACGTGTCTCGCCATTCTCCAGCTTCTCCTCGCAGTAAGAGTGGCACATTACGCTGAGGAACATACGGTCTACACCGATAGATGTCTCTACATCGTAAGGTACATAGCTCTCGTTCTTCTCTGGATCGAAGTACTTGATAGAACGGCCGCTGTACTTCTCGTGCTGAGAAAGGTCGAAATTGGTACGGCTGTGGATACCCTCTACCTCCTTGAAACCGAATGGCATCTTAAACTCGATGTCGGTAGCAGCATTGGCATAGTGAGCCAGCTTCTCGTGATCGTGGTAACGGTAGTTCTCATTACCCATACCGAGAGCCTCGTGCCAAGCCAGACGAACCTTCTTCCAATACTCAAACCACTTCATCTCAGTACCAGGCTGGCAGAAGAACTGCATCTCCATCTGCTCGAACTCACGCATACGGAATACGAACTGGCGGGCAACAACCTCGTTACGGAAAGCCTTACCAATCTGGCAGATACCGAATGGCAACTTCATACGGCCGGTCTTCTGAACGCTCAGGTAATCTACGAAGATACCCTGAGCTGTCTCAGGACGGAGATATACCTTGCTTGTAGCATCGCTGGCAGCACCCATCTGGGTAGAGAACATCAGGTTGAACTGGCGGACATCAGTCCAGTTCTTGGTACCGCTGATAGGGCAGACGATACCCTCATCCTCGATAATCTGCTTCAGCATCTCCAGGTTAGGACCCTGCATAGCCTCAGTATAGCGGGCATGGAGATCATCAAACTTCTTCTGGTTCTCCAGAACGCGAGGATTAGTTGCACGGAACTGAGCCTCATCAAAGCTATCGCCGAAACGCTTCTTAGCCTTGGCAATCTCCTTGGCAATCTTCTCCTCATACTTAGCCATGTGATCCTCGATGAGCACATCGGCACGATAACGCTTCTTTGAATCGCGGTTATCAATCAATGGGTCATTGAAAGCATCTACGTGTCCAGATGCCTTCCATACTGTAGGGTGCATGAAGATAGCTGCATCGAGACCTACAATGTTCTCGTGCAACAACACCATACTCTGCCACCAGTACTGCTTGATATTGTTTTTGAGCTCAACACCATTCTGACCATAGTCGTAAACGGCAGCCAAGCCATCATAAATTTCACTACTTGGGAACACGAAGCCATATTCCTTGCAATGGCTTACAATTTTCTTAAAAACATCTTCCTGTGCCATGATTAAATCTTATTTTTTTCAAATTTTCGGCAAAGATACTCTTTTTTCTCGAAAAATTGTTGTATTTTTGCCATAAATTAATAAAATAAGTATTAAAAGCTATATATGAGCGACGAAATTAAAGATAAAAACGGTCTTGAAGAGGAAAAATCGCCAAATTTGGAAAATTCTTCTGCAGAATCTGAACAGGATGCTGCAGAAGATGCCAACGAGGAGATTTCGACCGAAGAACATTCCGATTATAAGCCGGTGAACCGATTCGATGCTTCTGCTGTACATCACCTCAGCGGAATGTATCAGAACTGGTTCCTCGACTATGCATCGTATGTGATCCTCGAACGTGCCGTTCCTCATATTGAGGATGGTTTGAAACCGGTACAGCGACGCATCCTCCACTCTATGAAGCGCATGGACGACGGAAGATACAACAAGGTTGCCAATATCGTGGGACATACCATGCAGTTTCACCCTCATGGTGATGCGTCTATCGGAGATGCTTTGGTACAGATGGGACAGAAAGACCTGCTCATCGATACGCAGGGTAACTGGGGAAACATTCTTACGGGCGACCGTGCCGCTGCTCCCCGATATATCGAGGCACGCCTCTCTAAGTTTGCTCTCGACGTGGTTTTCAATCCTAAAACCACCGACTGGCAACTCTCTTATGATGGCAGAAACAAGGAGCCTATCACGCTCCCTGCCAAATTCCCGCTGCTCCTGGCACAAGGTGCCGAGGGTATTGCCGTGGGATTGAGCAGTAAGGTTTTGCCACATAATTTCAATGAGATTTGCGATGCTGCCGTCCACTATCTCAAGGGCGAGCCATTCCAACTCTATCCCGACTTCCCTACAGGCGGTGCCATCGATGTAAGCAAATACAATGATGGACAGCGAGGTGGTGCATTGAAGGTAAGAGCCAAGATAGACAAGCTCGACAACAAGACACTCGTTATCAGCGAGATACCATTCAGTAAGACTACAGGCAGCCTCATAGATTCTATCACCAAAGCGGTAGAAAAGGGTAAGATTAAGGCACGCAAGGTAGACGATGTTACTTCAGCAAATGTTGAGATTCTTGTGCATCTGGCACCAGGAACCTCATCAGATAAAACGATGGATGCACTCTACGCATTCAGCGATTGCGAAATCAACATCTCGCCCAACTGCTGTGTCATCGAAGACAACAAACCTGTATTCCTCACTATCAGCGATGTATTGCGCCACAGCGTAGACCGCACAATGGGATTGCTGCGCAAGGAACTGATGATCAGAAAGGGAGAATTGGAGGAACAGCTCTTCTTCTCTTCTCTCGAACGGATTTTCATCGAAGAACGTATCTACAAGGAGCGAAAGTTTGAGCAGAGTAAGAGTCAGGATGAGGTTGTTGCCTTCATCGATTCAAAACTCGAACCATTCAAGGACAAACTCTTTACTGCCGAAGTAGACGGTAAGGGTATGGTAGAGTATGCCTTCCATCGGGAAATTACCCGCGAGGACATTCTCAAACTCCTGGAAATCAAGATGCAGCGAATCCTTAAATATAATAAGGATAAGGCAGACGAACTGCTGATGAAGATTAAGGCTGAACTTGCTGAGATTGAGAACGACCTGGCTCACATGACCGATGTTACCATCAACTGGTTTGAATATCTCAAGGGCAAGTATGGAAAGAACCATCCTCGCAAAACAGAAATCAGAAACTTCGATACCATTGAGGTGACTAAGGTGGTAGAGGCTAACCAGAAACTCTATATCAACCGTCAGGAAGGTTTCGTTGGTACAGGTTTGAAGAAGGATGAATTCGTATGCAACTGCTCCGACCTCGATGACATCATCATCTTCTATAAGGATGGTAAGTTTAAAGTCACCAAGGTAGCCGACAAGATATTCGTTGGCAAGAATATCCTCCATGTTCAGGTATTCAAGAAGAACGATAAGCGCACCATCTACAACTGTGTTTACCGCGACGGCAAGCAAGGCGATTACTTCATCAAGCGATTCAACGTAACCGCCATGACCCGCGACAAGTTGTATGACATCACCCAGGGCACACCTGGCAGCCGCGTCATCTACTTCACCGCCAATCCGAATGGAGAGGCAGAAATCATCAAGTGTACGATGGAGCCCGACCTGACGAAGAAGCGCCAGAGCATCTTCCTGGAGAAGGATTTCTCAGACATTCTGATCAAGGGACGTGCTGCCAAAGGTAATCTCCTTACCAAGCGCACCATTCGCCGCATCGGTCTGAAGAGTCACGGCCACAGCACGTTAGGAGGCAGAAAGGTTTGGTTCGACCCAGACGTAAACCGCATCAACTACGATGAGAACGGCCGCTTCCTGGGCGAATTCAATGATGATGAATCTATCTTGGTAGTACTCGACAACGGAGAATTCTACATCACCAATTTCGATGTCAACAACCACTACGAGGACAACATCATCCGCTTAGAGAAATGGGATGAGCACAAGATCTGGACGGCAATCCTTTACGATGCCGACAATCAGGGATATCCATACATCAAGCGATTCACGATGGATGCCACCAAGCGCCATCAGAATTTCATGGGAGAGAATCCTAACTGCAAGCTCATCTTGCTTACCGATACGGTTTATCCACGCATCAAGGTTACTTATGGCGGTGTGGATGCCATCCGTCCTGCCGAAGAAATCGATGCCGAGCAGTTCATTGCGCAGAAGAGTTTCAAGGCAAAGGGTAAGCGCCTCACGACATGGAAGATTGAAAGTATCGAGGAACTGGAACCAACCCGATTCCCAGAGCCTCCTTCTGAGGATAATGATGAGGAACAGGATGGTTCTGACTCAGAGAATGAAGGTGAAAACCTGGATCCGGATGCTGGCAAAAGCGAGCAACAGGTGATTGATGAACTGACCGGTCAGACCAACCTCTTCTCTGAAAAAGATTTCGAAGAAGACCAGAAGGATAAAGACTGGTTATCGAAGCAATAAAAAGCGCTAAGAAAGCGCAAGGAAAGCACAAAAGAAAGCGCAAGAAAAGCGCAAGGAAAGCGCCCATCATAAAAAAGGAGCTTAAGCCCAAAAAGCTTAAGCCCCTTTTTTATTATCTAGCCATTTGCATTTCGCGCTTTAGCGTTTAGCGTTTCGCGCTTCAGCGTTTCGCGTTCAGTAAAAAAGAAGCCAGTCCCCCTCCTGCCCCCGTTCCAGGCGATTCCATCGCCTGTCCCCCAGCAGTCAGTAGCCTTCATTTTTACCTTTTATACCCCGCCAGCTTTTTCAGGCAGTATTCCTTAAAGTCATTCCAATGGTAATAAGGTGCCACATCGCTCTTGATAGGCAAAGTAGCCTCATCTTCATTCAAAAGCACCTTCACCAGCACATCATTCGCCTTGTTTCTATAAAAAACAAACTGCAAATTCGTAGCCATCGGGGTAATCTTATAATCCCACCATTGAGAAGCAATCTTCTCCGGATCCTTAATCTCTTCGCCATATCCATTCAAATCCAGCAAACAGGTAAGCGGAGTAACCATCGTATCGTGTCCATATCTCAATGTAGCGCCCGGATGCGGCAAGGCGATGCAGCTATCTGCCTTCTGGATGATGTTTCTCAAGAGATTGCGCTGGGAGAACGGCTGCACATTGCCCGTATAAGGCGAGTTGCCGTAAGCCATCTGCCACGAGATGTTGGCATTCAGCCAGTTCTGATACAGTTCCTCCTCCGTAAAGAGGTCATAGAGCGAAACCTTGCCCCTCAGTTCCGTGCCTTGGATTGAGCTTGCCATCTTATAAAGTTTGCTGTTCAGGTCACTCTGGTTGATATTCTGCTTCACCCAGGCAGGGTCGTTGAACAATTCCTGCATCACACGGCTATAGCTAACGTGCTTCTGTGCAAATTCCTGCAGTGCCACCTTGATACCCACGCTATGCTTCAAGCTATCCAGGTATCTGTCGTCTTGGTTCATATAATACATATCATGCTCGCTGGCATCATGGAAGATATGAAGTTTCGGATTCATGCGAAGCATCTGCTGCAAACCGTTCTCCATAGAGAGGATGCATCGGATTACCAAAGTGCTTCGGGCCTCAATATTCGTATTACCGGCAAAAATCTCAGGGAATCGCTCCATCATTCTTCTGGTGATACCCTGATGCTGGAGAGCTCCGAGCGGAGTCAGTTCGCCATCGCGCCCCTTCGCCTCCTCACGAATCATCTTCACCTTAGCCAGCGTTTCCTCGCCCTTAGCTGTCAGTTTGCCCTCCTGCTTCGCTTTGAGCAGAGAGAAATAAGGCACATCATAAGCCTTCTTGCCAATCATATAGCGGGAACCATGCCGCCCATAATGGCTCAGATAGAAAGGCTTATACCCCTTAGGAGCCGCAGTCAACTGCTTCTGCGGACCACGATAAGCTACATAGTTACTACCCGAAAGCGTAACATCCCGCTTGAAATCCTCTTGCGGAGTCTGTGCTGTCAGAGGCATCGTCAATGTAAGAGATGCCAACAATAATAGATTCTTTGTATTCATTGTTATCATATAATTTTGTTTGGGAAACATGCAATTTCATTTAATTCCAATTCATCAGTTTTCTCAGGAACGGAAGCAATTCTGCCGCCATCTTCCGATGCTGCAACATACTAGGATGCCAGCTGGCGCCATAACCTAAATCTCCTTTCTGGAAACTGAAATCGAAACGGTAAATGTTCTTATCGGTTTTATTGGCATCAGCACAGATTCTATCAAGTACAGTTCGCTGCTTGCTACTCTCCTTCTCGCCGAGCATCGGACCTGTCAACATCACAATCTTTGCATGAGGATACTTGCTACGTACCGTTTTAATAAACATGCGATAATTCTTCTCGTAGAGTTGAATATCATAATTCTTGGTAGAAAGATCGTTCGTACCCAGATTGATGCAGACTAACTGAGGCTGATACTTGGCAAAATCCCATTTTTCATCATGCTGGTCAAATAAAGTATATTCATATTGCCAAGGCATGTTATCGGCATCACCTGTCTTCGGACCATTATAATTACGATATACACCGATACCACTACGGGAGATAGAAGTATGCTGAGCCTTCAGACTGTCACTTACGATATTGGCATAAGTAAGCCAATGATTCTCGGTTTCATCCTCAAAAGGATCAGACATGTTGATACTTTCTACACCATAACCGCAGGTGATTGAATTTCCGATAAATTCAATCTTCCGTTCCGGGAGAGCCGGAGCCTCAACGAGCTGACATTCCTTATCAAGAACGAATCCCCTGAATTCCGGTTTGCGGAACAAGCCTTCTATCACATACATCACCTTAGCATGATGCACCCCCTTTGGCAAAGCCGCAGCCAGGGTTACAACCGAATCGCGTTCGGCATTAAAGCCCACTTTGAAAGGTTCGCAACCATCAATCTGCGCCATGAAATATCCAGTCTTCGGGCGACACAGCATTTTCAGAGAAGACCCTTGAAAACTAGCCTCAATCGTAGTTCCCGGATAATTGAAACTGGCTACATCAGGATTCTTAGCAAAGCTCACACGCCCAACATACTGAATCATCGGATGAGAAGCCTTTACGATCTCTCCCTCAATAGGAAGAGTAGTTGATTTCTTCACATTTCCAGCCATCATCGTGGAAGAAACCATCAATGTAGCCAGCATCATAACCCATACTTTTTTCATATTCCTGTTATTATAGTTTTTATCTGTCCTTACCATTCTGCCTTCATTTTTTGCAAAATAAAAATAGAACAGTATCTGTTTGCAAAATTACCATTATTTCTCGTAAAAAGCAAGTAAAACCATCATTTTTTTCATTTTTCTTCTTTTTATTCAAATTATTATTGTATCTTTGCACCCAAGAATGCGCTTGTGGCGAAATTGGTAGACGCGCTAGACTTAGGATCTAGTGGTTTAGGCCGTGTAGGTTCGAGTCCTATCAGGCGCACAAAAAAAAATGCTAAGTAGTTAATATATAACTATTTAGCATTTTCTTTTAATATAACTACCTGTCTTTTTACACCTTTTTGTCAGATCCTTCTCCCAAAGCAGAGAGAGACCTACATCATCCCTTCCAGTTTTTCCTGTGCCTCGCGCATATCTTTTTCAAAATTCACATGGTCTAGAAGGAATTCCGTTCTGCCTTGCGAAAGAAGAAGATAGAGCTGCGGATTCATGACCTCTACATACTGGGCGATGGCATACTCTATATCATCACGCTGCGTAGGATTGGTGGAAAATTCGAAAACCCTGAGCTTCTGATGAATAAAGCAATATGCCGACTCTATACAATCTCTGGTGATACCCCCAGCCAAGAGAGCATCACCATTATTATTCTGATTCATTCTGAATATCCTTTCTATTTCACGCCCTTCATCGACAAGGCGATGCGCTTGCGCTTCAAATCTACTTCTGCCACTCTCACCATCACATGCTCATGAAGTTTTACAACCTCAGAAGGATCCTGAATGTAACGGTTTGACATCTGGGAAACATGAACCAGACCATCGTTGTGGACACCTATATCTACAAAGGCCCCAAACTTGGTAATGTTGGTAACAATGCCCGGCACAACCATGCCCACCTGCAAATCCTCTATCTCCTTGATGCTGGCATCAAACTCAAACTTCTCTACCTCACCACGAGGGTCCAAGCCCGGCTTGTCAAGCTCAGCCATGATATCGGTCAAAGTAGGCATACCCACCTCAGCACTCACATATTTCCGGATATCAATCTTCTTCTGCAGCGCCTTGTCTTCTACCAGCTGCTTCACCGTTACGCCCTGATCTTTCGCCATCTGCTCTACCAGCGCATAGCGCTCCGGATGAACGGCACTGTTATCCAAAGGATTCTTAGCGCCAGGAATGCGGAGGAAGCCAGCACACTGCTCGAAGGCCGAAGGACCCAGACGTGGCACCTTCTTCAACTGGGCACGGGAAGCGAAGGCTCCATTCTCGCGGCGATATTCCACGATGTTCTTGGCAAGCGTAGGTCCCAAACCGCTCACATAGGTCAGCAGATGCTGCGATGCGGTATTCAGGTTGACACCCACCGAGTTCACGCAACTCATTACCACCGTATCCAGACTCTTCTTCAACTGAGTCTGATCCACATCATGCTGATACTGTCCCACACCGATGCTCTTCGGATCAATCTTCACCAATTCTGCAAGCGGATCCATCAGTCTTCGTCCGATGCTCACAGCACCACGCACGGTAACATCCTCATCCGGGAACTCATCTCTTGCAATCTTCGAAGCCGAATAGATAGAAGCGCCATCCTCGCTCACCACATAGATATCTACCGGATGAACGAAATCGATACTATGCAGCCAGTCGCTGGTTTCGCGGCTTGCCGTACCGTTACCTACAGCCATTGCCTCCACCTGATACATCTTTACCATGCGCTGGATGGCAGCCGTTGCCTCGCTCTTTTTGTTGCGAGGAGGATGAGGATAAACGATTTCATGATGAATCAGATTGCCCTGCGCATCGAGACAGCAAGTCTTGCAACCATTGGCAAAACCCGGGTCAACCGCCATCACGCGTTTCTGTCCGAGAGGAGCCGCCAACAGAAGCTGGCGCAGGTTTTCGGCGAAGACCACAATAGCCTCCTCATCCGCCTTCTGCTTGCTGAGCGCAGCAAATTCGGTTTCAATGCTAGGCTTCAGCAGTCGCTTGAAGGCATCATCCACCGCTTCACCCACCAGCGTCTGGCACTCACCGAAACCATGTACATAGTGGCGCTTTAGTTTATCCTGACACTGCTCATCATCAGCCGAGATGCTGACACGCAAGAATCCTGCCGCCTCGCCTCTACGCATAGCCAGCAGTCGGTGCGAAGAACATTTCTTCAATGGTTCTGAGAAATCGAAATAATCGGAGAAGCGCTGCGCCTCTTCCTCATCCTTCTTCTTGGCTACCACCTTAGAAGTGATGATGGCACCGCGTCTGAACTCACCGCGAATCTGATTGCGGCTCTGCTCATTCTCGCTTACGGTTTCGGCGATGATGTCCTTGGCTCCCTGAAGTGCAGCCTCCACATCCTTCACCTTATCGCCCACAAACTTCCTGGCAGCCTGTTCCGGATTGCGCTCACGCTGGAAGAGGAGCAGCTGTGCCAGAGGCTCCAAGCCTGCCTCACGTGCTATCTGTGCACGGGTGCGGCGCTTTGGCTTATAAGGAAGATAGATGTCTTCCAGTTCGGTAGCATCCCAGCACTGTTCGATGCGTTTTTTCAGTTCATCCGAGAGTTTTCCCTGTTCCTCGATGGTTTTGAGGATAGTCTCCTTTCTCTTCGCCATCTCAGAGAGTTTCTCGTTAGCCTGTGCGATGGCTTCAATGTTTACCTCGTCCATATTACCGGTTTTCTCCTTGCGGTATCGCAAGATAAACGGAATGGTGCAGCCCTCTTCGAGCAGCGCCAGAGTATTTTCTACAGCCTGCTCCTTCAGATTGAGCTGGGCTGCTATCAGCTTTGTAAATTGATTCATTTATGATATTTATAAAATAAGATTCAAACTGTTCGTTCGTGCAAAGATAGAGAAAAAAGTTGGTTTGCCCAAATATTCCCTCATATTATTTGGCGGTTTCACTAAAAAATCGTAGCTTTGCAGCAGAAATAGCTTTAGATACATTCAGCATGCCTACATTTCTTGATTTACATCAACAATACGGCTTGTTTTGCAAGAAAAACTGAGAAATAGTTTTGAGTTTCAAGTTATTTCCTATACCTTTGCCGCCGAATTAGAGAGTGCAGGGCATGTCTGGGATGTGCTTTGCTATCATAAATAAAGGGGCTGAAAAGCTACCTGATTAGAGTGATAAAAGAAAGTAATAATTAAAAGAAAAGATTGATTATGAAGAAGATTATGTTGAGCCTTGCTATGGCTCTCGTTTCAGTTTGCGCTAGCGCACAGGTTTACATCGGTGGTACAGCTGGTATTTCTAGCAACAAGTTTAAGGGTGGTGACAGCAAGACAGCTTACGCCCTGATGCCTGAAATCGGTTACGAATTCAACAACAAGTGGGAGGCTGGTCTCGAGATTGGTATCAAGAAGGGCGAAGTTTGCAAGCTTTCTCCTGTAGGTGAATCTACAACATTCACTGTAGCTCCTTACGTACGTTACACAGCCGTAGAAACCAAGTTGGTTAACCTCTTCGTAGAAGGTACAATCGGTTACAGCAGTTACAGCAAGGGCGGTGGCGATGCCTACGAGGTAGGCATCAAGCCAGGTTTGGCTGTTAAGCTTTCAGACCACGTAAACTTCATCACAAAGGTAGGTTTCCTCGGTTACAAAGGTTATTCTCCTGACCATGGTGACAACTCATCAACATTCGGACTTAACGTAGATGCGAGCAACATTTCATTTGGTGCTATCTACAAGTTCTAATCTTAGGATGCTCATTTACTCATAAGCAATAATATCAGGGGCGCAAGCGATTCCTTTCCTGGAAACAGCTTGCGCCCCATTTTTTATCTGCAAGCGAACACGCTTTTACTCTTCACTCTTCACCTTTCCTTCGGAAACCCCTGTGTTTATCGGCATTCCGAGGGGTGAAGAGTTTGCAGCGACTCTTCACCCACTCTTCACCACTCTTCACCGATTCCAAAGACCAACAGGCGTAAATTGCAGCGCAAGACCGCTAGGCGTCCCTGAGGAGGGTGTGTCATAAGTCTGGATGTTGGCGCATAACAGTTGACCATCGCATGCACATCACCTGTTGTGCATGCGCATATCAGCTGTTATACAAGCGCACAACAGCTGTTGTGCGACCGAAGATACTGGCTGTTTCAACAACATATTCTTACTCTTCCAACAACATATCCTTACTCATCCAACGACATATCCTAGCTCTTCAAACAACAAGAAAAGGGTGAATCATAAACTTATGACACATCCTCCGCCGAACCAGCTAAGGTGAAGAGTGGTGAAGAGTGGGTGAAGAGTGTCCAAGAACTCTTCACCCCTCGAAACGCCCATAAACACTGGGGATTCCGAAGGAAAGGTGAAGAGTGAAGAGTATTTCCTTATCCCTTACTTACAACATTTTTACAGGCATTTACGCTGACTGTTGCATTAGAACAGCCAACTAGCGAGTGTATGGCTAGTCAGCTGTTCTACATCCGCCTGTACACTATTTCCGGTTAACAGCCAACTTATTCCTCGGCAGAATACTTTTCCATAACAAGGCTATAATCGCTACATACTGATAAAAATCTCTGGCAGCTATAACGAAATTGGGGACAAAGGAAACTTATTAACAAAAATAAATAAGCAAAAAGTTTGGAGTTTTAAAAGAAAAAACATTTATATATGCACCTTGGAAGGTGCACATTGCGCATAAATATGCACCTTCCAAGGTGCATATGCTACAAATTTAAAGAGCGCAACAATAAATAAGGGGCGTGCTTAAATGAGCACGCCCTCAGACGAGAGATTTTTAAAAACACTTTTTACAGCAGAAAAATGCGTATTTACGCAAAAATCTTTTGTAAATTCATCCAAAAAGCGTATTTTTGCAGCAGAAAAATGCGTATTTACGCAAAAATCTAACGTAAAATTAAATCAATATATATAGATAGATTATGATCATGAACGCAAAAGATACATACAGCAACTGCTCAATAGCAGACACAATGGACTGGTAAAAATCATCACCGGTATTAGAAGATGCGGAAAGTCTTTCCTGCTATTCAACTTATTCAAGAGACAACTCAAACTAGATGGTGTAGACAAAGAGCACATCATAGAAATGGCTTTTGATGACTTTGGCAATAAGGTATATCGCGACCCTGATAAGTTCTACCAGTATGTAAAGAGCCTCATCAAGGACGGTAGGATGTATTATATCCTTTTGGACGAGGTGCAGATGCTGAAAGATTTTGAGGATGTTCTGAATGGATTGCTCCATATCCCCAATGCTGACGTATATGTTACAGGCAGCAACGCCAAGTTCTTGTCAAAGGACATCATTACCGAGTTCAGAGGTCGAGGCTACCAGATTCATATTTCACCACTCAGTTTCTCCGAATTCATGTCTGTCTACCAAGGCAGCCAAGAGAGCGGTTGGGTAGAATATCTACAATATGGCGGACTGCCACCTGTCATCCTACAACCTACAGATGAAGATAAGATTAGGGTACTTAAAGACCTTTGGCAAGAAACTTACTTGATTGACATTCTTAACAGAAATCGCATCAAGAACAATGCTGAGCTAGAAGAACTTCTCTGTATGTTATCATCTGGCATAGGAGGACTGGTAAATCCTCAAAAACTATCGAATACATTCAAGACCAACAAAAATATATCCATTGGCTCTACCACTCTGAAAACATACATCGATTATTGCTCAGATGCCTTTCTTATAGAGGAAGCCAAGAGATACGACGTGAAGGGAAGAAAATATATCAGTACTCCTATGAAGTATTACTTCAACGACTTAGGACTGCGCAATGCACTCATCAATTTTCGCCAAATAGAGAAGACCCATCTCATGGAGAATGCGATATATTGCGAGCTGAGAAGACAGGGATTCAATGTGGATGTAGGCGTGGTAACAGTGAATGGGAAAGACGAAAACGGCACTAGTTATCGCAAACAACTAGAGGTAGACTTCGTGTGCAACAAGGGCAGTCGCCGATGCTATATCCAGTCGGCCCTCAGCCTGTCATCGCAAGACAAGATAGAGCAAGAAATCAACTCATTGCGCCGCATAGATGATGGTTTCGAGCGAATCGTCATTGTGGGCGAAAGCCTCATCAGCAACCGTGATGCAAATGGTATACTCTTCATGAGCATCTATGATTTCATGCTGAATGACTTATAATCAACGATAAATAAGGGGCGTGCTTAAATGAGCACGCCCCCAGACGAGAGATTTTATGTATTCTTTTCACAAAGAATTCTATAAATATATATTTATTTCATGATGGAAAGTTTAGGTGTCGCAACGTTCATCTTCTTGCGAGCACCCGAAGCATCTATCTTCAAGAGATAAGGTGCTATCATATTCATCAAACCACCAATACGGGTGTCACCTGTGAACTCCTTTGAAGAGAATGCGTAAAGCGACAGATAATCTACGTTATAAGTCCATGAACCATCATTTTCGAACTCAGCATAGGTTCCATCTTCATCATTATGGAAAGCAGCAGAGTAGGTAACAGACGGAGACCATGTTATATAACCAGCCTCCGAATCACCTAAAACGATACCCATATTATAGGTTGTATTCTCATCTACCTGGTAATCACCAATATAAGAACCTGCAGCAATAGACAACTTACAAGAAGCCGCATCGAAAGTTACAGGAATTGTAAAGCCTAATTGAGGCAATATCAAGGATAGCTTTCCTGCCTCATCAGCTACCAAGTTTGCATTAAATGCACTTGTCTTACCCGTTGAAGCATTTGTAAATGCCAGATAATACGTGCCTGCAATATCTTCTGCAAAATCATACTGAGAAACAAGAACAGAATCCTTAAACTCTCCAAATGAATACTTTACGTAAGCCTGACGCATATGACCAGTTTCATTGACTGCAGAAGAAACTACTACGCTGTCATTCTCAACACTGGCAGTAAGCCAGTCTGCAGTAGTAGAAACAACCGTTTTACCATTGGTATTCAAGGCAAAAGCCTCTCGTGATGCGCCATTAGCTAAGGAAACGGCAGTACCCATATCACTCTGGAAATAGAAACCCTGCTGCTGTACTGTTACATTTACAGAATCTACTCCAGACTTGATGGTAAGCAAACAGGAACGGCCATTATTAGTCTCGTTATTATCTACCGAAACCTGAACGGTAGAATCATTCAGAGCCGTAGCCTTACACCAGTCGCTGGCACTGGAAAAAGTGATAGGACCTTGCGACTTAACCACAACAGTTCCTGTACCAGCACTGGCAGAGAACAAAACATCTGATTTTACCACAGAGATGGTAGACGCACGATTGTATTCTGCCCCTACCTCATCGTCGTCGCTACAAGCGACGAACGACAAGGCCAAAGTAGCCATACATATTAAACTAAATATCTTTTTCATATCAAATTCATTTTTTATTGTTTAACCAATCCGTACAAATATGGAAGACGGTTGCTACCATTAATCAACCATGAACTATTATTGAACTGACCAACAGAAGAACCTGATGGAGTTATCAACCACAAAATGAACGAATCCGTAACCAAGCCTGAATAAGAATTAGTCTGGAATGTATATACAGGTTTTTCTGTATCCATATTCCACTGTGTCTGAACTCCGGCTTCCGATGCCCAAGTAAGGTTACCACCAGCTTCAAGACCCCAAGCGCAGAGCCAGACATCGTTGCCACCATATGAGCCAACAATCTGAGAGTTCAATTCCAGGTTACCCTTGCTCTTGTTAAACTTCAGTACAGGCTTGATATTATCATTGAGACCTTCCATGATAAAGCCAGACTTATCTTCTGTAGGTGTCAATGTAACATTGAGAGCATAATAAACACTCTTACCGGTAGATGGATTCTTATGTGGCCAATAATACAGTTTATAATTACCTGCATATTGCTCATACTTCACATAATCGGCTGGTAAAGTACCATTAAATGTTACGGCAGTACCGCCAGAAGTTACACCAGTAAACGTGTTAGTCTCAGCATTGAAGTTCAAAGAACTCAGTAGCTCGCCATTGATACTGAATGGCATGTAGAAACGAATACCAGTATCAGTAAAGGCAAAAGCCTGCTGCTGTGCATTGGAACCATCCTCATTGCTAATCAGCAACTGTTTGTTATCCAAATCAAATTCACCCAAGAATTTTGTATCACCAACAGTACCTTGCAGACCAGAGACGATGAAATTGTCTTCCATTTCCAGTACCTTATTGATATACTCTTCAGGTGAAGTTTCCAGCTTACGGAAATAGAAGGTATTTCCTGTCTTCTTGCCATGTACCTTGATTGCATCATCACCGATAGAATCTACAACAAATTCGAAATCACCATGATATGCCTCATAGTTGCCAGCTGATGGTGTAGCAAAGAGATGCATCAGATCATTATATGTATCAAATGTCAAGACCGGTCCCTGGTCATTTGTCATCTTATAAAGACTTTCACAGGAATTGCCCGGATTCAGGTCACTAGAAACCGTAGCTTTTCCATCAGCAAACTTTATGGTGAAAACACATCCGCCATACGACTGGGCCTCCTCTGGATAATATTCCAAGAGCCAGCCATTTTCTGCACTAGTAAACGCCTTATCGGCATTATCCATTGCATCTTGTACTCGCAAGGCAGCATCCTTGTCGAAGATTTCCTCTTGATCTTTCAGACAAGACTGAAAGGCGAACATCGGCAAGAGGAGCAATATATATATGAATAGTTTCTTTTTCATATTCCTTTAATGTTAGAGTTATTTCACACTAATATCTGTCAAATCAACTTTGCCTGCAGCCAAATCTGCCTGACGACGAAGAATCGTATCACGGAGTTTGTCCATATCAATACCCCAGGAATCCTTCATGTAGCTCTTAACGATATCAAGTTTGGCCTGCAGAAGAGGTGCACCGTTCTCTCCAGCCTCAGCCATCCATTCATCCCACTGCTCCTTAGAGTTGGTTACATATAAAGACATCATCTCTGCAAAATCCTCCGTATCAGAATGCTGAGCATAATCAGAAATAAAGCCTCGTTCCAAGTAACCCACATTAAAAGGTTCTTCACTCCAGGAATCTGCGACATAAGAATTACCGGTAATCAACTTAAACTCAGCAGAATATTCTTTAGTCTGATTCAGAATATGGGTAAACTCATGATGAATCGTCTTAAAATAGTAATGGTTCAACGCAGCAGGACTACTCTTGTATGTATCAAGATAATTAACACCCGTCAGCAAGATTTTCTTGCCGCTTTCTGCAGTACCTAAGATAATAGTACCATTGTTACGATACTCCCACTCACCGATGGTGAAAATCATCTTAGGGAAGTGGTTACGTGTAAAATCGATACCGGCAACCTCATCATAAGATTCCAGACAGAGATATTTCACCAGATGTGCCATCTCGATAGCCTGGTTTAACTCTGCAGGAATGGTATAATAATCAGCATCGGTCTCTTTATACTCATAACGATACTTGAACTCCAGATTATACGGATTGACAAAATTGGCAGTGAGCCACTTGTCAAAGTCGTTGGCCTGCTTCTTATCTATCGTAATTACGCTCTCGGCATTCAAGTCATCTTCTGAACAGGAAACCAAGGCTGTACCTGTAGATACCGCAAGCAAAGCATATAATAAATACTTTTTCATTTTCTTTCCTTATTATTGTTAATAACTTGGTTCTTCCTCACTACATTATTCTGTAGGAGTTGTAGCAGTTGTTGCCTTGCGTGGATTAGCAGGGCAACCAGCATCGCGAACCTTCGGTGGTATCTGGATGGCACGGCGTTCATCATCCTTCGTCAAGACATCAGTCTTCACAGCTGGCAAACCATTTGCACTCATAGTACGACGAATGATTTCTATACCATATCTCTTGATATCAAACCAACGAAGGCCACCCTCCATGGTTTCGATACGGCGGAAATTCAGCATACACTGAAGCATGCACTCCTGTGTGCTACCCTCAGCATCAATAGAGAACGCAGGATTCAGATGCTTCTTAATGGTAGAATTAATACCCTTAGGATCATCATCGGTAACCGTATAAGAATAAGGTATGTCCTTGTAGAATTCTGTGATGTTCTCTGGTGTAAGTACCTTGTTGGTATTCACCATATTCTGCATCCAGAGTGTCAGATCGGCTGCAGCCTCATCATACTTCTTCAGCATGATATAAGCCTCAGCACGGTTGAGCAAACATTCGTCTGTAGTAAACGTGGTAATCACTGTACGGCGATAACCTATCTGTGCCACAGGATCAGAAAACTCAAACTTATAAGGCATCTTCCAGAAGATAGTCTTATCAAGGTTGGTTGCAGTATATGTCTTCATGTCGGAATAGAAAGAAGCACTGCCCCAAATATTTCCAGCCTTACCATCCTCATGACTTGCAACATACGAACCATGAGCATATTTTGAGTAAACTCTGTAAGGACCAAATGCCAAACCTAAGCTACTTACAGCCGTATTAAGCATAAGATTACAGTTTACACCTGCATCAATATACTGATTAGTAACAGCATCATAAGTCTGCGTCATACCAGCAATGGCTTTCCAGTCACGCAACATGGTCTTAGGCTGACTTCCCAGACACTTAGTGGCATATTCTACAGCCTTGTCCCACTTTTCATAATACAGGTAGAAACGGGTAGCAAAAGCATAGGCTGCACGAGTATTGAAATGATACTTAGGCACCTCCAGATGAGAATCACCTACCAAAGGTAAAGCCTCCTGAATATCCTTATCTATCTTTTCATAAGTTTCGGCTACAGTACCACGAGGAGTCTGTGCCATCAACTCACTCGAAGTCTTACTAATATACGGAATACCTGCATCTTTCGTACTGGTCTGAGAGTTATAAGCCTTTGAGAAAAGGTTTACCAAAATAAAATGATTGTAAGCACGACAGAGCAAAGCTTCTGCCTTTTCTTCCTTCAGCGAAGTTGTGGTGGCACCACCCATCTCTTCAATACCATCAAGAGCCAGATTGGCATTGGCGATGGCATTATAGCTAGCCTCCCAATAATCCTCAGGAGAATCATTGTCACCCTCTGTTACATCCTCCCAGGCGTATACCTGATCGACGAAGCGGTCGGTATTAGGATTCGACTCTCCATAATTATCAGAATTATCAGACATAAGTTCTGTAACCAGCGCATATGTCTTGTCGGGATAAGCTGAAGTCAAGATGCTCTTTACCTTTTCTTCAGTATCTATTGTCGTACGGTTGTCTGGCAATGTATCCAGGAAATCATCGCATGATGTAAACGATGCTCCCGCAGCAAGTACCATCAACACATATAATATTTTCTTCTTCATACGTTTTTCTTCCTTAAAAAATTAAATACCCAAGTTCAATGTCATTGTAAACTGACGAGCCATAGGAACGGCAACACCACCCGTATTGAAGAATTCAGGATCCTGACCATTCAGCTTCTTATCTGCATAAATCAAGAAGAGGTTGGTACCCTGCAATTTCAATGACAGATTGCTTAATCTCAAAGCTGAAGCCCATGCCTTAGGGAATTCATAGCCCAAAGATATTTCCTTCATACGAATAAAATCGCCCTTAGCAATACGCTCTGTTGAATAGTTATATGCATTATAAGCATACTTCAAATCGGTATCCATCTTGTTCTGAGTCTTGCTGGCGATAACAGGAACCGAAGTTCTGTTCTCGTCACCTGGCACTGCCCAACGATTCTTAAACTCCTTAGGAGTAGAAGTCAAATCATCATATTCATTACTGAAAACAGGATCCAGACGAACTACATTACCAAACGAATAAGTAAGGAAGACATTCAATGTGAAACCTTTATATTTAAAGATATTACCCAAACTACCTACATCGGTTGGATCTACACTACCCTCATACTTCAGATATTTCAAGTTCTCAGGATCTGATGACTGGAAATAGATGTCACTTACTGTAACATTACCATCCTGATTGATAAAGGTAGGAAGACCTTCCTTGTTCAAGCCCATAAACTGAATAGAGAACAAACTTCTGACAGGATAGCCCTCCTGAGCGAAACCTGTACCAGAAACCAAGTCAATCATACGTTTACTTGTCTTCAAGTCTGTAACCTCATTATGAGTATGAGAGTAAATAAAGCTGGTTGACCATGTAAAGTCCTCTGTTTTGATATTGGTAGTATTCAAACTAAGTTCCAAACCACTAGACTTCATTGAAGCGATGTTACCATAACGCTGTACCTCTCCAGAAAGTCCCCACGTATTGGCAAGACCAATCAAATCGTAGTTGTTACGCTTATACCAGTCAATTGCCAAATTGATACGGTTATTCAAGAAACCAGCCTCCAAGCCAAGATTCAACTCATGCTTCTTCTCATAAGTCAGATCACTATTTGCAGCCTCTTTCTGATACAAAGCACTCTCCTTTACACCTGCAAAAGGACGCCAAGGAACAGTACTGCCTATCACTGCAAGAGAATTGGTTACAGAAGGACGGTCACCAGTCAAAGAGTAAGAAGCCTTCAATGTCAAGTGAGACAAAGCTGGCTCAAGAGCCTTAAACCAACTCTCCTCATGAGCATTCCATGCACCGGAAATATTCCATGTAGGCATCCAGCGGGAAGAACGGCTCTTACCCAATCCATTGGTACCCTCATAACGAACAGTACCATTCACTGTATACTTTCCTTTATAAGAATAGGTAGCATTGCCAAAGAAGGCTGCACTACGCTGGTGCTTATTTACCAAAGTATAATATTCAGAGTTATCCTCTACACCTTTTTTAAATACCTGATAAGCATAGTTGGCAATCTCACCCATACTATACTGCATACCCCAACCACGGAACCATGTAGAATGACGGTCGTTACTGTTGGTTTCCATACCACCATAGAAATTTACGATGTGATCTTCATTGAATACATCGTTATAACTGATGGCAGCACGCATATCCCATCCAAAAAGACGGTTGTCGGTGCGCTCATAAATACCACCATTAGGCAATACTGAGACTGGCAACGCATAAACATTATCTGGATCGGTATAAAGAAGATTATTATTATTACGGATAGTTGATGTAGCCATCGCACGATAAGCTAAAGCCTGGTTTGAACTATCCAAAATATAATGTTCCTGTGAAGTAGCAGAATATTTCACTGCACCCAACAAAGAGAGTTCTACCTTCTTGATTGGCTTGTAGTTAACACGTCCCTGCAAACGGAAATCAGAAACATTCAAATCCATATAGTTACTTTCCAACTCATGGAAGATATTGAAATCAGCATAGTTGCGGGTATAATACAGAGTAGGATCAAGCGCACGAGATGTGTTCAACGCATAAGAATATGGGTTGATATCGAAATCACGCTTTACCTCACCAGATACAGCATCAATAGAACTGCTCAATGTACCAGGGGCCTTCTGCTTACGATATGATGCATTACTGATCAAGTTCAAATTCAACTTATCCGAAATATTGAAAGTTGAATTCAAGTTGGCTGTATAACGCTCTACCTTACTCTGCAATGTCCATCCTGGATCAAACATAGCACTGGCAGATGCATAATACTGAGCCTTATCAGTACCTGCACTTACACTTACAGAGTGGTTGTGCTGAATGGCAGTTGAGAAAAGAGAATCAAACCAGTTGGTATTGCGATACTCTGCGCTACGCAAATAGGCAGCCTTAGCTTCTGGAGTATTAGCCAAAGCAAACTGACCGGTTGTAGGATCATACTGACTCAACAACTGATACATCTTACCATACACACCACTTTCTGAAGCTACGGAAGTCTCAGCATAATTAAGATAACCTTTCTGTTCCAATTCCTGATAAACAGACATCTGGTCCTGAGAATTCATGATATTGAAGTTAGCATAGCTAGGCTTCAAACGCATTGTATATTCACCTGTATAGCTAACACGAGCCTGACCGGCACGTCCTTTTTTAGTAGTAACTACGATGACACCAGCCATGGCACGGGCACCATAAATAGAGGTTGCAGAACCATCCTTCAAAATCTGGAAACTTTCAATATCGTCTGAGTTCAAGCCTGCAATGGCAGAAGAAATCAAGGTATTAGCATCACCAGAAGATAACTGGTCTGCACTAACATCTACCACATCCTCCATGATGACACCATCTACAACCCAAAGAGGTTTAGAAGAACCATAGATAGAAGTAGCACCACGAACACGAATCTTTGGAGCGGTACCGAAAGTACCAGAAACGTTCTGTACAGACACACCGGCTGCACGACCTTCGAGGGAGCGGCTGATATCAGCTACACCATCCAACTTTGCATCTGCAGCATTTACGCTTGTGGCAGAACCTGTAAAAAGTCGCTTATCCACTTTCTGCATACCCGTTACAACCACCTCGCCCAAGCTCTTGCTATCTGCCTTCAGACGGATAGTCATCTTGGCGGCTGGAGTCAAGGTCTGGCTCTGCATACCGATGTAGCTAACTACAAGTTTCTTACCAGCAGGTACCTCCAAAGAGAAGTGACCGTCAATATCGGTGACGGTACCTGTACGTGCCGCTCCGGCGACTACGACAGATGCACCGATGACAGGTTCACCATCTTCCAGAGAAACTACGGTACCTGTTACTTTCGTTTGAGCCAATGCCCCCCCCCAGCCCGTCCGAGAACGACTGTTTTGGGATGTATCACATAGGGCAGAACC
>ENA-ORSK01000858-ORSK01000858.1-human-gut-metagenome-genome-assembly--contig:-NODE-858-length-27761-cov-45.366599_pt1 | contig 27761 bp, 19 predicted proteins | sample MGYA00242192_ERZ509159 | MGnify/ENA primary metagenome ERZ509159 (study PRJEB26280, sample SAMEA2338663) | human gut metagenome | biome: human gut; feature: human-associated habitat; material: faeces...
TGCAAAAGGCACGCCGTCACACCGTCACCGGTGCTCCGACCGCTTGCAAGCGCACAGTTTCAGGTTCTCTTTCACTCCCCTTCCCGGGGTGCTTCCCACCTTTCCCTCACGGTACTGGTTCACTATCGGTCTTCGGCAGTCTTTAGCCTTGCGGGATGGTCCCCGCTGATTCGGACAGGATTCCACGTGCCCCGCCCTACTCAGGTGCCGGCCATGACATCCGCACGTCGCCCGTACGGGGGTGTCACCCTCTGCGCCCACACTTTCCAGAATGTTCCGGTTGGTGCGGATGTCAACGTCGCCGGTCCTACAACCCCGCCGTGTCCGTGAACACGACGGTTTAGGCTCTTCCCTCTTCGATCGCCACTACTAGGGGAATCGACTCTTTCTTTCTCCTCCTCCGGGTACTAAGATGTTTCAGTTCCCCGGGTTCGCCCCAGAATGATCTGGTGCGCGGCCTTCAGCCGCGCGGGTTGCCCCATTCGGAAACGTCCGGATCAATCCCCGTTTGCGGGTCCCCGGACCTTTTCGCAGCTTACCGCGTCCTTCTTCGCCTGCCGAAGCCAAGGCATCCTCTGTGCGCTCTGACTTCTCTTTCTCTGTGAATCTTTCGTTGTTGTGAAATTGTATCAACCTATATATCTCTATATCTCGGCTAATCTAATTCTTACACTTACCTCGTTGTAATCTCTCAGTATTGTCAATGAACTTGTTTTTGTACCGCTTCTTCCGAAACGGGCTGCAAAGATACGCACTTTTTTTTTACCTCCAAATTTTTTTTTGAGATTTTTCATAAAAATTTTCGAGGAGTGGGGATTTTCACCTTAATATAGTATATTCCCTCTAAAAAACTGTTTCTTTTCTATGGGACGGGCGTAAAAATCGCAGATTTTTATGTAAGTTTGTTCTTTGTCGGTGCGCTTCAACAGGCTCAGCGACCGAACACAGTTCGGATCCTGAGTCCGTCGAAGGGTCCTGACGAAATAAACAAGAAAGAAATCTCAAGTTTCGCATTTGCGAAACACCGCTCTTCTTCACTGCTTGCAGTGAAAGCAAGTCCCTCCCCCGAGGGGAGGGATTTAGGGAGGGGGTAACGTGAAAGGCCCTAAGGGGTGCGCGGAGCGCATCCCCTCCCCCGAGGGGAGGGATTTAGGGAGGGGGTAACGTGAAATGATGTGGGTGGGTAATCACCTCCGAACGTGAGATAATGTATTTGACAGCAGGTGATTGCCTACTTGCGAAAGTTGAGAAAGAAATGAAAACAAAATAACGACCAATGGAAGAAAAGAGAAACGCATTGCCGGAAAACGCTCAAAGGGAGCTGGCGCCCGGCGAGGAGTACAAGCCGCTCTTGGGGGCGGAAAGGAAATGGGCGGAAGTGACACCTTATTCAGTGACCTTGGGATTGCTGATGGTGGTCATCTTCTCCGCTGCGGCGGCCTATCTGGGGCTGCGCGTGGGACAGGTGTTCGAAGCGGCGATCCCTATCGCTATCATAGCGGTTGGGCTGACGAACGCCCTTGGCAAAAAAGAGGGCCTCGGGCAAAACGTCATCATCCAGTCCATCGGAGGCTGCTCAGGAGCCGTGGTGGCGGGTGCGATATTCACACTTCCCGCCATCTACATCCTTGGGGTTGATGTCAACTTTATGCAGATGTTCCTCTCGTCGCTGCTCGGCGGTGTTTTAGGAATATTGTTCCTCATCCCTTTCCGGAAATATTTCGTGAAAGAGATGCACGGGAAATATCCTTTCCCGGAGGCGACGGCCACGACACAGATCCTCGTTAGCGGCGAAGGCGGCGGCAAGGGTGCGGGAACGCTTCTTGTCAGCGGTCTCATCGGTGGTCTTTATGACTTCATCGTCAGCACTTTCGGAGCCTGGGCGGGCACCGTGAGCACAACGGTTGCCGGCATCGGACAGACAATCGCCGACAAGGCCAAGGTCGTTCTGAAGCTGAACACCGGGGCGGCTGTGCTGGGTCTTGGCTACATCGTCGGTCTGAAATATGCCTTCATCATCTGCTGCGGCAGTTTCCTGGTGTGGCTGGTGATCATTCCGCTGATGAACCTCATCTGGGGCGGTCAGGTGATCGACCTGATGGGGACCGGTGTGACAATGACAATCGGGGAGATGAGTCCTGACCAGATATTCAAAGATTACGCGCGCCACATCGGTATCGGCGGCATCGCCACCGCCGGCATCATCGGCATCATCAAGTCGTTCGGTGTGATCAAGTCGGCTGTCGGTCTGGCTGTCGGTGAGTTCTCCAAGAAGGGTGGCAATGCCGGGAAGGCCGAGAGGACGCAGGAGGATATTCCTATGAAAACCATTGTGTTCGGCATCGTGCTGACGCTTCTGGCGGTGTTCGCGTTCTTCGCTTTCGGCGGGGTTGTGAACAACATCTGGCAGGCGGTTGTCGGGCTGCTGATCGTGGCGATCATCTCGTTCCTGTTCACGACCGTGGCGGCCAACGCCATCGCCATCGTGGGCACCAACCCGGTGAGCGGCATGACGCTGATGACCCTGATCATCGCCGCGCTTATCCTTGTGGCTGTGGGGCTTAAGGGCAACGCCGGCATGGCCGCGGCTCTGATCATCGGTGGGGTTGTCTGTACGGCTCTTTCGGTTGCGGGTTCGTTCATCACAGATCTCAAGATCGGTTACTGGATAGGCAGCACGCCCAAAAAACAGGAAGGCTGGAAGTTCGTGGGTGTGGCTGTCGCGGCGGCGACTGTCTGCGGGGTGATGCTCGTGCTTAACAAGACGTACGGATTCGTAGGTGACCAGGCGCTTGTGGCTCCTCAGGCCAACGCTATGGCGGCCGTGATCCAGCCGATGATGAACGGCGGAGGAGCTCCGTGGCTGCTCTACGGGATAGGCGCCGTGCTGGCCATAGTGCTGACCTTCCTCAAGGTTCCGGCCCTGGCATTCGCCCTTGGCATGTTCATTCCGATCGACCTGAACCTGCCTCTTCTGATAGGCGGGGCGATCTCCTGGTTCGTCAGCACCCGCTCGAAGGACAAGGCGCTTAATGAGATACGTCTGAACAAGGGTACGCTGATCGCTTCCGGTTTCATCGCCGGCGGCGCGCTGATGGGAGTCGTGAGCGCCCTGCTCAAGTTCTTCAACGTGGATTGGTTCCTGACCGGCTGGAACGCCCAATACGGCGAGGCCATCGCCATCATCCCGTTCATCGGAATCATCGCCTACACGGTGATCGCTTCTTTGAGGGCCAAGGAATAAACAAACGGTCACTGATCCTGCCGAAGTGACTTTCCGACAGGTTCATTTCGGGCGCTTCGACAAGCTCGGCGACCGAAACAGTGAGTTCTGAATAATATGTCAGGCTGCTCAGCGGCCAGAAAATAACAACAACATGGAAAAAGTTTTGGACAGGTTCCTGAGGTACGTCAGCATTGACACTCAGTCGAACGAAGAATCAGAGAGCCAGCCTTCGGCGGAGAAAGAACTCAATCTGCTGCGGATGCTGCGCGACGAGCTTCAGGCTCTCGGAGTGGAAGCCACTCTTGATGAATATGGTTACGTGATGGGGTCGATCCCTTCGAACATTGAGGCGAAAGTGCCTGTAATCGGCTTCATCGCCCACGTGGACACCGCTCCGGACGCATCGGGCGCGAATGTCAAACCTCAGATAATCAATGAATATGATGGTGGGGATATTCCTTTAAAAGGTGTGCCGGGCCTGGCGCTGAAGCCTTCGGAATTTCCTGAAATGCTTCACTATGTCGGCCAGACGTTGATCACCACCGACGGCACGACTCTGCTTGGAGCAGACGACAAGGCTGGCGTGGCCGAGATTATGGACGCTGTGCAGTACATCGTGGAGCATCCCGAGTTCAAGCACGGTGAGATCAAGATCGGATTCACTCCGGACGAGGAGATCGGACGCGGTGTCGTGAAGTTCGATGTCAAGAAGTTCGGAGCCGAATATGCCTACACGATGGATGGCGGCGAGATCGGCGAGCTGGAGTTCGAGAATTTCAACGCGGCTTCGGCGAAGATACATATTCAAGGAAGGAATGTGCATCCGGGCTATGCAAAGGGGAAGATGAAGAACGCCATTCTGATAGCGACGGAACTGAACGGGTTGCTGCCGGTTCAGCAGAGGCCTGAATATACCGAAGGGTATGAGGGATTCTTCCACATCATCGGGATCAACGGTTCGGTTGAGGAGGCCGATGTCACCTACATCATCCGCGACCATGACCGCAAGGAGTTCGAGAGCAAGAAGGCGATCATGCAAAAATGCGTGGACTTCATCAATGTGAAGTACGGCGATGGTACGGTGACGGCTGTGATCAAGGATCAGTACTACAACATGCGCGAGCAGGTGGAACCGCATTATCACGTGGTGGAGAAAGCCGTGAAGGCGATGGAGATGGCCGGCATCAAGCCGAAGATCCAGCCGATCCGTGGCGGCACCGACGGCGCAAACCTGAGTTTCAAGGGCTTGCCTTGCCCGAACATCTTCGCCGGAGGTCTGAATTTCCACGGCAAGATGGAGTTCATTCCTCTCCAGAGCATCGAGAAGGCTTCTGAAGTCATCCTCAACATCATCTCGCTCTACGCGGAGTAAATTTCCGTGGCAGATAACCAACTGGTTATCAACAATAAAAGCATTCTCGTGGTGGACAAAACCGAACCACGAGAATGTTTATTTTATTGGTTACTAAGCAATTAAACGCCACGCAGGCGCACTCCCTCGGCCCCCCCCAGACTGTCTGAATAGTCTCGGCGAGAGTAGAAAAGTCTGTACCCCTATACAGGGGCGACTACGAATTTTCAATCCTCACTGGGGGTACTTTTACTTTTAAGACAGTCTCCCCCCTTCGACACTTCGGCAAGCTCAGCGCACCGTTGGCTCAGGGACTGCCTTGATCTTCAGCTAAAGGTAAGCCAAAAGCCCTGGGCGCTTCGACCGCGGTTGCAGTCGTGGCGTCATTAGTCCTTATAGTACAGCTAAAGGTAAGCCAAAAGCCCCGGGCGCTTCGACAGGCTCAGCATCCTGGGCTTTGGTTTCAGTTGGTCGCGGAGGAGCCTATCGAAGCGACGAGGGAGGCTCAGGGAGACCGTCGGGATATTCAAAGAAAGGTTATTTGATCACTCCGAGTTCCTTGCCGACCTTGATGAAGGCGGCGATGGCTTTGTCGAGGTGCTCGCGCTTGTGGGCGGCGGAGAGCTGGACACGGATGCGGGCCTGGCCTTTCGGGACAACCGGATAGTAGAAGCCGGTCACGAATATTCCTTCCTCGGCCATCTTGGCGGCGAACTTCTGGGACAGAGGTGCGTCGTAGAGCATCACGGCACAGATGGCGCTCTGGGTCGGCTTGATGTCGAAGCCGGCGGCCAACATCTTGTCACGGAAGTAGTTCACGTTCTCCTGCTGGCGGTCGTGAAGCTCGTTGCTCTCTTTCAGCATCTTGAACATCTCGATGCCGGCGGCGACGATCATTGGCGGCAGGGAGTTGGAGAAGAGATACGGACGTGAGCGCTGGCGGAGCATGTCAATGATCTCCTTGCGGCCTGTGGTGAATCCGCCGACGGTGCCACCGAAAGCCTTGCCGAGAGTGCCTGTGAATATGTCGATGCGGCCGTAGCAGCCAAACTGCTCGGCGACTCCGTGGCCGGTCCTGCCGACTACTCCGGCGGAATGGCTCTCGTCAACCATCACGAGGGCATCGTATTTCTCGGCCAGTTCGCAGATCTTGTCCATAGGGGCGACGTTGCCGTCCATCGAGAAGACTCCGTCAGTGCAGATGATGCGGAACCTCTGGGCCTGGGCCTCCTGGAGGCAGCGCTCAAGGTCGGCCATGTCCGCATTGGCGTAGCGGTAGCGGACAGCCTTGCACAGACGCACGCCGTCGATGATCGAAGCGTGGTTCAAAGAGTCGGAAATGATGGCGTCGTCAGCGGTGAGGAGAGGCTCGAACACTCCACCGTTGGCATCAAAGCAGGATGCGTAAAGGATGGTGTCCTCTGTGTGGAAGAAGTCTGAGACGGCAGCCTCAAGTTCCTTGTGAAGATCCTGGGTTCCGCAGATGAAACGCACAGAGGACATTCCGAATCCCCTTTCGTCCATAGCCTTCTTTGCAGCCTCGATGAGTCTTGGAGAGTCAGCGAGTCCAAGATAGTTGTTGGCGCAGAAGTTAAGAGCCTTGCTGCCGTCCTGGAGAGTGATCTCGGCGGATTGGGCGGAGGCGATGTTTCTCTCGTTCTTGTAGAGTCCGGCTTCCTTGATGGAGGCCAGCTCTGCCTTTAGATGTTCCTGGAATTTTCCGTACATATCTGATAAGTTTTTAAAACGTTTCGATTTCGCACTGACAAATATATCAATTTTTGAGAAAAATGTTTAGATTTTGACATTATTAAGACCATATCTCGGAAAATAATGTAAATTTGCACTTGCTAATTTAGCAATAAACAAGCGATCCGCAATGAAAAATGTACTTGTGATAGGTTCGACCGGCCAGATCGGTTCGGAACTGACAATGAAAATCAGGAATATGTACCCGGAGGGCAATGTTGTTGCCGGCTACATCAAAGGTGCTGAACCAAAGGGTGTTCTGCTTGAAAGCGGGCCTGCCGAGGAGGCTGACGTCTGCAATGGTGAACAGCTTCTGGGCATCGTGAAGAAGTACAACATCGACACAATCTACAATCTGGCGGCCCTGCTCTCCGCTGTCGCTGAAAGGAAGCCGCAACTGGCATGGCACATCCAGATAGACGGACTCATGAATATTCTTGAGATCGCCCGCGAGAACAATGTCGCCGTGTTCACTCCTTCATCAATCGGTTCGTTCGGCCCGGAGACCCCGCACCAGAACACGCCTCAGGACACCCTGCAGAGACCTCGTTCGATGTACGGAGTGACAAAGGTGGCCACGGAACTGCTCAGCGACTACTATCACACCAAGTACGGGGTTGACACGCGCTCTGTGAGATTTCCTGGATTGATCTCCAATGTGACGCTTCCAGGCGGAGGCACAACAGACTATGCTGTCGAAATCTATTACGCCGCTGTCAAAGGCGAGGAATTCGTCTGCCCTATCGCGGCGGGCACTTTCATGGACATGATGTACATGCCTGATGCCCTGAAAGCGGCGGTGGACATCATGAATGCGGATCCCTCCAAGCTGAAGCACCGCAACTCATTCAACATCGCATCCATGAGTTTTGATCCGGAGATCATCTACCACAAGATTCAGGAACATATTCCTGAATTCAAGATGCGCTATGAGGTGGATCCTGTTCGTCAGGCGATCGCTGATTCGTGGCCGGACAAGATGGATGATTCCTGCGCCCGCGAGGAGTGGGGCTGGACTCCATCATACGATCTGGAGACCATGACGGTGGACATGATTGACGCTCTCAAGAAGAAACTTCTCTAAAATTGTTTTGAAATGTTCTTTGAGGTGAAAAAACTTCAAACAAACAATTCAAAACAGATTCTAAAAAGAGACTCTATTATAAAGGATAAAAGGACTGGCCTTCTGGTCAGTCCTTATTCTTTTGACTTGGAGCTTCGACAATCCAAGCGACTGGAAATATCATGGTCACAGAGCCTGTCGAAGTGACCCTTTACCGGATTTCCGAGCGGCCTTGGCTTCTTTTCTGGCCTTCTGCTTTTCGTACTGAACCTTATATCGTTCCAGAATCCGCTCTTCTTTTTGACGACGTTTCTCCATGGCTTCCAGGGTCTTGAGAGTTTTCCGGCGTTTCTTCTTCAAGGCTTTTTCCTCCTTGGCCTTCGCCTTGGCGGCGTCACGGGCGTCAAGTTCCGCCCAGCGTGCCTCCTTGGCGGCGATCCGGTCCTGACGAGCCTTTTCCCTCTCGGCTTTCTTTCTGGCCTGCTCAGCTTTCTTCAATGCGGCAGGATCCTGTGACAGAGAATCTGATTTCATGGCGGCGACAGAATCCGTTCCCGCCTTCAGGCTGTCAGTCAAAGCAAGACTGTCCTTTTGCGTAAGGCTGTCACGGAGTGCCAGACTGTCTTTAACTGCAAGGCTATCTCTCAATGCCAGACTGTCCCTTAAAGCCAGACTGTCAGCAGCCACCTTCAGGCTGTCAGCGATTCTGGCCGCCTCGGCCTCACGCTCGGCCTCAAGACGCTTTCTTTCAGCGTTGCGGGCGCGCTTCAAGGAGTCCTGACTTGCCAACATCTTATAGACACTGTTCATGTAGCCAGGGAAATAGGTGTCCGTCTGAACGAATTCCGCTCTGGGAATATCTTCGTAAATCTTTCGCTGAGACTCCCGTGGCTTATAGGAGGTGATGTCTTCCGGCCCTTTCGGACGCTTCTCCGGACGCCAGTCAAAACCCTTGAGGATTTTCTCGTCCTTCTTCATCTGGACAACAGGATAGGCGTCACTCTTTGCCGCATCAAAATAGTTAAGATCCTGAACGTTACCGTCCTTCAATGTGGCTGTCAACATCTTGGATTCAAACTTGTTGACAGTCGCAAGGGTTCCGTTCTCCTCAATGAAGAAAAGACCCGAAGCGCCTCCCATGGAATCGAATCTCCTCAAGGTGCCTGTGCTGTCAAAATAGGCCATCATCTCTGTTCCCCTGATCTGGTCGTAGGACAAGGTGTCCTCCTGCACGATGATGAATGCGTTGGACATGAGGCTTGCCCGGTCGAGGGATTGGTTCTTCACGATGACAGTTATGCTGTCAGCAGTGTACTGATGCTTTGTCTCGTTCCAGACAATAGGGGTCTTGTAAAGACGGATAAGAGAGTCCAAGTCCGTGTAGGCCAAGGAGTCGCACACGACCTGCATGTCATTCCGGAAGACCTTTACATTGTGGATTCCGTAGATGAAGCTTATCTTGGTGGAATCTTTGGGGGTCATGGCAAGAGAATCGGCCGCGGCCAGTGAGTCGGTCGGCATCGCAAGGGAATCTGTCGGGACGGACAGAGAGTCTGTAGGAACAGTCAAAGAGTCTGTAGGAACGGACAGAGAGTCTGTAGGAACGGACAGAGAGTCTTTGGGAGCGGTCACTTCGACAGGCTCAATGACCGGATTGTGCACTTTGGTCGTGTCCTGTACCACCACAAGGGCATTTGCTTTGGTTGTGTCGGGTATGACCGCGAGCGTCTGCGACCGGGTAGTGTCAATGGCGGAGAACGACCAGAGAGGTGGTTCATATTCAATGACATCATCCCACGGTGCGGGAAGATTCTGCTTGCTCAGGCCACGTTTTCCGACAGCGGCGCCGGCAGCATTAGGGTCTTCCTCCTCCATCTTCTTCCGGGCTTCTTCGGCGGCGGCACGGGCTGCCTCGGCAGCCTTGCGGCGATATTCAGTGATCGGATCGACATTTATCTCTTTCAGACGCGCCTGAGAATTGGCGACCTCGGAGGAATCCACCTCACATTTCGGGATTGTTCTGATGATCAACGTGTCGGCCCCGATGTAGGCGGTGTCTCTCTTTTCACCTTGCTCACTGATGGCGATCACAGCAGGGTCTCTCGTCATCTTGATGAATGACAGGGAGTCAATATACTGCATGTAGCCAGCCACTGCCGCCACATTGCGGGTTGTGTCCAGCAGTTCCACGTTACCGAACATCTCGACATTGTTCGGAGTTCTATAGTAAACAAGGGTGTCAGCCCAGGCCTCCTGATTCTCGGTGAGAAGATGGACATTGCGGGTGAACGTGAACTTCTCCAGATTCCGTTCATAGACGCCGGCCATCGAGGAAAGCATATTGTTGTCCCGCCACGCGTTGGTGCCTGTTCCGAAAACAGCGATGTTGGTACCTGTGTTGTAGTTCAAGTCATCAGTCTTCACGAAGATGGAGTCCGTGTACATGTTGACATTGTTCGTGAAAGTGAATGTCTTGAGTTTGGAGTAATAGCAACCGTCATCGCTCTCGATGATCTGTCCGTCTTTGTCCCGCAAGGCTCCACCGCCACGGAACACGGCCACACTGTCTTTGGTGTTATAGTCCAGATCCGTGGTTCTCAGCGTGTTGCCGTCCTTGTCGCGAAGCTGGACCAACGCGCCTCGGAACTGCGCCAGACTCTGATCGATAAGGTAATCCAGGCTCTCGCTGCTCAGCACGGTGTTGTTCTGGATGATCTGGACGTTGCCGAATGCGTTGATCACGTTCTGGTTCACATTCCACAATGCGGTGTCACAGATCAGCAGGGTAGAATTGTGCTCGAAACGGGCATGCCCCAAAGCCTTTCTGTAGCTTTGGCCATATTCCTCAACCTGCTGCAGCTCGTCACAGCCAAGAAGACGCACAAGACTGTCTCGCCGCTCAGAGTTCTGGGCGGAAAGGCTGAACGACATCAGCAGAAGCAGTAATGAATATGCCAGACGTCTCGCGAGCATCAGTCTTCAGCGAACTTTGCCGCCCATCCCGGACGACGGAACTCGCAGTCCTTGAACATAGGGTCGATGACTATGTGGGTCTCTTTGATCTTGCCGGCAAGGAATTCATCAATAGCCTTCATTTGCTTGTCCTGACGGACCTGCTCCTGAAGCTGGCTGAAATCCTCGTCAAACGAAGCAGTGTGTGCGGGAATGATCTTATCTACACGGAGGATCTTGTAGATGGTCTTGCCGACAACATAGTCCTTGACCTGATCCTGACGTCCGTCATTGTCCGTGGATTCCACCGGCTCGGAGATCTCTCCCTCCTTCAAATCCTTGATGGCCAGATAGTCTTCCGGCTTTAGCTGGTCGATCTCGAAGTAGGCGGAGCCGGTGTTCGGATCGGACATCTGACCGCCGTTGGTCTTGGTGGCAGGATCCTGAGAGTAAAAATTGGCCGCCATCCTGAAAGACACGGCGTTGTTGTTGATCTCGGTGCGGAGACTGTCCAGCGTCTTGAAGGCTTTCTCTCTGTCCTCATCCGTGTACTTAGGCTTCATGAGAATGTGGCGGGCGTTGAACATGTCGCCCTTCTTCTCAATGACTTCGATGATGTGGAATCCGTCCGGAGTCTCGACAATCTGCGAGATCACACCCGGCTTAAGAGACATAGCCGCATCTGAAAATACTGGCCAGAAGATTGATTTTGAAGCCATTCCAAGCTCACCACCTTTACGAGCACTACCGGGATCCTCTGAATATATACGCGCGAGCGTCGAGAATTTCTCCCCGTTGATGATCCTCTCGCGGAGATCCAGCAGTTTCTCACGCACGGCCAGGTTGGCCGCCTCCCGGTCCGGGTAACGGCAGATCTGGCTGAGCTGGTACTTGATAGGGACAATCGGAAGATTCTTGGCGTCAACCGTGTCAAGATATTCCTTGACATCATAAGGTGTCATCTCCGGGATCTTCTTCATGATCTCCTGCTGCGCCTGCTGAGTAAGGCTCATATCCTCGTACTGCTTGCGCCATTCCTGACGAAGACGGTAGAGAGGTTTCCCGAAATATTCCTCAACCTTGTCTTCGCCACCCAAATAGGTCAGCATCCTGTCCGCCTGCTGGGAGAGGCTGCTTTCAACCATGTCCTGATTGACCGTGAGAGAGTCGATCCTCGCCTGCATCAGGAACAGTTTGGACTCAAGAATAGCCTCCAACACCTCACAACGGACATTCCGGTCCGAAGACATACCCTGGGCGTTGCGGTCTTTTACGGCATTCTCGATGTCCGAGATCATGACCGCCTCGTTGCCGACGACGGCTATGGTCTTGTCAACGTACTTGTATTTCTGAGCGAAAGCCATCGCGCAGGTCGCTGCGAGGGCGAAGATGGTGATTGCTGTTTTCCTTATCATTTCGAATATATTACAAAATTCTCCTTAACCTTGGCGTCTTCTATCAAGTCCCGTTCCAAACCGGCAAGGAGTTCATGCTTTCTTCCACTGATGATGATGTCCCTTATCCTGTCGTCACAGTATTCCACCGGAGCGACCTCCCCTGCCTTCAGGTAGTCCACGATGAACGCCACGGAGACCCTGTCCTCTCCGTCAGGCATCTGGATGAACTGGCCGCTTCGCTGGGAAAGCATCTGGACATAGTCCACGCCGAAATCGGCCGCGAGCTTCACCGCATCGATCCATCCGCTGGAGTAATCGTGGTAACGCTGGGTCGAGTTGAACGCGATGCTGTCCGCGGCGATCACGTCCTCCACCTTGTCTGAGGACATCAACTTCTTGATCTTTGCCAGATTAGGAGAATCTTTAGAAATATTCAAGAACCTGGCTTTCATGATCGGACGCTCCAGTTTGAAAGACTCCTGATGGGAGTCGTAGTACTCCTCTATCTGCTTCCGAGAGACTGTCGTGTCCAGTCTTTCATTGATGTAGCGTTGCTCGTAGCGATAGCGCAGAAGTGACTGACGGTAGGCCTCAAGTTCCTTTGACACATCCTTTTCCCCCTTGGAGAGGCGCTGCTGCGCGATGTCCACGAACGCCTTGTCCCTGGCCCATGAATTTATGTAGATGCCGGCCAGTTTCACACTGTCCTCAGGGGACGTGCCCTTGGGGATCATGTCGTCCAGTTCGGATCGGTAAAGCTTGTGGTCTCCCAACCTGGCGACAACCTCCCCGTCATGTATGAGGGAAGAGATGGCCTTGCAGGAAGGAAGAACGGCGAAGAGCGCCGCCATCAGGAATATGCGGAACTTTCCGGACATCGCTTTCTAACGGGAGTAGTTAGGGGCCTCCTTGGTGATGGTCACATCGTGAGGGTGGCTCTCAAGGAACCCTGCGTTGGTGATGCGGACAAACCGGGCGTCGCGAAGTCCCTCCACATTGTGAGCTCCGCAGTAGCCCATTCCGGCCCTCAAGCCGCCGACCAACTGATAGACGACCTCGGAGACTGTCCCCTTATAAGGCACCTGGGCCACGATTCCTTCCGGAACGAGTTTCTTGATGTCGGATTCCATGTCCTGGAAGTATCTGTCCTTCGAGCCCTGTTCCATGGCTTCGAGCGAACCCATACCACGATAGGACTTGAAGCGGCGGCCGTTCATGATGATGGTCTCGCCCGGTGACTCTTCGGTTCCGGCGAGCAGTGAGCCGGCCATGATGGTGCTGGCACCTGCCGCAAGAGCCTTGACAATGTCTCCCGAATATCTTATACCTCCGTCGGCGATGACAGGAACTCCCGTTCCCTTAAGCGCGTACGAGGCCTCCATCACAGCGGTGAGCTGAGGGACTCCGATTCCCGCAATGATTCTGGTCGTGCAGATTGAACCCGGCCCGATGCCGACTTTCACGGCCTTCACTCCGGCCTCGGCAAGAGCCTTGGCACCTGCGGCTGTGGCGACGTTTCCGGCGACAATCTGGAAATCCTTGTAGGCGCCACAAGCCTTCTTGATCATCTGGAGGACACCCTCGGAATGACCGTGAGCCGTGTCAAGAACCACAGCGTCGGCTCCGGCGTCGATCAACATGCCTATCCTCTCAACGGTGTCAGACTTGATCCCAGCGGCGGCAGCGACCAGAAGACGGCCCTTGCTGTCCTTGGACGCGATAGGGTTGTCCTTGATCTTCATGAGATCCTTGTAGGTGATAAGGCCCACAAGCTTGCCGTCATTGTCAACCACAGGAAGTTTCTCAACCTTGCTGTGCTGTAATATTTTCGTGGCGTCGGCCAGGGTTATGCCTTTAGGGGCCGTCACGAGGTTCTCCTTCGTCATCACCCGGGCGATTGGCAGTTGCATGTCCTCCTGGAATCTCAGGTCACGGTTAGTGACAATTCCGATGAGGAAGCCATTGGCGTCCACAACCGGGATTCCTCCGATGTGATGTTTCTTCATCATCGCCAAGGCATTGCCCACAGTGGCGTCAGGGCTGATCGTCACAGGATCGTAGATCATGCCGTTCTCGGCTCTTTTCACACGGCGCACCTGCTCGCACTGTTTCTCGATGGTCATGTTCTTATGGATCACACCGATGCCTCCGGCCCTTGCCATAGCGATGGCAAGATCGGCCTCCGTCACAGTGTCCATAGCGGCGGACACGATCGGAGTGTGGAGCTTGATGTCGGTCGTGAAATTTGTGGTGACGTCAACGTCACGAGGAAGTACATCGGAATGTGCCGGAACCAGCAAAACGTCATCGAAGGTGAGGCCTTCGGGAATCTCTCGGTTTACAAACTTCGCCATTGTAATCAAATAAATTTGACAAATATAAGAATTTTCACGAATAGTTGTCGTGGAGGAAGGGGTTTCGACTCCACAAAAAACGATGTTTTTTCAATATGTCCGTGAATATAGGAACATGAAAAAAAAATAAGTTGGTGATCTTTTAAGGATTACATAACCGTCCCTGCCATGTGTCACGAGCCTCCAGACGCTTGTCAAGCATGCGGAGAATCTCAAAATTGCGCACCAATCCCCATGGGGTTTCGTTCACGAAACGTGGAGGGACCTCACCGGCGACACGCTCTATGTAAAGGTCAGGACGCAGACGTTCGAGGATGTCGGTGACGAGGTCAAGATATTCATCAAGCCCTGGACGGTAGAAGGCTGAGGGGTCGGCTGCATATTCCTTTTCCATCGAGGTGCCTTTGACGATCTGGAGCTGATGGAACTTGACGGAGCGCAATGGGAGGGATGAGATGAGATCACTCTGTTCGATGAGCATGTCACGGGTCTCGCCGGGAAGGCCGAGGATGAAGTGGGCTCCGGTGCCGAGGCCTCTGGAGGCTGTCATCTCCACGGCTTTGCGGGCGCAGGCGAAATCGTGGCCACGATTGATGTGGCGGAGGGTAGTGTCGCGACAGGACTCTATGCCGTACTCTACCACGACTATCGGGGCGGTGAGGGTGGTTTCGGACACTTCGGCAGGCTCAGCGACCGGCATGTTCGGTCCGTGAGCCTGTCGAAGGGACTGGCGCCAATTCTTAAGCACACGTCCGGAAGCGAGATCAGCGAGATAGTCCAACTTTTCCTCATCAACACAGTCCGGACGCGTGCCTATCACGATGCCCACCACCTCCGGATGACCCAGAACCTCCTCATAAAGAGCCTTCAATCTTTCAAGGGTCCCGTACGTGTTTGAATATACTTGGAAATATGCCAGATAGTGCCTAGCCCGTGGATAGCGAACCCTTTGGAATTCAATCCCTTCGTCAATCTGGGTCATCAACGGTTTGCCCGGTGTGCTGTAGCCTGGATGAAAGGCCGCATTGTCACAGTACGTGCAGCCTCCGCGACCAACGGTACCGTCCCTGTTGGGACATGAGAACCCTGCGTCCAGAACCAGTTTCTGAAGCCGTTCGCCGTACTTGCGGCGGTAGTAACCGACAAACGAATTGTATCTTTTGCCTTCCGGAAAGTCAAACATATTGCAAGTCATCTTCTTAACTGCCGCATTTTTGGGGGCCGACCTCGGAAAAACACGACATATCACTTGCAAAACTAATGAATTGTGAATATTTTTACAAGCCGGAATCCGGACATCCGTGACCCGGCCTGATTCATTTTTCAGAAAAAGAGAATTGAATAAAAACAAATTTGTCATGAATATATTCCTGAAATCCTTATCCGCCACCGCCGTACTGCTGGCGGTCAGTCTCTCTTCATTCGCACAGGGCGGTCAGAAGAACTGGGCCGTTGTCGAATTTTCCGCCAATCTCATGCGGGAGGCCCCGGACTATGCCGCAGAGCTTGGAGACCAGGCTCTGATGGGAACGGTCGTTGAAGTCTTGGACAAGTCAGGTTACTGGGTGAAGGTCAAGAGTCCGGAGCCTTACACGGCATGGGTCAACGAAATGGGACTTGTTCCGATGGATGAGAAAGAACTTCAAGACTATATAGAGGCTCCGAAGTACATCTGCACAGCCTCATTCTCACACATTTACGAAGAGCCTTCGCCTGATTCACGGATTGTTTCCGATCTTGTGCTCGGAGACATTGTCCGGATCATGTACAGTGTGAAGACCCACACGAGCGGCCGTTACAACGGCTATGAGGAAGGCCGCGCCGTGCTAAAAAAGCGTTTCGCCGGAGTCGTTTTGCCTTCCGGAAAGACCGGCTATGTGCCAGCCAAGGATGTTGCCGTATTCCACAAATGGGCGAAAGACCGCAAAGGCAGGGCCTCGGACGAGTCCGCTTTCCGTCAGGATCTTCTGGCAACCGGGTACAGATTCCTCGGGGTTCCGTACATGTGGGGTGGCACCTCCATCAAGAATGTGGACTGCAGCGGTTTCACACGCAGCGCCTACTTCGCCAACGGGGTGCTGCTTCCGCGCAACGCATCACAGCAGGCAAGGGTCGGAGAGGATGTAAGAATATTCAAGGACAACGGTGAAGTCGATTGGAGCGGACTTCTTCCGGGGGATCTTCTGTTCTGGGGCAAGGCCGCGACAGACAGCACCAAGGAGAGGGTCACGCATGTGGGGATGTACATCGGTGAGGGCAGGTTCATACATTCCGCCCAAGTCGTGCGCATAAATTCCCTCGACTCCACAGCCTCGGACTTTTACGACCGCAAGCCTGTCCGTGTCCGCCGCATCGTCGGGCACATCGACGAGGGTGGGTCCGGGATTGTCTCTACCTTCAGTAGTCCGTTCTATTTTCCGCAGGACTAATCAGAGCAGTCACTTCGACAGGCTCAGTGACCGATGCTTCGTCAGGCTCAGCGACCAAAACTGACCGGTCGCTGAGCCTGTCGAAGCTACAGGGCATTCGAATATTATCTTGTAGAAAACAATCAGTTTTCAATCGCCAGCAGAGCGATGAAGCGGTCGATCAGGGGATCAATGCGTGAAGCCGGAACGAGAGAATTGTTGGTCATGATGGAGAAGATGATGGTCTCTGCCTTGGAACCGGCCGAAGGCTCGATGTAGCCGCTGAAGCAACGGACACCGTTCATCGAGCCGCTCTTGAGGTGGACTCTCGATTTGACCGAGGACGGGGCATCCTTCAAACGGGACTCATAGTGACGGTCACCGGGCTGCCCTATTGTCTGGATGTAATCACCGAAGGACGGGCTGTCCATCATCGCGGAAAGGAATCGGACCAAAAAATCAGGCGAGATGTAGTTGTGGCGCGCAAGACCGCTGCCATCGACAATACGGACACCGTCCGCATTGACACCAAGACTCTTCATCACCTCAGAAACAGCCACATAGCTGGAGTCGTAAGAGGCCGAGTGATGCAGTCTTCGGCCAAGGGTACGGAACAAAGTCTCGGCGTAAAAGTTGTCACTCTTCAGGTTCGTCTCACGCGCGATGCGCTTCAATGACGGGGAATATGTCATGCCGACCATCGTGAGGTCATCCACCTTGGCGGCGTAAGGGCCTCGTTCATAAGATGAAATGTCCGCACGGACACGTCCATGCCGCACATCAGCCGGACCTTTTGAAGCGATGATGCCTTGGGATTTCAGAAACTCGCAGAAATAATACGCGCAGGTGTAGGCCCCGAATTTGTTGCTGAACTCTTCAGTCTTGGCTTTGCGGTCTATGGCAAATGAGCCACGGATTTCGGCATAGGGGGCGAACTCGGTATTGAACAAGTACAGTTCATCTCCGGTGCCGGCCGGAGCGGTCTTGCAGGGATATTCATAAGTCATCCACGGCAGGACCGGAAAGACAGGGGAGACATCCACTGGCGAGCCGACGGCCGGTCCGGCGGAGACCTTGAAGTCTTGGGCGTTCCCGTAGAAGCAAAGACCGTCACCGCCGGCGCCATAGGCTGTTCCTATGTCCTGATAGCTCCATGAGTCCTTTTCCAACGGGCCGTCGAAATAGCGGCCGTCGCCTATGACATGACCGGTGACAGCGCGGATCCCGGCCTTGTCAAGAAAAGATTTCCACTGGGTGAACAATTCCTGTCTTGAAAGCGCTATTGAGTCTTTGGAAGCGATGGTCGGGTCGCCACCGCCTACGATATAGATGTCGCCGTTCAGGATTCCATCCTTGACGGCCCCGTTGTAACCTATCCGTGTAACATACTTGTAATCAGGACCAAGAAGGTGGATGGACATGCCGGTGGTGATAAGTTTCATCGTGGATGCGGGGAGCATCCGCTGGCCGCTGTTCCATGAGGCCAAGGTGTCGCCGCCTTCGGTGACGGCAAAGACTCCAAAGACGGAGGATTTCAGGGATTCGCTCCGTGAGATTGACTCAACGTACCGCTGGGCCTTGGTCTTGGCTTGTGTTTTTTTTGAGGCGGGATTCTGGGCGGACGGAGCTTCGACAGGCTCAGCGACCGAAGAGTGTGGGGCAGCTACAAGGAGAGCAGATCCAACGGACGGGCCCTGAGCCTGTCGAAGAGCCGCCGCAGCGGGACAGGCAACGGCGAACATTGCCAGCGCGCCGACAAAGGCATATTCAAATATTCCAAATCTCATAAGCACAAAAATAGTGTTTTTATATTTAAGGAACATGAAAAAAATAAGTTGCTTCAGATTAAGAGAAGATTTTCGAGGATAGATCTTTTTTTTGAAGAAGGAGTGTGCCGGTGGCACATGACTGATGAGAAAAGAGATGTAGACCGAAAAGATTCCTTAAGATGATGCAGGTTATTTTTTGAATGTTACTAAATTTGCAGCCATAAATGACTGTTTTGGCAGTCGGGAGAGAATCAAATTGTCATCAATATGAAAAAGTGTGTCCTTGTGTCCGGCGGCGCCGGATTTATCGGAAGCCACGTTACCGTGGAACTTATTGAGGCCGGTTATGATGTGATTGTGGCCGACAACATGTCCAACTGCGACGAGACCTGCTACGAGGGTGTCAAGAAGATCACCGGAAGGGAGGATATTCCTTTCGTCAAGATGGATTTCTGCGATCCGGTGGCAACGGAACTGCTGTTCACCGCCAACAAGATCGACGCTGTCATCCACTTCGCCGGGTTCAAGGCCGTTGGCGAGTCCGTCAGCGAACCTCTGATGTACTACAGGAACAATCTGGAATCATTCATGAATGTCATCGAGACGGCCAGAAAGCACGGATGCGAGAATATTCTTTTCTCCTCATCGGCAACCGTCTATGGCGAGCCTGAGGAGCTTCCTGTCACCGAGAAGTCCCCAAGGCAGCCGGCCACATCGCCTTACGGCAACACGAAGCAGATGTGCGAAGACATCCTCCGGGACTCCGTGAAGGCATATCCAAATGTAAAGGGAATCGCGCTGAGGTACTTCAATCCGATCGGGGCGCATCCTTCAGCGCTGATCGGAGAGCTTCCGCGCGGCGTGCCTAACAACCTCGTGCCTTACATCACGCAGACCGCCATCGGCAAGCGCGAGTGCCTTTCGGTCTTCGGCAACGACTACCCTACCCCGGACGGGACATGCCAGAGAGACTTCATCGACATCGTGGACCTTGCGAAAGCCCATGTCTTCGCGGTGCGCAGGATGCTTGACGGCAAGATGAAGGATGAATATGAAATCTTCAACATCGGCACAGGCAAGCCGCTGTCAGTGATGGAGCTCATCACCGCGTTCGAGAAAGCCAACGGATTGAAGCTGAACTACAGGTTCGCTCCACGCAGGGCTGGCGACGTGACTGCCATCTGGGCGGATCCTACGCTGGCCAACAACGAACTTGACTGGAAGGCGGAGAGGTCGATCGAAGACACGCTGGCCTCAGCCTGGGCTTGGGAGAAGCATCTGGCCGACAAGGAATAAAGGAGCGCTTGGACGGACTCAGCGACATCGAGAGGCGGCTCTGCGCCAGGACGGTTGACAAGTTCGTCAAACACAGCGGCCGGGAGACCGGACTCAGCGACGTGGCAGGAAGCCTTTGGACAGAAGGTACTGGGCGATCTGGACGGCGTTGGTGGCGGCTCCCTTGCGGATGTTGTCGCTGACGCACCAGAAATTCAGGCCGGATCTCACGGACGGATCCCTGCGCAGACGACCGACGAACACATCGTCTTTGCCAAGAGAGAAAAGCGGCATCGGATAGATGTTGCGGGTAGGGTCATCCTGAACCGTAACACCTTCTGTCTCAGACCACAATCTCCTGACATCCTCAAGCGTGAACTCCTTTTCGAACTCCAGATTGATGGATTCCGAATGTCCTCCCTGCACCGGCACGCGCGCCGTGGTAGGGCTCACCCCTATCGAATAGTCATCCAAGATCTTGTGGGTTTCGTTGACCATCTTCTTCTCCTCCTTCGTGTAGCCGTCCTCCAGGAAATCATCTATGTGAGGGATCACATTCTCATCGATCGGATAGTGATAGAAGGCAGGATATTCACCCCACTTCCTCCCCTCGCGCTCGGCCTTCATCTGCGCGACGGCAGGATTGCCTGAACCCGTCACACTTTGATAGGTCGAGACCACTATCCTCTTGATCACGTACTTACGATGTAGCGGAGCCAGCGGAAGAAGCATCTGGATGGTCGAGCAGTTAGGGTTGGCGATGATGCGGTCATCCTCGGTCAGCACGGAGGCATTGATCTCCGGCACAACCAGTTTCTTCGTCGGATCCATCCTCCAGCAGGAAGAGTTGTCCACGACACGGCACCCTGCCGCGGCGAATCTCGGGGCATATTCAAGGGAAATGCCGGCTCCCGCGGAGAACAGAGCCAGATCGGGCTTCGCCTCAAGCGCCTCCTCGATGGCCAAGACTGAATATTCACGCCCTCGGAAAGGGATCTTTTTTCCGACAGATTTTTCCGATGCCACAGGAAGAAACTCATCCACAGGGAATTGCCTTTCTTCCAGCACCTCGACCATTCGTGTCCCCACAAGGCCGGTCACACCGACAACCGCAACTTTCATGTTCTTAGTATAAATTCTGTTCAACAGCAAGCATTAAAAAATATGCTAAACGTTTAAAAATATGCTGGTAAAGATTTATTGATTTACTGCGGCATATTCATTAACGTCCACAAATAAAATGGGGAAGACTCTCAAGCCTTCCCCAAATATGATTCGGTGAAAAGCTTGACTACTTCTCCTCAGCCTTCGCTGCCGCCTTGATGACCTCGCTGAGCTTCTGGTACAGAGCGTCAGTCTTCTCAAGGAGTTCCTTGCGGATGCCGGCGAAATAAGCGGCCTTCTTGCCTTCGGTCTTTGCGTTAACCTTGTCCCTGAGGTCGTTGTAAAGTTTTACGGCCTCATCCAAAAGTCCACCCAGTGCCTCGTCATCGGCTTTCTGATTTATCGCGCTGAAAAGGGAGCAATCATCGATGAAGGCTCCGATGACATATTCAATGTCCTTTTTGATGTCTCTAAGATTCATATCTTGATTTGTTTAGTCTTAAAACTTGGCGAATATACGCATTTTTTTTCAATTTACGAACATGGTTCTGTCGCTTCGACAAGCTCAGCGACCATTGGAGCGGACTCAGAGGCTGTTTTGAATTGTTTGTTTGATTTTTTTTACCTCAAAGATCATTACAAACAATACAAAACAGCTTCTCAGTGAACGGGAGGCTATTTGAAGAGGGAGCGGACGAGGGCGGGAACATCGGTGACCTTGACGACCTCAATGCCTTGAGGCTTGAGTTCCATGGAGGCGAAAGACGAGATGAATATCTTCTTGAATCCCAAACGCGCCGCTTCGCTGACACGACGGTCGATCTGGGCGACGGGACGGATCTCTCCGCTTAGACCGACCTCGCCGGAAAAGCAGTTGTCCGCCGGAATGGCGAAATCAAAGTTGGAGGACAGAACCGCCGAGACAACGGCCAGATCACAGGCCGGATCGTTGACCTTGAGTCCCCCTGCCATATTCAGGAAAACATCTTTCTGCGCCAGCTTGAAGCCCGCCCTGCGCTCAAGTACCGCCAGAAGCATATTCAGTCGCCTCACATCAAATCCGGTCGCGGAGCGCTGTGCCGTGCCATAAGCCGCCGAGCTTACAAGTGCCTGGACCTCGAAGAGGAAAGGTCTCGTTCCGTCAAGCATTGCGCTGATTGCCGTGCCGCTGAGTCCGGCCTCGTGCATCGGGATGAGTAGTTCAGAAGGATTGGATACCTCACGCAGCCCTTTGCCGGTCATCTCGAAGACAGCCAGTTCGGAGGTTGATCCGAACCTGTTCTTTATGCTGCGCAGGATCCTATACGAGCCTCTGTTGTCGCCCTCGAACTGAAGGACCACATCCACGATGTGCTCCAGAATTTTAGGGCCGGCGATGTAGCCTTCCTTGGTGATGTGGCCGATCAGGATGACAGGGATGCCTGTCTCCTTGGCGAATCTCAAGAGTATGGCGGCGACTTCCTTGATCTGGGTGACAGAGCCGGGAGTCGAATCAACAGTCTGCGAGAACATTGTCTGGACAGAGTCCACAATCATCAGGTCCGGTTCGGTCTCACGAGCCTGCGAGACCACGTTCTCAATCAGTGTCTCACTGTAGATCTGACAGTTGGCGGCATCACCGCCCAGGCGGTCGGCGCGCATCTTGACTTGCCGTAGGCTTTCCTCACCGGTGACATAGAGGGTCTTGAGGGACGGGCAGCCAAGCGGAATCTGGAGCGAAAGAGTGGACTTGCCTATTCCAGGCTCACCACCGATCAGGACCAGGGAACCTTCCACAATGCCACCACCGAGGATCCTGTCAATCTCCTCATTGTTCAGAGAAAGCCTGACTTCGGAACTTGAGTCTATTTCTTCAAGTTTCTGCGGCCTGCGGCTCGCTCCCGGCACAGACTCCGTCACCGCGGACTTACGGGAACCACCGGTGACCACCTTTTGCTCCACCATGGTGTTCCATTCACCGCAAGCCGGACAACGTCCCATCCATTTGGGATATTCATTGCCGCAATTCGAGCAGAACCAGACTGTTTTTTCTTTCATGCGTGTAGTAGTTTATTCGTTCTGTGGTTGGGGAGCTTGTCGAACCAACACGGCATCGTGGGACGGGCGCTTCGACAAGCTCAGCGACCGGAATAGTGACTCAGCGACCGAAACCGGGACGAGTACCTCCGGGACCGAAAGATTCGGCGCCGCACCTGTCAAGTAATCCTTAACGCTTACCAAAGATAGGCAAACGGACTGGTTAAGGCAAAAAAAATTGCAGCATCTGGGTTTTAACCCGGACACCGCACAAAAAGCCTCCCAAAGGGATGTGACTGAAATTACTCAGCCTTTACTGAATCGCAGCATGCTTTTGTTGAGTCGCAGCAAGCGGTTGAATCGCCACAGCAAGTAGTGGTCTCTTCAACAGCAGCAGCCTCAGTCTCAACAGCCTCAGCTTTCTTTGCGTTGTTACCGCAAGCAGAAGCGGCTACCATAAGAGCCACAACCGCAACAGACATAAATACCTTCTTCATAATAATTATAAATTTAAAAAAACATAGTTACTCTCAACTCGTTTTTCAAAGCGCAAAAGTACATAGTTTTCTCTAAAATGCAATAAAATTTTAGCCTTTTTTGTCATTTTTTTGTCTATCTCGGCAGTTCACACTTCTCCATCGCCGAAATTTTGCCTCTTACAATCTGAAAGCGGAGTGCCATTCTGGGTACATCACAAGAGCCTTGATAGCCACATGCACCAGGATTCATGAACAAGAAACCTTCCCTTTTGTCGTGAAAAACCTGAGGAATATGTGTGTGCCCGCAAACGAATATGTCCGGGTGATAAGAGTCAATCAGAGCCTTGGAGCGAAGATCATACATCGGCTGGTGCGGATTGCAGGCCCAATAGCTGCCCCTGCGAAGTCCGATGTGCGTCATCAAGATTCTAAGTCCTTCACATTCAAAGTTCTGAAAAGAGGGATATTCCTGCCTTACATCCAAGCCATCGCAGTTGCCATAAACCCCGACAAGAGGTTTGAACGCGGCGATATCCTGAGCGCATTGAAGCGTGCCGAAATCTCCCGCATGCCAGATCTGGTCCACAGGAGAGAGAAAGTTCCGTACATCATCGGCGAACACGCCGTGCGTGTCGGAGATCAGCCCGATAAACATGACAACTTACAGTTTAATGACTATCTTCTTCTTGTAAAGCACCCAGAGAATGCAGAAGATGACGGAGACGAAGATCAAGGCCCAAAGCAGGGACATGTACTCGTTCGCACCGAAATAGCGACCCGGGGCAAAGCCGAAGAACCCATAGCTCTTGGCGATGACACCGGCGAACACGAAAGCCATCAAGGCGTTCATTCCCATGGCCTTGAAAGGCTCGAACGGCTTGCTGTAGCCCTTGATGTCGATCAGGTAGGCCAAAAACGCAAGAGCCAGCATCGCCCATCCTCCGGCGAAGAACACGTAGGAGATCGACCATAGTGGTTTGTTGATCGGGACCCAGATGCTGAGGATCATGCCAAGGATCAAAGACAGACAGCCATAGACAAAGGTTCTGTTGACAACTCTGTCCTGGGAATAGGCGATGGCCTGTTGGCACTTTGACAAGTTCAGCGACCGGCTGTCCGTAGTCTGACCGGTAGATTCGGCCGGCGTGACACCTTCTTTGGACGAGGCCTCATAAAGAGCGGACATATTCCTTTGCGAACCAAGAATCATCGAGCCGATAAGATAGCCAAGCAGGCATGAGCATGCTGATGTCATGGAGCCAAGAAGGCCTTCCGGATCGAAATTGGTGCCGTCATAGCCATGGTAGCAATGGTTTCCACCGACAAGCCAGGTGTCAATCCTCACCGAAACGTTCCCCTCAAGGGTGAACGCGCCCGGATCCCGGCCGAAGAGCAGCAATATTCCTGTGTATGTCACGCAGAGAGTCGCGATCGCTGCCATTATCTTGCCTGGCTTCTTGAGCCACAGAGCGAGACACCCTGCTACGGCATAAGCCATTCCTATCCTTTGAAGGACCCCGAATATTCTTTTATGCTGGAACCAATAGAGGTAGTTCTGCCAGAAAGTCCATGTCTCGTCATGCATCGATGTCGGGAAGAACGGGTAAAGGTTCAGAGCAAAGCCGACAAGGAAGATCAAGGCTCCTCTCTTCAGAACCTTAAGATAGGCCTTGGCAGTGGTTTTCTCATATTTAGAGAAAGAGAATGCCATGGCGCAACCCATGCAGAACACGAAGAACGGGTAAACAAGATCCGTAGGAGTGCATCCTACCCATCCGGCATGCCTTAGCGGCGGGAATATGTGAGCCCATGATCCCGGATTGTTCACTATGCACATAAACGCGACTGTCAGTCCTCTTAGGACATCCAGTGATTCATATCGTTTTTTCATGGTCACAAAGGTACTCTTTATTATCCAATGTTGTATCTTTGCAGCATGGAGATTTTTTACACCTACGAGATTGACGGGACTTCCGCGCTGTTGGATGCAGAGGAGAGCACACACTGCATCAAAGTGCTGCGCCACCGGACCGGGGATGTAATCACCGTTGTGGACGGCATCGGGAACATGTACCGCTGCCGCCTGACGGACGATTCTACCAAAGGAGCGGCGGCGGAGATTCTGGAAACCGTCCCCGGGTGGGGAGGACATTCATATTCATTGAATATGGCGGTGTGTCCGACGAAGAACAATGACCGTTTCGAATGGTTTGCGGAGAAAGCGACAGAACTTGGGGTGGACGTGATCTCACCTGTCATCGGGGAACGTTCCGAGCGGAAGGTGTTCAAGACGGAAAGGGCGCGCAAGATCGTGCTTTCGGCTATGAAGCAGAGCCTGAAGGCCAAACTTCCGGTCGTTGAGGAGCCCGCGTCTGTTCGTGACTTCATCCTTGCCCACCGCGAGGATGCCGGCATCAGGATGATCTGCTACTGCTTTGATGGCGAGACCGTCAGACGTTCTATCAAAGATGTCATGCAAGGAGCGTCCGAGGATTCCGAGATCACGGTGCTGATCGGTCCGGAGGGTGATTTCTCGCCGGGGGAGGCCAGCCTGGCTGTCAAGTGCGGGTTCATCCCCGTACATCTGGGTCCAAGCCGCCTCCGCACCGAGACAGCAGCCGTGACAGCCGTGACAGCCTGCTACCTCCACTTTCTGGAGAAGTCGGCTGCCAAGTAGGCCACGTGCCGTGAATCTGGCTGGGGATCGTTTTGGGAGGGCAGCCCGGGTGAGCAAGAGGGGCGGTTCTGCGCACGAGACCGGCAAGGAGGGCGGCCTGGTGAGCAAGAGGGGCGGTTCTGCGCACGAGACCGGCAAGGAGGGCAGCCCGGTGAGCAAGAGGGGCGGTTCTGCGCACGAGATAAAACGAAATATTTAATAATATGCAGAAGAAGACTATAGATGAGATCCTTAACGAGACGTTGAAGGTCCTGAAAGAGGGCGGAGTCATCCTCTACCCTACCGACACAGTTTGGGGACTAGGCTGCGATGCGACCAATCCAGAGGCCGTCGCAAATATTTATAAGATCAAACATCGTTCAGATAGCAAATCGCTGGTCCTGCTAGCCAACAGTCTGGATCAGATAGCGTTGTACGTCAATGAGATTCCGCCGATGGCTATAGATCTGGTCGAGGTAAACGACCGGCCGATGACCCTGATCTACCCGGGAGCCAAAACCTATCCCGCCCCGGCCGAGGGGGAACCTTGGAAAGCTGACCGCTACCATCTGGCCCACAACACCGTGGCGGCGGACGGCACGGTCGGCATCCGCATCCCTATGATGGAGTTCTGCCTACAACTGACCTACAAACTCGGCAAACCTATCGTCTCCACCTCTGCCAACATCTCCGGAGAACCGACACCAAAGAAGTTCACTGACATCTCCGAAGAGATCAAAAACGCCGTTGACTACACAGTTGATCCCCGTCTCGAAGCCGGAGCCACCGGCCTCGCCTCCCAAATCATCAAAATCGGCCTTGACGGCGAGGTGGAGATCATCCGGGCGTGATATGTAATTCATTATATGATAGACATTTATAAAACCCTGCCATTCCACACAGACTGGCAGGGTTTTATAAATTACTACTAATCAACGCGTTCCATTTCACGGATATATTGTGAAGAACCGGTCAAAAAAGGATAATTTGGAATTATGCACGTTACCGAAATTTCAAATTATATTTTTTACCTCATGCTGCAACACTCAGAAAATTTCTTACTAGAAATTATTAGTCGCAAGCCTGGTAAGCGGCAAAAATAAGTTGCCGCGGATTTGGCAAAGATTTTTGAGGATAGATTACTTTGGGAAGAAGGAGTGTGCCGGTGGCACATGACTGATGAGAAAAGGAATATAGACCATAAAGATTGCCTAAGGTGATGCTAGTTATTTTTTAGTAAGCGTTAAAAAATAAGTTGAACTAAATTTTGTGTCAAATTTATGAGGATAGATTTCTTTTGGAAGAAGGAGTGTACTGGAAGTACACGACTGATGAGAAAAGGAATATAGACCAAAAAGATATACAAATTGTTCAAGTTATTTTTTAATGATTACTTAACGCTTACTTAAAGTAGATATAATAAAATCAGATCAGAAAGTGACACAACTCGGAACGAAGCGACCGAAGGGATTTCAGGGAATCCTTTTCACCGTGCCTCACTGGGGCTGTCGCAAAGCGACAGGGGGGAGACTGTCTTAAAAGTAAAAGTGTCCCCAATGAGGATTGAAAATTCGTTGTCGTCCCTGTAGTGGAGTACATACTTTTCAACTCTTGCCGAGACTTTTCGGACAGTCTGGGGGATTATCTCGACAAAAAAAGTCGGAGCAGCGAATGCTGTTCCGACTTTTTTGTGGAGATATAGAGATTCGAACTCTAGACCCCCTGCTTGCAAAGCAGGTGCTCTACCAACTGAGCTATACCCCCAAACTTTGCCGATTACTTGGTTTGTAGGCCCTGGCAGAGTTGAACTGCCGACCTCTACATTATCAGTGTAGCGCTCTAACCAACTGAGCTAAGAGCCTATATAAATAATGAAAGATTAGTACAGAGTTCCGAATTCGAAACCTTGTACAGAGCGTCTTCCGCTGTCGGAGCAAAACCCCAAAAAGGAGGTGTTCCAGC
>ENA-ORSK01000862-ORSK01000862.1-human-gut-metagenome-genome-assembly--contig:-NODE-862-length-27730-cov-20.498573_pt1 | contig 27730 bp, 21 predicted proteins | sample MGYA00242192_ERZ509159 | MGnify/ENA primary metagenome ERZ509159 (study PRJEB26280, sample SAMEA2338663) | human gut metagenome | biome: human gut; feature: human-associated habitat; material: faeces...
TCCCTTTGGTTGTCTCCCTCTTTCATATTGACAAGTGTACCCACTCGAATAGCGAACCCGAGAAGTGCTATCCGACAAATAGCACTATCGGTAGCTTGTTATCGATGAAAATGCTAAAACGGTATAATAGAAGTGCATTATACAAAAAAAGTGAGCCGTTGCGCTATTTTTGCGCTTTGACTCACTTTTTCTTTTTTAGGTTGTGTCACAATCCATTAAAATCGTTATATAAATCACACTTCCCAGCTACCAAGATACTTTTCCTGTTCCCTAGTCAGCTTATCAATGGTAATGCCCCAGTATCTGAGCTTTCTCTCGGCAACCTCCTTGTCAACCTCGGCAGGAACGTTTACCGTCATCTTTTCGCCGGCTTTCAGCTTGTCCTTGTTCTTCACAAGATATGCGGCTGACAGAGCCTGTATAGCAAAGCTCATATCCATTATTTCTGCCGGGTGACCGTCGCCTGCGGCAAGGTTTACAAGTCTGCCCTCGGCGATAACGTTTATCCTGTTGCCGTTAGCCAGCTTGTAGTACTGAATGTTGTTTCTTGCAACGCCCGTTTCAACAGCCATTTCCTTCAGCTTCGCAACGTTTACCTCGACATCAAAGTGACCTGCGTTAGAAAGGATAGCCCCGTCCTTCATATTAAGAAATGCCTTTTCTCCGATAACATCGTTACAGCCTGTTACCGTTACAAAGAAATCGCCTATCTTAGCCGCCTCAACCATCGGCATAACCTTGAATCCGTCCATAACGGCTTCCATCGCCTTTATCGGATCTATCTCGGTTACTATTACCGATGCGCCAAGTCCCTTAGCCCTCATCGCAACGCCCTTGCCACACCAGCCGTAGCCTGCTACTACAACGTTCTTTCCTGCAACGATCAGATTCGTTGTGCGGTTTATGCCGTCCCAGACCGACTGACCCGTGCCGTAGCGGTTATCGAACAGATGCTTGCAGTCTGCGTCATTTACAAGCATCATCGGGAACTTGAGCTGTTTAGCCTTATCCATAGCTACAAGGCGGATAATTCCCGTTGTGGTTTCCTCACAGCCGCCGATAACGTTCGGGATAAGGTCGGGATATTCGTTGTGGATAAGGTTTACAAGGTCGCCGCCGTCATCAATGATGACATTGGGAGCGATCCTGATAACCTCCGCCGTATGTGCGTGATATTCCTCCGCAGTAGCACCGTGCCACGCAAATACGTTAAGTCCGCTGTGTACAAGCGCCGCCGCAACATCGTCCTGCGTTGACAGTGGGTTACTGCCCGTGATATACATCTCTGCGCCGCCTGCCGCCATTACACGACAAAGGTAAGCTGTCTTTGCTTCAAGGTGTACCGAAAGCGCAACTTTCAGCCCTGCAAACGGCTTTGATACCGCAAATTCTTCTTCAATGCCACGCAGTAACGGCATATTCGCCTTTACCCAGTTTATCTTTGTTTCGCCGCTTTCCCACAGGCTCTCATCTCTTATAATGCTCATTTCGTTTTCCTTTCCGTTAACCGTCTATTCTTTTCATTGCTTTATTGCATTCAAAGTAAATGCGTTCCTCGTCCATTCCCTTTATCTCACGGTTTTCCATTAAGAACTCACCGTCAACCATAACGCTTTCGACCTCATATCCGCTCGCACTGTAGCACATAGCCGCAACAGGATCGTTCACAGGCTGGAGCGAGGGATATTTCATATCCATTACGGTAAGGTCAGCCGCATAGCCTACTTTAAGTATTCCCGTGTTGTCAAGGCCTAAAGCCTTTGCGCCCGTTTCGGTAGCCATTTTAAGCGCCTGACGTGCAGAAACCGCTGTAGCACTGCGGCAGTTACCCTTGTGTGCAAGGCAGATGAAGTTCATATCGCTGAACATATTCAGCGTATTGTTGCTTCCTGCGCTGTCAGTGCCGATACACAGCTTTACGCCCTTGCCGAGCATATCGGGTATTCTTGCAAAGCCGTTTCCGAGCTTTGCATTGCTGATAGGATTAGTAGCGGCATATACGCCTCTTTCAGCGAGAATATCAATATCCTCGTCGGATAGCTGTACGCAGTGAGCGGCAACCGTATGGAACCTGAACATTCCCATATCATCAAGATACTTGACAGGCGAACAGCCGTTCTGTGCTATGCAGTCCTCAATTTCCTTTACCGATTCGGAAAGGTGAATGTTTATGCCGAGGCCGTATTCTGCGGCTTTCTCCATTACAAGCTCAAGATAGCCCTTGTCGGTAGTATAGATAGCGTGAGGACCCATCATGAATTTAAGACGCTTGTTGTCGCCGTAGGTACGCATATCGTACAGCGTATCCTCAATTCTTGTCTTTCCGCCCTCGTCATCTCTGCCGTTTCCTACAAGACCTCTTGATATTGTCGCTTTCAGACCGCTTTCGCTTATCGCTCTTGTAATACAGTCACGGGCGATATTCATATCCAGAAAAGCCGTTGTACCCGTCTTTATCATCTCAAGGCAGGCAAGCTGTGTGCCGTAGTACATATCCTCGGCGGTCAGCTTGTCCTCCATCGGCATTATCCTGTCGAACAGCCAGGTGTGGAACATAAGATCGTCCGCACTGTTCCTGAACAGCGACATATAGCTGTGCGTGTGGCTGTTTACAAGCCCTGCTGTAATGAGCTTGTCCCTGCCGTCAATTGTCCTGTCCGGAACAAAGCCGTTTTTTACTGCATCGTCACCGATATAGGAGATAACGCTGTCGCTTATCGCAATATCGCATACCCTTGCGGAAAATCCGCTTTCTTCGTCAGGAAGAATTGCGGTTATCCCTTTAAATAATGTATTCATATAAAGTCCTTTCGTCCGTTTTTTTATGGATAATTAATTATAGCATTTATGAAGGAGGAATGCAACCGGGGCAGACCTCCTTGTTCCGCTTTTTTGTTTGATTCCGGCAAGCTGTTGCCCATTGTGTTACAGCTCGCTTTGCAAAAATGGTTGAAAAAAGTGGTATTGCGTGGTATAATCTATTTAACGGTCATAAGCTGCTCGACATATCGGGATTGGGAGGTGTCCATATGGTGCTTTTAGTTGTTGATACACAAAAAGCGATTACAAACAGCAGACTATATCAATTTTACGTGTTTGAATCTCATGTTAGGAAGTTGATAAATAAAGCTCGTCATAATGATATAGAAGTTATATTTGTAAGGCATGATGATGGTGTTGAAAATGAACTGACAAAAGGAAACAATGGATTTGAAATATACGAAGGCTTTCAACCTGTAGATGGCGAGATTATCTTTGATAAAAATGCAAATAGTTCTTTCAAAGATACAGGATTATTGGAATATTTAAAGAAAAAAGAAGAAAAAACAATAATAATAGTCGGGCTGCAAACGGATTACTGTATTGATGCGACCATTAAAGCAGGTTTTGAGCATGGTTTCAAAATGTTAGTTCCTGAAAATACGAACAGCACATTTGATAATCAGTTTATGACTGCTGAGCAGACTTACAGATATTACAATGAATTTATTTGGAACAGTAGATATGCAGAGTGCATTTCTTTTAATAAAGCACTTGAACTAATGAGCCGATAACTTCCAATTTATCGAGCAGTTTAACACACAAAAGGAGCCACCCACCCGGTCGCTCCTTTTCCTATACCCCCGAGCCGCAAGGCTCTTTTTTATGCGGTTTACGATGTTAGCCCAATGGCAATTAGATACGAAAATCGGTTGCATAAATTGGAAATGCGTGGTATAATGAGCTTATGGGGGAGTTAATCTGCCCTATAAATCGGAATTTAATGTAGTAGGTGAAAATATGAACGCTGATTTCAGAATAAACGGAAAAGTGATAGAAACAGAAAGGCTCATTCTTAGACCATTCAGACAAACCGATTTGGAAGATTTTTATGAATATGCGTCCGTCGAAGGCGTTGGTGAGATGGCAGGCTGGAAACACCATGAAAGTATTGCCGAATCTCAGAGTATTATGAATTCATTTATCAGCAATGATAAAGTATTTGCAATTTGCTTGAAGGAAAACAATAAAGTAATCGGTACTGTTGGCATAGAAAAGTATGGGTTAGAAGATGCTTTAACAGAATTCAAGGATTACTACGGCAGAGAATTAGGTTATGTTTTGAGTAAAGACTATTGGGGAAACGGGCTTGTACCCGAAGCTGTAAATGCAGTAATAGATTATTTGTTCAATGAATTGGATTATGATTTTCTGCTTTGCGGTTATTATAACTTTAATGAACGCTCTAAACGAGTTCAGGAAAAATGCGGCTTTAAACCATATCGTTCTTTGGCTATGACAACACAAATGGGAACAAAAGAACAAGGTACTTTAATGTTGTTGATGAATCCAAAGAAAAATATCAAATTGGTTTTTTCTCATCGGGAAACTTTAATCTTCGAATAAACGTTAAATTCCTATTTATCGAGCAGTATAACACACAAGGAGTAACCGTCACTGTTGCTCCTTTTCCTATATTCCCGAGCCGCAAGGCTCTTTTTTATGCGGCGTTGCTACGCAACCGTCCGAGAACGTTTTAACATTATTTCATCGTGCTTGACTGCACGATTTTGGCAAGTTGTTGTCCGTTGCGTTACAGCTCGCTTTGCAAAAACGGTTGAAAAAAGTGGAAATGTATGGTATAATGCATTGAAGAGCGAGGGTAAACTGCCCTATAAATCGGAATTTTATGAGGTGAAGAACAATGAGAATAAGGCCATATCAAAATAAAGATTTTAATACTATATCTCAATGGATAACAGAGGAACGTACACACGCTCTATGGTGTGCAAATTTAATACCTTATCCACTGGAGAAAAAAGGTTTTGATGATTTGTTGCAAGAAGCGGAAGAACGATTTGGAGATAGTCCCTTTGTTGCAACTACGGATGATGGAACGCTGGTTGGTTTTTTCTGCTTTTCTGTGAATTTGAATACAAATGAAGGTATGCTCAAATTTGTAGTGGTTGACAATGCTATAAGGAATAAAGGATATGGATGTGAAATGATAAAACAGGCTGTTAAATATGCCTTTGAAATAGCGAAAGCAGATGCTGTGCAATTGAATGTTTTTCCTGAAAATCCTGGCGCAAAGAAATGTTATGAAAAAGTGGGATTTAGAGAACGAGCATTAATAGAAAATGCGTTTCGCTTTAAGGACGAATTATGGGGAAGGTGCAATATGGTTATTACAAGATAAGACTGTAAAATTCCCGTTTATCAAGCAGTTTAACACAAAAGGAGCACCCGCCATGATATGCACCCCAAAAGTTAGACACATTTGGAGGTGCATATCAGTCACTGTTGTTCCTTTTTATATTTCTGAGCCGCAAGGCTTTTTATGCGGCTTTGCTACGCAATGGCTGAGAACGTTGAAACACGATTTTGTTTTGCCTGATAGGCAAAATTTGCAGCATTTGCCGCTATGCGCCTTGACGGCACATCAAAATTGTGTTATAACAACCTCGGACTAAAAATCGTCTGCAGTCGATTTTGCCGCATAGGAATGCGGCGTTGCTCAGGCAACCGTCCGAGAACGTTTTAACATAAAAACTTTTGCCGGTAGGCAAAAGACGGCGTACCGCCGTGTCGGTTGACACCGGCTTGATTTTATGTTATAATACAAATAAAGAGGGAAACGACAGACGGTCGCTCCCTAGATTGAGTTAAAGAATAACCGCCTCAGGTTAGCAGCATGGGCGGTTATTTCTTTTTATTAAAAGAAATGATTGTGAATATCATAACTGTGAAAGCAGTAAGAAATATTCCTATCTGTGTTAAATCACTTAGCGTTATGTACACAGCTTCACCTCCTTTCAAAGTGCAACGCACTTCGGGAGATGAATTGACCGCCTATCGTCCAAGGTTTCCCTCAAAACAAATTATATCATGCAAGGTTTGTGTTTGTCAAATAAGCTTAGAGAACGTTTTAACATTATTTTAATCCGCCGTTTTACCTTGACGGCGGATTAAAATAATGTTATAATCTATTATGGTATACTGTCTTTTATGGTATACTGTCTTTGAAACAGGACTTTGGATAAGAAACGGAGAAACAGCTTGACTAAAGAGATAAACAAGGAAGAACTGCTTGTTCAGCAGGAATATATAGAAAAAGTAAAAGCGATAAACGCAAAGCGTGAGCAGATGCCGCTGGCACACGTCCACAGCTTCGGCTGTCAGCAGAACGTGAGCGACGGAGAAAAAATAAAGGGTATGCTTGCACAGATGGGTTACGGCTTCACGCCCGAAACCGCATTTGCGGATCTTATCCTTTTCAATACCTGCGCCGTAAGAGAAAACGCAGAGGACAGAGTTTTCGGCAATATAGGCGCACTCAAAAAGCTGAAAGAGAAGAACAGAAATCTAATAATTGCGGTCGGCGGCTGTATGGTACAGCAGGAGCATATAGCACAGAGAATGAGAAAATCGTTCCCGCAGGTCGATATTATTTTCGGCACTCACGTTATGCATACCTTACCGCAGATGATATACGAAAAGCTCAGCGAGAACCGCAGAACGCTGTCTATCCCCGAAAGTGACGGTGTTATTGCGGAGGGACTTCCCGTAATAAGAGAAAGCAAGGTAAAGGCAAGCGTGCCGATAATGTACGGCTGCAACAACTTCTGTACCTATTGCATAGTTCCCTTTGTAAGAGGCAGAGAGCGTTCACGCAGACCCGAAGAAGTCATAGCCGAAGTAAAAGGGCTTATAAATGACGGATATAAGGAAATACTACTGCTCGGACAGAACGTGAATTCATACGGCAAGGAATATGATTTCGGCTTTGCAAAGCTGCTTTCCGAGCTTGATAAGATACCCGGAAAATATAAGCTCAGCTTTATGACATCTCACCCTAAGGACTGCACGCACGAGCTTATAGATACGATAGCTGACAGCAGGCATATATCGTATCATCTGCACCTGCCCGTACAGTGCGGAAGCGACAGAATTTTAAAGGAAATGAACCGCCACTATGACACGGCGCATTATCTTGAACTTATCGAATATGCAAAAAGACGCATACCGAAGGTAGCACTCACTACAGATATTATAGTAGGCTTCCCCGGCGAAACTTATGAGGATTTTCTCGGCACTGTGGAGCTTATGAAAAAAGTACGCTATGATTCCGCATATACCTTTATCTACAGCAAGCGTGAGGGAACAAAGGCGGCGGCTATGCCCGACCCCATAAGCGATGAGGATAAGGGAAAGTGGTTCAGACAGCTTCTTGATGTGCAGAATTCTATCGGTGAAAAGGCTTATGAGCGTTTTATCGGAGATGAGGTCGAGGTTCTGTGCGAGGGTATCGGCAGAACGGCTGACGGACTAATGACAGGCCATTCCCGCCACGGTGTTATCGTTGATTTCAACGGCACAAGGGATATGATAGGAAAGTACGTCACGGTAAGAATACAAAAGGCTCTGCCCTGGGCAGTCACAGGCGAGCTTGTAAGCGTGAATGACTGAATTTTAGCAATCGGTCGGGAATCCCCGTCAGATATATATTTTTAACAGCCGCAAAAGCGGAAAGAAAGGAAAAATACAAATGGACGCAATCAAAGCAGCAAGAGAGCTCGGCAAGGCTATACAGGCAGACGAGCGTTATGTACGTTATAACGAGGCAATGAAGGCAAACGATGCCGATATGGAGCTTCAGGAGCTTATAGGTGAATTCAACCTTGCACGTCAGAACGTAGCACTTGAAATGAGCAAGTCTAAGGAAGAGCAGAACAAGGAAAAGCTCGACACACAGAACAAGGAGATGCAGAGATTATACACTCTCGTTATGCAGAACGAGCATATGGCTGATTTCACAATGGCAAAGGCTGATATGGATAAGCTGTTACACGAGATCAACGGCATTATCGCACTGTGCTGTGACGGTGAAGACCCCGATACCTGCGAGGTACAGGCAGGCGGATGCTCAGGCTCATGCTCGACCTGCGGAGGATGCCACTGATTGCCTTGACTGAATGGCATTGATAGTATGGCATTGTAAGATTAAACAATAAAACCGAAAGGAATGAAACTCTTGAAAGCAGGAAACAGCGGAGAAAAGCTCACGCCTATGATGCAGCAGTATGTTGAGATCAAGGCAAATTACAAGGATTATATATTATTCTATCGTCTGGGCGATTTCTATGAAATGTTCAACGAGGACGCAATGGTAGCGTCAAAGGAGCTTGAGCTGACGCTTACATCAAGAGCTGGTACGCCCATGTGCGGCGTACCGCATCATTCTGCGGAAGGCTACATAAAAAAGCTGATAGATAAAGGCTTCAAGGTAGCTATCTGCGAGCAGACAACCGACCCTGCGTTATCAAAGGGACTTGTAGAGCGTGATATAGTAAGGCTTGTAAGCGCAGGCACGGTCATAGAAGCGTCAATGCTTGAGGACGGCTCGAATAACTATATTTCCTGTATCTATGTCGGAGAAAACGGCACAGGTATGGTGTTTGCCGATATTTCAACGGGCGAGGTACACGCAGTTGAAAAGGCAAATTCAAAAAAGACCGACGAGGATATAATAGCACAGTTCTCGCAGTATACCCCCGTTGAGCTACTATTCAATGCGGAGTTTCTGAATCGGAAACAGGCATATACTTTTATAAGGAACCGTTACGGAAAATGCTCTGCGGAACAGCTTTCCGATGAGGATTTTTCTATAGATGACGTATCCGAGATAACCGCACAGTTCGGCGGCACGGCAGATGAAATAGGCCTTGCCGGAAAGGACAACGCATTAAGGGCTTTATGCGCTTTGCTGCGCTATTTGTATAAGGCACAAAGAAGCGGAGCAAAACGTTTTGTAAAGCTGAACGTACACAGCAGCGGCGAATTTATGCAGCTCGGACTTGCCACAAGAAGAAACCTTGAACTGACATCGACAATGAGAAGCGGCGAAAAGAAAGGCTCGCTTCTGTGGGTGCTTGATAAGACCGATACCTCAATGGGAAGAAGAAAGCTAAGACAGTGCATAGAGCAGCCGCTTACAGATACGGCGGCTATCATACGCAGACACGATGCGGTAGAAGCGCTTATAAACAATTCTGCGGCACTGTATGATATAAAGACCGACCTTGCGAAAGTCTATGACCTTGAACGTCTTATGACAAGGATAATCTACAAGGCGGCAAACGCAAAGGATGTAAAGGCGCTCGGCGCTACCTGCAGGATACTTCCTCAGCTTAAAAGCGACCTGTCGCAGATAAGCACACAGCTTACAAGAAGCCTTGATAAGAAGATAAGCCCTCTTGATGATATTGCGGATTTAGTAGAAAGAGCGATAGCCGATGAACCGCCCGCACTGATGAAGGACGGCGGTTATATAAAGAACGGCTTCAATGAGGAGCTTGACCGCCTGAGAAATATCACAGGCGGCGGCAAGGACTTGCTCGCTCAGATAGAACAGCAGGAAAAAGAGGCTACCGGCATAAAGAATCTGCGTGTCGGCTATAACCGTGTGTTCGGCTATTATATCGAGGTTTCAAAGGGCAACGTGTCGATGGTGCCCGACAGATATGTAAGAAAGCAGACGCTCACAAACGGCGAGAGATACATTACCGATGAGCTTAAGAAGATAGAAAACGAGATACTCGGCGCAAACGATAAGATACTTGCACTTGAGGCGGCAATATTTGCCGAGGTGCGTGAATTTATCGCACAGCGGCTCGACCTTATCCAGCAGACCGCCGAATCTGTAGCGGCGCTTGACGTGCTGTGCAGTTACGCCGTTGTATCCATAGAAAACAACTACTGCCGTCCGATGATGGCAAATGACAGCGTCATAGAGATAAAGGACGGAAGACACCCCGTTGTAGAGAAGATGGTCAACGAGATACTTTTCACCCCGAATGACGTTTACCTTGATGTTAAAAGCAACCGCCTGATGATAATCACAGGCCCGAATATGTCGGGTAAATCCACGTTTATGCGGCAGGTAGCCGTGATAGTCCTTATGGCGCAGATAGGCTGCTTTGTGCCTGCAAGCTACGCAAGGCTCGGAGTAGTGGACAGGATATTCACCCGTGTCGGTGCAAGCGATGATCTGTCCGCAGGTCAGTCCACCTTTATGGTCGAGATGACCGAGGTTGCAACTATCCTTAACGAAGCGACCAGAAACTCACTCGTTATCCTTGACGAGATAGGCAGAGGAACATCGACCTATGACGGTGTATCAATAGCAAAAGCGGTAGCCGAGTACATAAGCTCAAAGGCTATCGGATGCAAGACGCTTTTCGCCACGCATTACCACGAGCTTATTTCGCTTGAAAACGAGCTTGACGGTGTGCGTAACTACAGCGTAAAGGTAAAGCGAAGCGGCGAGGATATAAAGTTTCTGCACAAGATAGTCGAGGGCGGCACGGACGACAGCTACGGCATAGAGGTCGCACGCCTTGCAGGACTTCCGAAGAAGGTCACCGACAGAGCAAAACAGCTTCTTGCCGAGCTTGAAAAAGCACCGAAAATACAGCGTGAGCTTGAACTCAGAGCCGAGGAGGAATCCGAAAGCCAGATTGACTTTGAGGCAACCGGCAGGCAGAACGTCATAGCCGAGATAAAAAACCTCGACCTTGACGATATTACGCCGAGAGAGGCTTACGCAAAGCTTGAAGAACTAAAAGCAATGTTATAAAGAAAAGGAAAATCAATGCCCGAAATCAGACTGCTTGATAAAAGCGTAGCGGAGCTTATTGCGGCAGGCGAGGTCATAGAACGCCCGTCCTCCGTAATAAAGGAGCTTGTGGAAAATTCAATAGACGCAGGCGCACGGCATATCACCGTTGAGATAAAACACGGCGGTATCAGCTATATGCGTATAACAGACGATGGTTGCGGCATAGCTTACGCTCAGATGCCGACAGCCTTTCTCCGTCATGCCACAAGCAAGATTCGCACAGGCGATGACCTTACAGGCATTATGACTATGGGCTTCAGAGGAGAAGCGTTAGCGTCCGTTGCGGCGGTCGCAAAGATAGAAATGATGTCACGGCAGGACGGCGATGAACTCGGCGGACGTTACATTATCGAAGGCGGCGAGGAAAAGGAACACGAATCCTGCGGCTGTCCCACAGGCACGACTATCGTGATAAAGGAGCTTTTCTACAACACCCCCGCACGACTTAAATTCCTCAAAAAAGACATATCCGAGGGCAATTTCATAGCGGCGACGGTCGACAGACTTGCCCTTTCCCACCCCGATATTTCCTTCAGATTCATAAGAGATAACAAAAGCGTCAGAATGACATCGGGCGACGGTTCGCTCTTATCTGCGGCAAAGGCGGTATTTGGCAGACAGTTTGCCGACAGCCTTATTCCCGTTGACTTTTCGCTTAACGGCATAGATGTAAGCGGTTATGTTTCATCTCCGCTTTTCTGCCGTAACAGCAGAAGTATGCAGACGTTTTTCGTGAACACAAGATATATAAAAAGCACCACCTGTATGGCGGCGCTTGAGGAGGCATACCGTAACAGTATGATGGTCGGAAAATTCCCTGCCTGCATACTGAACATATCGCTTTCTCCCGAAACTGTCGATGTAAACGTACACCCCGCAAAGACCGAGATACGCTTTGCTTATGAAAAGCCTGTTTTCGATGCTGTGTATTTTGCGGTAAAGAACGCACTGGTGAACGCCGCAGACGATAAACGGCAGATAGAGCTTGAAAAACCGAAGAAATACGATAACGCAGACGATTATTTCAGGCACAACCCCGAAATAATAAAGCGTGAACAGCAGACGCTCGCACATATCCCCGTAACGCTTCCGCTTTTGTCTGAGGAACGTCCGGTCGTTGATATAAAGCCCGAAGAACCGACCGAAACGGTAAAGGCTGAAAAAATATACGGCGACAGCACAATAAAGCCCGTTTCACTGCACAGCACACGCTCGGACTACAGCGCAAAGCCCGAAGAAAATACAGGTGAAGCTATTGACGAAATACCTTTGCCAAAAGAGCCGCACATTCCGTCATATAAGGCGGTAAGCAGCAGTGTTGTTGTCACCGTTGACGATGATACGGACGATATTCCCGTAACAGCACCGCAAACTGACGAAGGCTTCAGATTTATAAACGCAAGGCCGGTAACGGTTGAAAGGATAGACGAGCCGAAGCCCGAAAAAACAAGTGTTCGTGTTATCGGAGAATTTTTAAAGACCTATATACTGTGCGAGGCGGGCGAGGAGCTTATAATAATCGACAAGCACGCCGCCCACGAGCGTATCAGGTTTGAAAAGCTGAAAGAGGAGTTTGTAACCACCTCACAGCTTCTTATCGACAAAACCGAGCTTAAGCTGTCGCCCGAAGAATACGAGGCACTGCACGAGTATTACGAATATGTGGAGCAAAGCGGTATAGAGCTTGTTTTCTGCGATGACAGCACAGTGCAGATAACCGCAATGCCGTCCGTAGTGAAATGCTCGCCGCAGGAAATAGTATCCGATGTCGCACAACGGCTTATGAACACTGCCACCGACCAGAAAGGCGCTCTCTTTGACGATATGCTTCATACGATGGCTTGCAAGTCGGCGATAAAGGCGCACGATGATACGGATATTCTCGAATTGCAGGCGCTTGCCGACAGAGTGATGAATGACAGGACAATACGTTTTTGTCCGCACGGCAGGCCGGTTATGACCTCGCTTTCAAAATACAGGATAGAACGCTTCTTCAACAGGAGTTGAGTTATGGATAAACAGTTTATCGTAGTGGTATGCGGACCTACAGCATCGGGCAAGACCGCTCTTTCGGTCGAGCTTGCAAAAAGGCTTTCCGGCGAGATAATCTCAGCCGATTCAATGCAGATATACAGAGGTATGAACATAGCCACCGCAAAGCCCACAGAGGAGGAAAAGCAGGGCATACCGCATTACCTTATGGATTTTCTCGACCCTCATGACAGCTTTTCGGTAGCCGACTATGTTAAGGCGGCACACGGTATTATCGCAGATATAGCGGCAAGAGGAAAGCTCCCGATAATAACCGGCGGCACAGGACTTTATATAAGCTCTCTTATCGACAATCTCAGCTTTGAGGAAACCGAGTGCGACTACGCATACCGTGACGAACTGCGTAAGCTTGCACAGGAAAAGGGCAACGGCTTTCTGCTCGGAATGCTCCGTGAAATTGATCCCGAAACGGCGGATAAGCTTCACGAGAATAATCTCAACAGGATAATAAGAGCGCTTGAGGTCTACAAGACTACGGGAAAGACAATGAGCGAGCAACAGCGCCTTTCAAGGCTTGCCCCTTCGCCGTATGAGCCGTGTATGATACAGCTTGACTATGACAGGGAAACGCTGTACGACCGCATAAACAGACGTGTTGACATAATGCTTGCCGAAGGGCTTATAGACGAGGCAAGGCAGTTTATGAAACAGTCTGATTATCCTACGGCGGCGCAGGCGATAGGCTATAAGGAGCTTATGCCGTATCTTAAAGGCGAAAGCCCTCTTACACCTTGCGTAGAGCGGCTGAAGCAGGAAACCAGAAAATACGCAAAGCGTCAGCTTACATGGTTCCGCCGTGACGAAAGAATCCATTATATCAAGGCTGACGGAGGAAAGAACTTTTCGCAGATTGTTGACGAGGCAATAGATTATATCGGCAGTGTAAGAAACAAAAGCAAGTGAAATTCTCACTTGTCGAAAAAATCTTCCCAAACTGTCACAAAGCTATGGAATTTTCAATCAATATGTGTTACAATATAAGTTAAGCTATCTGTAGCTGTGATTTATCACAAAAACAGTTATGATTTTATTTTATTTTATGTTCCGCAAAAAAAGCGGAGAAAAGAAAGGACGTAATCAAAATGGCAAAGGAACTCAATTTACAGGACGTATTTTTAAATCAGGCGAGAAAAGAGAAGATACCTGTAACTATCTACATTACAAACGGCTTTCAGTTCAAGGGACTTGTAAGAGGTTTTGACAATTACACTGTCATCCTTGATACAGACGGAAAGCAGAACCTGATATACAAGCATGCTATCTCGACAATAACACCTCTCAGAGCTGTATCTATCCTTGACGCATTCGACAGGACGGACAGCGAAGACGTAAAAGAATAAGGATATATGGACAGGACGTTAACAACAAAGCTCGTAACGGTGGTTCTTGCCGTATTCCTGCTCCTGACCATCGCAGGTCAGTTTTTTGCGGGAAACGACCACTCCTATAAAACAGAGGTGGCGCTGAAGTACGATTCTCAGGATACTATCGAGTTTTACGGCGTGTTCGCACGAAACGAGCATACCGTCAGCCGTAAGATTAACGGCACGATACAGTATGAGCATGAGGACGGTTCAAAGGTCGGCAAGAACAGCGTTATAGCCAATGCTTACGGCTCGGCGGCCGATATATCGCTTACTGCGGATATAAATAAGCTGAAAACGAGGATAGACACGCTGACAGATGCACAGAGCCTTGTCGGTACGGATAATTCTCAGATAGAGGCTTTTGACAAGCTGATAACCGAAAAGCACAGCAAGCTGATAACAGCTATAAACAACGGCGATTATACCGCCGTTTCACAGCTTAAATACGAAATGCTAAACCTGCAGAGCAAGCGTGATATGGTCAAGGGCAAGGTGAATGATTATTCATCGGTGATTTCGTCGCTCAACTCAAAGATAAAGACGCTTGAGGGCAGGATTTCGGCTTCGCCCATTCAGGTCACGGCTGATGAAACAGGCTATTTCGTAAGCAGCATCGACGGGTACGAGAGCAAGATAACATACGATAACATCGACAGTATAACACCTGCGGAGATTTCCGAAACGGTAAAGACACCTGAGCTTACAACAGCTTCCGGCGACATAATCGGCAAGATGATAGACGATTATAAGTGGAAGCTGGCGGCGACCTTTACAGAAGGTCAGGCGGCTGTACTTACGGAAAATACAAATGTACGGCTGATACTCGGCGCAGACCAGACGGAGATAACCGCAAAGGTCGAAAATGTCGAAAAGTACGACAACGATTATGTTGCGATATTCTCTGCAGACGATTTGAATTCGGTTATCGCCTCGTCAAGAGTCGGCAGGTTCAAGCTGCTTGTAGACAGCTATAACGGTATACGCATAGCTTCGTCCGCTATCCATTTTGACAAGGAAAACAACATCGGAGTCTATGTGAAAAAAGGCTCTCAGGCTTACTTCGTACAGGTAGACCGCATATATTCAAGCGAGGATTATGTCATTGTCCGTGATACTTCGGGACAACCGGGCTATCTGTCGCTTTACGATGATGTTATAGTTGAAGGGAAGGATCTTTATGACGGAAAGAATCTCTAAATCCGCCGAAGAAACAACGCTTGAGGATATAAAGCTGAATTATACGGCTATAAAACAGAATATAGCCGAAGCTATGGATAAAGCAGGACGATGTGATACGGTTCGCATTATGGCGGTCACAAAAACAGTACCCTGCGAAAAGATAAATTATGCCGAAAGTCTTGGCATAGACCTGCTGGGTGAAAACAGAGTACAGGAATTTCTCGGAAAATACGAAAATTATTCGGAAAAATCCGAAATTCACTTCATCGGGGGCTTGCAAAAAAACAAAGTAAAGTATATAATTGATAAGGTGAGTATGATACATTCGGTCGACAGTGTCGAGCTTGCGGCTGAGATAGACCGCAGAGCAGGAAGTCACGGACTTGTAAAGGACATACTCCTTGAGATCAATATAGGCGGCGAGGAGTCAAAGGGCGGTATTGCACCATCTGAGCTTATCGAAACGGCAAAAGCTGTATCCGGGCTTGAAAACGTCAGGATAAGAGGGCTTATGACCATTCCGCCTGTGAATTGCGATGAAAAGTATTTTGCGTCAATGCAGGAGCTTTTTGAAAATTCAAAGCAGAAATATTCTTTTCTGTCCGGCATGGATACGCTGTCAATGGGTATGTCGGGCGATTATGCAACAGCCGTAAAGTACGGCTCAACGTTAGTCAGGATAGGCAGCGGTCTTTTCGGCTACAGAAATTATTCGAAAATATAAAAACGGAGGAACAAACAATGAGCGCATTAGAAGGACTTAAAAATTCAATCAGAAGATGGGGCGGATCGGATGACGATGAGAGCTACTCAAACGAGCTTGAATCCGCAAAGGAAGAACCTGTGCAGGAGGCTCCTTCACGCAGCTCGTCACAGGCATCAAACGCAAATAAGATATACACCTATAATGCAAGCACAACTCTGCACCTTGTTGTAAACAGACCCAAGAAGCTGTCCGATACAGCCGAGATAGCAGAGCTTTACAAGAACAAGACAACGGTTATCCTTATGCTCAACAACACAAATAAGGATATAGCTACCCGTATCATCGACTTCTTAGGCGGTGTAAGCTACATAACGGGCGGCGAGATAAAGAGGATCGCAGATACAACATACGTTCTCGCACCTTACAACGTTGATATTTCAGGCGAATTCATAGACGAAATCAGCAGCATTTCGGGCGAGGATATTTTCGACGATCTGGACTGATATGGCAGACCGTGAACTTGTCAAAGATATACAAAATGCGGCGAGGGACTGCCTTGACAGATCCCGCCCGTATTTTACCCGTTTCCTGTCCGAAAGCGAACTTGCACAGATAAAAGCTGTCGGTATCCCGAAAGGGCTTACGGCATTGCTTTGTGCAGGCGCAGGAAATGCAGATCCGCTCAGATGCTGTCTTGGACTTTTCCCGTCATATTATTTTGACGGCAGTGCGATTTCCGATGCATCCTATGCCGTTGTGTCCGATGAAAACACGGCTGAACAGTTCCCGATAAAAGCGGTGACGTTCACCTTCAGAAAAGAGGACAGTGTGACCCACAGAGATGTGCTGGGTTCGCTTATGGCGCTCGGTATTGAGCGTGACACTGTCGGGGATATTTTCGTTACCGACGGGAAGGCGGCAGTGTTTGTCTACGAAAAGGTAGCGCCGCTTATTTCAGACAGTATAACGAAAATAGGCAGGGTCGGAGTGCAGGTGCAGACGGGCATTGCGGCAGGTTTTACTTTGCCCGCAAGAAAATATGAGGAACTGCGGTTTTCGGTAGCGTCAATGCGCCTTGACAATATTGTCAGATGCGTTGCCTGTACGTCAAGAACAGGTGCTGTGGAAAAGTATATTACGCCACAGCTTGTGACGCTGAACGGCACGGTATGTACCGATGTGTCAAAGCAGCTAAGCGAGGGCGATGTGTTTTCCGTCAGAGGAAAAGGCAAGTTCATATTGCAGTGTATCGGTGAAACAGGCAGAAAAGGTAATATACATATTACGATTAAAAAATATATTTAGAGTACATTTAGGAGGACTTTCCCGTGAATGCTAAAGATATAGTATCCAAAGAATTTGATACGGTTAAGCGTGGCGGTTACGATGCCGCCGAGGTAGATACTTTCTTAAAGGACGTATCTATCGAATACAAGAAACTGCAGAATGAAAACGAGGAGCTTGAAAAGAAGCTGGAGGTTCTTGCGGAAAAAATAAGAGAGTACCGTAAGGATGAGGACGCTCTGAGAGATGCTCTGCTCATTGCGAAAAAGCAGGGTATAGCTGTAGTGAACGAGGCTAAGGAAGATGCCGAAAAGATAAGAAAAGACGCTCAGGAAAAGGCTGAAAAGACTATCAAGGATGCGGACGCTCTTGCGGCAAAGAAGAAGGAGCTCGGTGAGAAGAATCTTGCCGAAGCAAACGCAAAAGCAAAGCAGACTGTAGACGATGCCAACGCAAAGGCTGCCGAGATTCACACAATTATGATGCAGCAGACCGAGAGAGAACAGATAGTTCTCCAGAGAACAAGAAAAGAAGTGCAGGACTATACAAATAAGATTCTTGCCGCATACAGCGCACATATCGAGAATATAAAGGCTATGCCCAAGGCTTGTGAGAATGAGTTCGTGATAAATACCGTTAAGGAAGTTGAGGCGAGAAAGCCTGAGGACAGCGCATTTGCAAAGAAGCCTGCGCCCGAAGCTAAGCCTGCTCCGGCAAAGCCTGCACCCGAAGCTAAGCCTTCACCTGCTCCGGCAAAGCCCGCTCCCGAAGCTAAGCCTGCACCTGCTCCCGAAAAAAAGGCGGAAGAAAAGGTAACGGGTGAATCTGTGCTGTTCAGCCTTAAAAACGAGAAGGAAGAAAAGAACGCTCCCACATCCGAGCTTGAGTTCGGAAAGAACAAGTAATTATAATAACTGAAATAACGTCAGAAAAATACCGGACAACGAAAGGAATCGGAATTAATGCTATATATCGCTCTTGCGGCAGCCGCAGGACTTATCGGGCTTGACCAGCTGACAAAGATACTGATAGACAGTAATATGCAGCTTCACCAGTCGATACCGATAATATCATTCGGAGATACAAATGTACTGAATATCACCTACGAGAGAAATCCCGGAGCCGCTTTCAGTATCCTTGAGGGAAAACAGCTGTTTCTTATACTGTTTACGGCTGTGGTTATCGTTGTTATGCTGTATCTGATGCTTTCAAAAAGAGTGAAGAAGCCGACGTATATATGGTCCATGTCGCTTATAGTGGCAGGCGGTATCGGCAACCTTATCGACAGAGTGATAAGAGGCGAGGTAGTTGATTTTATCGATGTAAGGATAATCAACTTCGCCGTGTTCAATGTTGCGGATATATGCGCCGTTCTCGGAGCACTTGGATTACTGCTTTTTGTTGTTGCAGATGAGATAAAAGAGCAGAAGAACAAACGCTCGGCAAAGAAAAGTACAGCAGCCGGGGAAATAGAGAAATCAACAAACGAAGATAAATAACACCGCTATGGAGGGTAACGTTGCATTACGAATTTACCTGTAAAACAGGCGGCGATAGAACAGACAAGTTTCTTGCATTGCAGGATACGGGAATAACCAGATCAGCAGCCGCCGCTCTTATTGAGCAGGGCTGCTGTCTTGTAAACGGGAAAATTGCCGCCAAGAATCAGAAACTCAAAACGGGAGATACAGTGACGCTTGATGTGCCGGAGGCTCAGCCTGCGGATATTCTGCCCGAAAATATACCTCTTGATATAGTCTATGAGGACAGCGACCTGCTGGTAGTGAACAAGCCGAAGGGTATGGTGGTGCATCCTGCGCCGGGTCACTACAGCGGAACGCTTGTAAATGCGCTTATGTACCACTGCGGCGACAGCCTGTCGGGGATAAACGGGGTTATAAGGCCCGGTATCGTTCACAGGATAGACAGGGATACGAGCGGACTTCTTATCGTAGCAAAGAACGATACCGCACACAATTTACTTGCCGAACAGATAAAGGTACACAGCTTTACAAGGGAATATATGGCGGTCGTTCAGGGCGTTATAAAAGAGAACGGGACGGTCGATGCGCCGATAGGCAGACACAAGACCGACCGCAAGAAGATGTGCGTTACGACCGAGAATTCAAGAGAGGCGGTAACCCACTATTTTGTCGAGCAGACTTACAGGAACAATACGCTTGTAAGGCTGCGTCTTGAAACGGGAAGAACGCATCAGATAAGGGTGCATATGGCATATATCGGGCATCCGGTGACGGGTGACGAGGTGTACGGAAACGGCAGTCCGAAGTGGCTATGCGGACAGTGCCTTCACGCAAAAAAGATAGGATTTATCCACCCTGACGGGCGGTATATGGAATTTGACAGCGAGCTGCCCGACTACTTCAAAAAGCTGCTCGCAAACCTCGAAACGCAGAAGACAGAGATATAAACGGCTTGAACAAAGGAAAGAAACTATGGACTTCAAAAATGTAATAATAATGAGCGATCTTGACGGCACGCTCCTTGACGATAAGAAAGAGATTTCTCCAAAGGATATGGAATCTATAAACGAATTCTGCGACAAGGGCGGAATGTTCACGATAGCTACCGGCAGAGGCTATTCAATGGCACGGCCGGTTGCACAAAAGCTGAAGCTGAGGATACCTGCGGTCATCTTCAACGGGTCGGCGGTGTACGACTTTGACAAGGACGAATTCCTGTGGCAGAGCGAGGTTACGCAGAAAGCAAGAGATTACATAAAGCTGGTCATGGACAGGTTCCCCGATGTAGGCATAGAGGTGCTTCACAAGCACACGGTATATGTGCCGGCACTGAACGATGTTGAGAGGGCTCATATGGCGCTTGAGAACGTACACGGAGATGTATGCAGCCTTGACGATATTCCGCATGAGGGCTGGCTTAAGGTGCTGTTCGCCTACCCTGAGGACAAGATGCCCGAGCTTGCGAGGTTCATAGATGAGCATTGTGCCGAGGGGACGAACAGGGTGTTGTCTGCACCGTTCTTCTACGAGCTTCTGCCCGAGGGCGTGAGCAAGGCTTATGGATATAAGCAGCTTCTGAGGGTGACGGGAAGCGAGGACAGGTTCACGGTGGCGGCAGGAGATTATCCGAATGATGCTGAAATGGTACGCAGTGCCGATCTGGGAGTTGCTGTAAGTAATGCGCACGATGAGGTAAAATCATCAGCTGATGTAATAATAGGATCAAACAACGAGGATCCGATGACGCAGATAATAGATATAATCAGGAAAAAGTGAGAAATCACGCTTTGAGCGACAAGTGATGAATTTCGATGAATTATAGTGCTGATTTTATCTAAATATTGTAATTAAAGCAATTAATTGTTAGTGAAAAACGGCACAGCGAAAATGTAATTATCAGGAAATTTTAAAAGGCTTAAGAGTAATGATAAGTCAGATAAGCGGAACAAGGTATTAAGAGATTTTCGGGCTTGCATATTTTACAGATAAAGAATGCGTTGGTAATCACAATGATTACACCAACTATTTGATATATGATATAATTAAAACGTTCTACAATGATAAAACAGTGATATATAATGCGATGTATTGATAATCAAGGTGGGTCAATAACAAATAATATAATGCTTATATCAAAGTGATGAAATCGGTAAAGGAAGAAATTTACAGCGTAAAAGTCAAGCACTCTGCGCAGGAAAGATTTGACAAACGGTACGGGAAGACTTGCGGTAAAATTATAGAATGTTGTTATAAAAGGAGTTTGGCTCATAAGCGTGAAACGAAAGGAGTAAAGCATGGAACGTGAACCCGATTACAAGCTGAAAAAGCGTCTGGAGCGTATGGAACACGAGAAGAAGATGAACCGGACCTATAACCGTAACTGGATAATATGTATCGGCTCGCTTGCGATTATCATATTGGCGGTTTTTGTGTTCGGCGGGAAGTGAGGCTGAAAGACGGCAAATCCAATCGGTTAAGAAATAAAGGCACGGCCTGTGTAAGCAGCCGTGTCTTTTGTTTGTATAACGTGGAGATTGGAAAGAGAATATAAGGGGAAGCGGTAAGCAGTGACGGCGATAAGGCGATAAGGCGGCAAGGCGGCAAGGCGGCAAGGCGGCATAATTATGCATAAACAGTGAGCCGATGGCTTGACAATCGACTTTATCAATGATATACTTAAGATAAATTATTACAGCTTAATTTACAGCGTTCGTGAGAGATGTTCAGACAAATATCAAACGGCGAATAAGAAATAATTGATATTTTGGCACAGCTCTTTTGCGAGGGGCTGTGCCTGTTTGTATATTGCGAAATTTCAGGAGGAGCAGGAGGAGATAGTATGAGAATCAGAAAAACAGCTTCGGGAATTACGGCGGCTATAATGCTTGCTACAGCCGTTTGTTCTCCGCTTTGCGATAATCTTCCGTTAACAAGCGGAGGGGTCGCTGTTGTTGCCGGCGCAGAAAAAGTGAATAGCGCATCTGCCCAAAAGAGCGTCACCGATTACAGTTATACGGTAACTCCGCTCCTTGAGCCGTTCAATGAATATTTCTTTGTAAAGACGGATAATCCCGATTCCTGCTCGTTCAGATTTATTGATAAATCGTCAATCTACGGCGATAGCGGAAATATAGGTCTGAATTGGGATTCTTGGGACGACTGCCCGTATTTGTATGAAGATATAAAGTATGAGAACATTCAGACAGGCCGAGTTGACGGGGGATATATCTTCAGAGGGTCATACACTGATGGCGGAGAGGTCGAACTTCAGAGTAACGTAAGTACCTACTATTCTTCGACATGGGAAGATACCGGTGTTAAGCTAAGACTTCCGACATTAAAAGACGATGTCGATTATCTTATTGACACATATGCGACGAAATCGGATTTTTTCGATAATATGGATGCGGTAGAGAGCGGATTTTCTTCGATATGCCTTTACAGCGGATCATATATACGGGGCGAATTGTACAAAGTCGGTGATTACTGGGGAATGTCCACTTCTCCGCACAAGGATCAGCTTTTCTATATTCAATCTCCGTATAAGCGCAAAAACAGTAAACCGCTTTTTGCATCGACAGCCTATCCTTACCGCTATGATTCACTTGGCTTTCCGAGCGTAATGTCAACGGTAGCAAAAAGGCTTGACAGCACGGCTGAGGTGTCGTGGAACGAAAACTATCATTATCTTGTAGACGTAACGTATAACGGAGAAACACGTTCTTACGGAGGCGCAGGAACCGGCGAGGGACAGGGTATAAGCAACGATAAGATAAAGCAGTATTTTACATTCACAAACAGCTCTGCCAAGCTGACAACGGACAGCTTAAGGGAACTGCTGAAATATTATGCCTCGATAAAGATGGAGGACGATGTACCCCGTGAGGATGCACTTACATGGAAGAGTATTTATGATACTGTAGGGGAAGGCTCATGGGTGCGTCTGATAACAATCACCGGCATATTCGGAGGCTCGGGTATCGGATACAGCTATCTTTATAAGGACGGCGACGGAGACTATTTCAGCACCCAAAGTGCCGGAAATGCCGGCGGTGAAATATACTGGGGCGGAGATCTCGGATATGCTTCAGATGTATGGGTAGACGGCAGATATGTTGATGCATATGAGAATTTTGTTCCGGGAGAAAAATTCGAGAATCATCATACAAGCAGTATTTTCATAAAGACGGATCTGCCTCTTGTAAAATACAAGACCGAGTACAAATACGACTATGATACAGGAAAATATGTGTCATATAGCACGGTCACTTCTGTTGAAATAAAAAAGAGTAATGTTTTATTCAATTATTATTCCGATGATAATATATGGACAGCAAGCTACGGCTCGTTTGAAAACGGATACGCATATTATGACAAAATAAAAGAGTTTGTCGAAAAAGGTCAGTTGGATAAAAAGTATCTTGATATGGTGACTCTGACACCCGATGAGGTCAAAGCGCTTAAGGTAGACAGAAATACTGATGCTGTTCCCGATAAATACTTTGTTTATGATATGACCGAAGAACCGGGAACAAGCTCTGAAAAGCACATTCACAGTTTTACAAGCACGGTAGTTAAACCCACAGAAACGGCTCAAGGCTACACTCTTCATAAATGTACAAAGTGCGGTTACAGCTACAAGGATAATTATACGCCTGCGTTAAAGCTGACAGAATTAACCGGAGTGAAGGTAAAGACGCAGGGTAGTACCTCGCTGACACTTGCGTGGGATAAGAATGCAAGTGCAAAGGGATATATCATTGAGCAGTACAAGGGCGGTAAGTGGACGCAGATTGCAAAGACGAGCAGTAACGCAGCGGTTACATATACTGTAAACGGACTTGCGGCGGACACGACATATACCTTCAGAATCAAAGCCTATGCTATTTCGGGCGAATCGGAGATATATAGCGACTATGTAAAAATCGCAGGCAAGACAAGGATAGCAAATGTTGCATCGTTCAAGGGCAGAGCGGTTTCTGCAAGTGCGGTGAAGCTCGACTGGAGCAAGAATGACAAGGCTACAGGCTATGTTATTGAGCAGTATAAGGGTGGTAAGTGGACGGCACTTGCTACAACAAAGAATAACACTACGCTTACGTTTACTGTGAAGGGGCTTGCAGAGGGAACGGCTTATTCTTTCAGAATAAAATCGTTCAGAAAGACGGGAAGTACGACTGAGTTCAGCGAGTATGCAAGCGTTAAGGTTAAAACGGCTGAGTAAGTTTTAAATATCACAGCCCACCGCTACGGGATTTTCTGTGGCGGTGGGTCAAATTTTACCCTTTTGGGTATTGTAACTTTGCCGAAAGAGTTATATTATAATTAATAGGGAAAGTGTAGTGCAGGGTGCGGCAACTTTCGTTACTTTTACAATTCAAGGAGGGTTTTGATATGAAATACAGAAAATTAGCAAGCGGATTTGTGGCGGCGGCAATGGCGGTCGGCGTTTTCGCTACACCGTTCGGAGAGGCGCTTCCTGTCATAAGGGAGAGCGTTGCTGTCAATGCAGGGGCAGAGGTGTACGGAGATTTTGAGTACAGCGTTTCGGGCGATACAGCCGAAATAACAAAATATAAGGGCAGTGCAAGTACGTTGGTGATACCGTCTGAAATTGACGGAAAAAAGGTGACCGGTATAGGAAGAATGGCATTTGCAAGCTGTACAACGCTCACCGATGTAACCATACCGGACAGCGTGACAAGCATAGGAGATTGGGCGTTTTCGGATTGTGACACTATCGTGAGCGTAAAAATACCGGACACAGTTACATATTTGGGAGAATACGCATTCAGAAGCTGTAGTTCGCTTACGAGCGTGCATATACCGAAGGGTATTAAAACAATCGAAATGAGAGCGTTTCTCTCCTGCAGTTCTCTCGAAAGCCTGACTATTCCGGAAAACATAACAAGCATCGGACTTGGTGCGTTCAGCTTATGTAAAAAGCTGAACGATGTCACTATACCCGGAAATGTGAAAACTGTCGGGGAAGACGCATTCAGCAATTGTACCGGGCTTTTAAACGTGACAATATCAGACGGTGTTACGAGCATAGGTAAGAGTGCATTTGCAAGCTGTCATTTGCTGAAGAATATAACGATAGCGGACAGCGTTACAAGCATCGGAGATGACGCATTCTATTGGTGCAGTGATCTGACAAGCGTCAAGCTGCCGAAGAATCTTGATAAGATAAACAGTTATACTTTCAGATTCTGTAAAGGGCTTACGGATATAAGCATACCGGACAGCGTTGCGAGCATAGGCAGATGTTCGTTTATGGGTTGTGAAGCGCTCACAAAAGTGATAATACCGAAAAGTGTGACGGTAATCGACGAGAGTGCTTTTTACGGCTGTAAAACGCTTACTGACGTAACCATACCGGAGGGCGTTACAACCATCGGCGAAGATGCGTTTTGTGGCTGCACGGCTCTGCTTAGCGTAAAGATACCTGAGAGCGTTACAGCCATAGACAGTCATGCTTTCGGATATAATGAGAGTTATACGAAGATCGCCGGTTTCAAGGTATACTGCTATAAGAACAGTGCGGGCGAAAAATACGCAAATGACAACGGCTTTATCTGTGAACCGGTTGCGGTTACAACGGTTGACGCTGTGACTGGTTTTGACGCAGATAAGGTTACGAGCGGTTCTGCTACGCTGAAATGGGATAAGGTTTCCGGTGCGGACGGATATGCGGTCGAACTGTACACGGGCGGAAAGTGGAACGAGGTGTTCAGGATTTCCGACAGCAGTGTTACAAGCTGTACTGTAGGTTCTCTCAAGGGCAATTCGACCTACAGCCTGAGGATAAGAGCCTTTGCGGGAACGGCCTACAGCGACTATACAAGACTTGCGGTAAAGACTAAGCTCGCAAATGTCGCAGGGCTTAAGGCGCAGGGCGTTACGGCTACGGCGGTAAAGCTGGACTGGGCAAGAAATGCAGGTGCTACGGGCTATATAATCGAGCAGTATAAGGGCGGTAAGTGGACGCAACTTGCGGTTACGAAAAATAACACGACATTGACCTTCACGGTCAAGGGCCTTGCGGAATGCACTCCGTATTCATTCCGTGTAAAAGCGTATAAGAATGACGGCGGCAAGACAAATTACAGCGACTATGTGACTGTCAAAGCGTCAACGCTTTTAGGTACGGTGAAGAACGCCAAGGTCACATCGGTAACAGGCTCGTGGATAACTCTCGAATGGGCTAAGAATGACAAGGCTACCGGCTACTCTATCGAGCAGTACAAGGGCGGTAAGTGGACGGTAATCGCTACTACGAAGAATAACACAACGCTTAAGTTCACGGTTAAGGGGCTTAAGAATGATACAACCTATTCGTTCAGAATAAGGGCGTATAAGACTGCCGGCGGTGTTACAGCTTACAGCGATTATGTGAGAATAGCAGGCAAGACGAGGATACCGAATGTTGCAAAGTTCACTGGTTCTGCGGTTTCTGCAAGTGAGGTAAAGCTTGACTGGAGCAAGAATGACAAGGCTACGGGCTACGTTATCGAGCAGTATAAGGGCGGTAAGTGGACGGCAATTACTACTACGAAGAATAATACCACGCTTACGTTTACTGTCAAGGGACTTGCAAAGGGTACGGCATATACGTTCCGCATCAAATCTGCAAGAACGGTCGGAAGTACGACTGAGTTCAGTGAGTATGCAAGCGTTAAGGTTAATACGGCTGAGTAAGTTTTAAACTATATTTTTTCGCCGTCGGGGGAGGCTCCGGCGGTGATTTTTTTCTAAGATATAAACGAATAATCAGATGATTCAAGGTCAATGCTTGACAGATATTGTTCACGGTGATATACTAAAATAAAATCAAAAAAACATTTATGGTGAATATTTGCGGAGAAAAATATGTGCAAGGCAATGAATTACAATTTATGTATAGGAGGGCTTTTGGAAAGCGCTCCTGTGAGCGATGCACAAAATCTCTGCGAAAAATCAATTACGGTAATGAAGGCATAGTTTGCGAGGGCAGACTGTGCCTTTTTATATTATCTGTTACAATGTATAGTAATCGGAATTTGTGTGCTTTTTTTGTCGTTATGAAAGTTGATTTTGCACGATAGGTTGAAAGAGGGAAAAATTTAAGGTATTATCAAACAAGAAGATTGCGGTTATTTTACAACTGTATACAGTCGCTTAAGGAGGAAAATTATGATTAAAAGTGTAAAAAGACTGGGTGCGGCGGTACTGTCGGCGGTTATGATGCTGACAGCCGTTGCAACACCGCTCGGGGATAATCTGCCGGCGGTGAGGGAGAGTACGAGTTTGACGGCGGGGGCTACTACAGTTACTGTGACGCAAAAAGAGATAGTCGATTACGTTAAATCAAGAGTTGGTGGATCGTATAGAAAAAATTATTGTTTAGCTTTTGTTGCAGACTGTTTTGCACATTTTGGTGCGACTTTTTCTTCTGCTTGCTGCGCTAAGGGTTATTCAGATAAATTTATGAAATCTACCGATAAAAATATCCCATTAGGTGCAGATGTGTTTTTCTCAGGTGGAAGCGTTAAATGTGGTAATGGACATATATGTGGACATATTGGCATATATGTTGGCAATAACAAAATTGTTCATGCTTCTGGCGGAACAATTAAAGAAACCGATATGAAATACATGAATATGAAATATGAAGGTTGGGGATGGCATGGTAATATTATTGTTAGTGATAATTTAAATTTAACCGACCACTATAAACTGACATCTCCTGATGGTTATCAGACTATAAGAAAAGAAGCTTCAACAAGTTCAGCTAACTTAGGTTCTATCAATACAGGTAGTGTTGTATGTGTAACTAAATACAGCAGTGATAACAAATGGGGATATTTGACTTATAATGGGATTTCCGGTTGGATACGTTTATATTATGTTGAAAAGGCAGGAAGCTCTCACTCCTACGGCTCATGGTACACAACGACATCTGCGACCTGCACGAGCGGAGGAACGGAAGAACGTAAATGCTCCTGCGGAGCGACAG
>ENA-ORSK01000871-ORSK01000871.1-human-gut-metagenome-genome-assembly--contig:-NODE-871-length-27500-cov-2.951503_pt1 | contig 27500 bp, 16 predicted proteins | sample MGYA00242192_ERZ509159 | MGnify/ENA primary metagenome ERZ509159 (study PRJEB26280, sample SAMEA2338663) | human gut metagenome | biome: human gut; feature: human-associated habitat; material: faeces...
CGGTTCGTAAGCCGATCAAGCCAAAAGGAGAACGTCCTGTGAAAATGCGTTATCGGGATGAGGATGACCGTAAGAAAGGGTTTGGCGATCATAAGCGGGATGGAAAGCGCCCATTTAGCAAACCTATAAAGCCTATAAAACGGAGAGGGTATGATGATTATGAGGATTAAATCATCTTTATTCATAAGCCTATGTCTGATTTTATTAACGATGTCGATTACCGCCCAAGATAAGCAACTCTCCTTGCACGACTTGATTCCTGGAGGGAAGACGTATAGCCGCTTCGTACCTCGTGACTTGAAACAGTTACGATGGTGCGGGGACGAGTACTTATATGTTAAGGGAGATAGCGTGTTAGGAGCTAAGCCGGGGAAAAAAGAAGAGGTCCTTTTTTCGTTGGAAAGACTGAATGGGGCCTTGACGGCGGCAAATCTGCAGACGGTTGGTTCCTTGCCTAGCTTTTCGGTACCCTATGAAAGAGGTTCGGTCTTGGCTTTTACTAGCAAACAGCACCGGATTCATTATGACTATAAGAAGAATAAGGTAGTCGCTGATTATGCTTTGAAGAATAACTGGGCGAATTATGACTTTTGCCCGGCTACGAATAACTTAGCTTTTACGGAGGGAAACAATGTGCATATTTTATCCCCGGATGGACGAAATACGATTGTTACACGTGAAACACAGGATGGAATCGTATGCGGACAAGCTGTCCATCAACGGGAGTTCGGGATTACGAAAGGAACATTCTGGTCTCCTAAAGGCTCGGCTTTAGCGTTTTATCGTATGGATGAGCGTAGGGTGACCGCTTACCCGCTGGTGAATATCGATACTCGTTGCGCTACGCCGGTTCCTCATAAATATCCGATGGCTGGAATGAAGAGCCATGAGGTTACGGTGGGTGTCTATCAGGTAGCTACAGGGCAGACGGTTTGGTTGGAGACAGGCTTGCCGAAAGAGAAATATTTAACAAATATCGCTTGGAGTCCGGATGAGAAGAGTATTTATATCGCTGAGTTGAATCGTGAGCAGAACGAGATGCATTTGGTGCGGTACTCTGCCTTGACGGGAAAGAAAGAGGCTGATCTGTTTACCGAGACGGATCGTTGTTATGTGGAGCCGCAGCATCCCGTGCTTTTCTTGCCGAACGATCCGGATAAGTTTATCTGGCAGAGTGAGGCGGATGGCTATAACCATCTATATCTGTATGATACGACTGGAAAGGAATTAAGGAAGCTAACCGGTGGGGAATGGGTGGTTACCAAGGTGCTAGGCTTTAGCAAAGACGGAAATAAGGTGATTTTCGAGGGAACGGCACCTCATCCCGTATCTCCGAATATGCAAGGAACGGGGATGCAACGTTATATTTGGGAGACGGATCTGAGAACGGATGATATCATGAATTGCTTGAGCTGGAAAGTGGGCGTGCACCGTTGGTTGCTGAGTCCCTCCGGCGAATATGCGATTGATTATGTAAGTTCTCCTTCTACCCCGAGGGATATCGATTTAGTCCGTATAAAGGACGCTAAGGTGATTTCTACCTTACTTTCCGCTCCGGATCCCTTTAAATCGTATCGGATGCCGCGGATCAAGGTTGGACATATCCTTGCTGCCGATGGTAAGACTCGCTTGAATTACCGGTTGACTTTACCGCCGGATTTGGATGAGACGAAGAAGTATCCTACGATTGTCTATGTATATGGAGGCCCTAAAGTACAGCTTGTTACGGGCGACTGGCAAAACGGGGCTCGTGGTTGGGACCTCTATATGGCACAGAGAGGTTATGTGATGTTTACCGTGGATAGCCGCGGCTCGGCAAATCGTGGACATGCTTTTGAGAGCGTGATTCATCGTAATTTGGGTATCAATGAGATGGCGGACCAAGTGAAGGGTGTCGAGTTCCTAAAATCTTTGTCTTATGTGGATGCCGACCGTATCGGGGTACATGGCTGGAGTTATGGCGGTTTTATGACAACGAACTTGATGCTGACTTATCCGGAGATCTTTAAGGTGGGCGTGGCCGGAGGGCCGGTTATTGACTGGAGCAATTACGAGATTATGTATGGCGAGCGTTATATGGATCGCCCGCAGGATAATCCGGAAGGTTATAAGAACGCGAACCTGAAACTGAAGGCCGGTAATCTGAAAGGCCATCTGTTGATGATACATGGGGATATCGATCCGGTGGTAGTGTGGCAACACAGCCTTGGTTTCTTAAAGGCTTGCGTAGAGGCTGATACGTATCCGGATTACTTTGTGTATCCTCGCCATGAGCATAATGTGACCGGTAAGGACCGTCCGCATTTGCATGAGAAGATTACGAGGTATTTCGATGACTACCTTGGGAATTGAAAATGGAGAATTGAGAATTGAAAATTAGAAGAGATATGAATATATTGTTATTAGGCTCTGGTGGGCGTGAGCATGCGATCGCTTGGAAGATCGCTCAAAGCCCGAAAGTTGATAAGTTATTTATCGCTCCCGGTAATGCGGGAACAGCGTTGGTAGGAACCAACGTGGATATTAAAGCGGATGATTTTGCCGCTATCAAGGATTTTGCGTTGGCGAACCAAGTGAATATGGTCGTGGTAGGTCCCGAGGATCCATTGGTGAAGGGTGTTTATGATTATTTCAAGAAGGATGAGGCATTAAGCTCCATCCCCGTGATCGGCCCGAGTGGGGAAGGTGCCCAATTGGAAGGTAGCAAGGATTTCGCCAAGGCGTTTATGATGCGTCATCATATCCCGACCGCTCGTTATAAGAGTATTTCCACTGAAAACTTAGAGGAAGGCTATGCGTTCTTGGAATCTCTTTCCGCTCCTTATGTATTGAAAGCGGATGGATTGGCTGCCGGTAAAGGGGTACTGATTATCGATAACTTGGAGGAAGCCAAGAAAGAGTTGGGAGATATGCTGGGCGGAATGTTTGGCGACGCGAGCAAGACGGTCGTGATCGAGGAGTTCTTGGATGGTATCGAATGCTCCGTATTCGTCTTGACGGATGGCAACGATTACAAGGTGCTTCCGGTAGCGAAAGATTATAAGCGTATCGGCGAGGGCAATACGGGTTTAAACACAGGTGGAATGGGAGCTGTTTCCCCGGTTCCTTTCGCTGATGAGGTCTTTATGGCGAAGGTGGACGAGCGTATTATCCGTCCTACCGTAGAGGGATTGAAAGCGGAGCATATCGATTATAAAGGTTTCATCTTCTTGGGTCTGATCAATGTGAAGAATGAGCCGATGGTGATAGAATACAATTGTCGTATGGGCGATCCGGAGACAGAGGTAGTCATGCTTCGTATCCAAAGTGACTTGGTGGATTTGCTGGAAGGGGTAGCGGAAGGTAATTTAGCGGGCCGTACATTGGTACAGGACCCTCGCGCGGCGGTTACGGTTATGTTGGTAAGCGGCGGTTATCCGGAGGCTTACGAGAAAAATAAGGTAATCACGGGATTGGATGGCGTATCCTCGAACAATATAGTGTTCCATGCCGGAACGAAGCTGGTAGACGGCCAGATCCTGACGAATGGCGGCCGTGTGATTGCGGTCAGTTCGTATGGGGCTAATAAGGAAGAGGCTTTGGCCCAATCTTTTGCCGGAGCTAAGCAGATCGATTTCGATAAGAAGTATTTCCGTCGGGATATCGGATTTGATCTGTAAATGACAATTAGAGAGAATATGCGTATGAAAAAACGAAAACTATTGCTTTTAGGGGTTGTTTGTGCGGCTCTCTATGCATGTTCGACCGATCAGACGAACGAATCGGGGAAGCGTGTCTCCGCATTGGATGATGCCGCTTGGAACCATTCCGAATGGATATCCGTGGCAAATGCACCTGTCATAACGGGTGAGATCAACGGATCGAATGAGCGTGCGGCCGATGGTGCCGCTTGGTTCGTGAGTGTCGTAAAGAATGAAAAAGAGATAAACTCGGCACGCTGGATGACCACGGGCTTGGGTGTATACGAGTTATACGTGAATGGGAAGTTGATCGGAGAAGAGATTCTCAAACCGGGTTTTACGCATCCCTACAAGACGAAGCGTTCGTTTACGTATGAGGTAAGCAATGCCCTGTCGAAACAGGCGGGAGCGGAGAATGTTTTCGCTGTGCAGGTGACACCGGGATGGTGGGCCGATAAGATCATCACATACAGTGGCCAGCAAGGAATGGTGGGTACCAAGGTCGCTTTCCGTGGAGTGCTTGAGCTTACCTATGCGGATGGTAGCAAGGCGTACTTAGGTTCCAATACGAGCGATTGGAAAGCCGGGATCGCCGGACCGGTCAAACATGCCGCTATCTTTGATGGTGAGGAATATGATGCCCGTGAGTTACCGGGATACGATACGCTCGATAAGCTTTCGACACCGGAAAAGAATACGGAATTTGAGGGAGAGATACTTCCTTCAAATGGAGGTGAGGTCTATTTTCGTGAAGATTTGGCGCTTTCTCCTCAAAAAGCCTATCTATGGAAAGGGGTCACCGGAGAGAGTGAAGATGCTTATGGAAAGGTTGTTATAACGAAAGAATATGCGGCTGGCGAGGAAATGGTAGTTCATCCGGGCGAGACACTTGTCGTGGACTTTGGCCAGAATTGTGCGGCGGTTCCTGCTTTCGAGTTCATGGCAAAGGAGGGTACCCAACTAAATTGTCGTCCTTCTGAGATATTGAACGATGGAAATGGTGCGAAGAGCCGAGGAATGGATGGGCCTGAAGGTAGTTGCCATCGCTTGAATCTACGCACTCCGGATACCGGGATGTTACTCGACTATACCTTTGCGGATCATAAGGACTATACGACCTATCGCCCTCATCGCACGTTCTATGGTTATCGCTTCGTATCGATCACGGCCGATCAGGAGGTACGTATCCGGTCGATCCAGTCGATTCCTGTCTCCTCGATTACCCAACAGATGGAGACCGGATCAATAACGACCGGCAACAAACTAGTCAATCAGTTGATCTCAAATACCCTATGGGGACAACGTTCCAACTACCTCTCGGTTCCTACCGACTGTCCGCAGCGCAACGAACGGCTGGGATGGACCGCCGACACGCAGGTATTTGCTGAGACTGGTACTTTCTTTGCCAATACCGCTGATTTCTTTCATAAATGGATGCGTGATATGCGTGACACACAATCACCAACCGGTGCGTATCCCGGTGTCGCTCCATTGGCTCAATACGGTGCGTCTCCTACTGATATGAACCGCTTGGGCTGGTCGGATGCGGGAGTTATCGTGCCTTGGGTTGTCTGGAAACAATTTGGCGACACTCAGATTATCGATGAGAACTGGGCGGCGATGGAGAAATATCTCAATCATATCAACGAGACCAAGTATGACCATCATGCCCTCAGCGCGGAGAATGGCAATTACCAGTGGGCCGACTGGCTCAGTTACGAGCCGCTTGAGAGTTGCAGCGGCAGACATACAGCGAAGGATGGATCCGGAACGCTTCCGGAAGCCTATGATTATTGGAATTATCTAAGTGCGAATTACTGGCTTATAGATGCCGGAATGATGAGCGATATGGCTCGTGCGACGGGACGGGATGCCGAGAAATACGAAGCGATGGCTGCTCAAGCGAAACAGTATATATTGGATAAATTCTTGAATGCCGATGGAGAATTTAAGACGGCGATATTCAATACCATGCAGACGCCTGCCCTATTCGCCTTGAAGAACAAGCTGGTCGAAGGGGTAGCCAAGGAGAACATGATGAAACGACTGCGTGACAACTTCGCCGAGCATGGCAATTGCCTTCAGACAGGTTTCTTGGGTACTTCCATCCTGATGCCTACGCTTACGGAGAATGGAATGAGTGATATCGCTTACGAGCTTCTTTTCCAGCGCAAGAATCCGAGTTGGCTGTATTCGGTAGATAATGGGGCGACAACGATTTGGGAGCGTTGGAATAGCTATATGCTTGATAAAGGCATGGGACCGCAAGGCATGAACAGCTTTAATCACTATGCCTATGGATGTGTATGTGAATGGATGTGGGAGACCATGGCTGGTATCTCTGCGGATACGTCGGAGCCAGGATTCAAGCGCATTATCATGAAGCCGATTCCCGATAAGCGTCTGGAGTTCGTAAACGCGGAGTACAATTCGGCGGCAGGAATTATCAAGAGCTCTTGGAAGTATGAGGGAGACCAGTGGATTTGGGATTTCGCCATTCCCGAAGGAGCGGTCGCTCTCGTGACACTTCCGGGCGAAAGCCAAGCTCACGAGTATCGTGCGGGTTCGTATCAGATCGTTAAATAAGTAGCTTATACTTACCCAAGTTTACATTAAAGTTTGTAAGCTTGGGTAAGATTATTGATAGTATTATTTTAATTTACTCAGATCAAAATCAATAATAATCGGACGATGATCGGATGGCCACCAGAAATTAGATAGCTCTTTCGGGTCACGTACAGGCTTCGTGTACTCATCTGTAATTACGTCTGCATACTGGATTATGTCAAACAAAGGCTGTGTACAATATACGTAATCAATGCGGGCTTCTTTACCGGTTGTTGTCTTAAATTCATTTGGATACTTCTTAGCGATGACATCTACATAAGGTGTTTCTTGAGCGATATAGTCTTGCGTCAAAAACTTAGGACTATCTTCCGGATATCGATAGATGGCGTTGTCTGTGCGATTGCGGCTGTTGAAGTCACCCATCATCATCCAATATTCGTTGGTAGCATTCGTGCTAGTACCAATGGTGTGCTTACAAATATACTCTATTTCCATGCGACGGTATTTATCACCACCGTTTTCAGCTTTACTTGCTTCTTGATCTTCAGTGCGAAAAGCCCATTGTTGTGGCCATGTGTGTAGTGTTACTATATTTAAAACCTTTTCGTCTACAATGATCTTTGCCCAACCGGCACCGTGGGTTACTACTTGGTTTGGCTCCTCACCTATTATTTTTTTTATATTTTCGATCGGATACTTAGAGGTGATGACCTGCGGGTAATTATCCCGATGTCCACCTATGTACCAGTAAGGGTGTCCGTACCGTTTGGCTAATACTCCCCAATTATCTACCAGAAAACGTTCTTGGGAATCCAAAGGATCCGCAGTACCATTTTTATAGATGCTTTGAGCCTCACACCATACGCAAATATCAGGATCTTGTTGTTTTACCCAAGTCGTGAATTTCTCGTAATTATCATCTTGTCCACACCACATACCGTTTTGTATATTCCAGTAGAGTAGACGTAATGGTTTCTGTTCTTTTTTTTGTCCGCAAGAGATTAAGAGAGTGGAGATGCAGACTGCGGATAATGTCTTTAAAAATTTGTTTCTGTTCATAATATATCTGATTTGTTTTGTCCCGGGCGTAAGTAACCCGGGACTGGTTTGTTACAAATTTATCTTTTTCTTTTTTAATTGGAGCTGGTATAACCCGGATTCTGATCTTTAACTTGATCCATTGCTTTGTTATAATTGAATTCGCTGTCTGGTATTTTCCATAAATAATGACGTTCTTGAATCTGTGTATATTCACCGGTCTCCACATTAAAGTACTTACCTACCAGTTCTTGAGCACGACCTTGACGGACTATGAAGTCCCAGTGCTTTGCCTCATTGAAGTGTTCATAAGTCTCTTCTTTTAATAGTAAATCCATATAAGCGGTCATACTGGCGTAATCACTCAACTTATAGTCCAGTTCAGCATTAGGTACTTTAGGATCTTTGCCATAGGCACGTCGGCGCAATTGGTTTAACATTTCAATGGATTCCGTAGTTGGGGCATTGGCAACACGGGCACAAGCCTCACTGTAGATCAGCATAGCATCTGTATAGCGGATCAAAGGAATAGATACATTTGCGCCATTACCTTGTGCGTTCGGATCCGTATATTTTGTGAGTAGACAAGTATATTCACCGTAAGCGTCTTTGCCGAATACATAAAAACCTATGTTCATACCGTAACGTAGGTCATTCGTGTCCCAGCTCTTGATGATATGGTTACGCAGGTCTGTATAGTGCGTGTAATAGCCGTTACCATTTAACATGGTTTTACCGGGAACGAACTCATACTTTGGATGTGAGGTATAGGATAGGTAGTCCCATGTCTTACCATCAATACGTGAAGTCTTGATGTAGAATATCTCCTCTGTAGAGGTGGTCAAGTCTGCGCCAAATACCTTGTCAAAGTCACGTGGTTCCGCAACTTGTACTAATTGGTATGCACCACTGTTCACCACTTCTCCACTTAGCTTTTTTGCCTCGATATAATCTCCTGTATGCATATATACATCTGCTAGGCAGACCCGTACGGTATTTTTATCTGGAGTAGCCAAATAACGTTTTTTGTCAGGACAATTATCTAAAGCATATTTTAAATCTTCGATTATGAAGTTGTATACTTCTTCTTTGCTACTCTTGGGAATATTCCACTCTGTGATATTTTTATCTGTTTTCAAAGGTACACCACCCCAGTATTTCACGAGATTAAAGTAGTTGAAGCCTCGTAAAAAGCGTAACTCTCCCAGATAGGCCACCTTTTCCTCTTCGGTCATCTTTGTAGCGTTAGGTATCCGCTCGATAGCGGTGTTACAGAACATAATAGCCTTATAGAGGCTCTGCCAGTTTGAATCACTCCGATTCATATGTGTTGCGTTCACAAAGCCATTGTATTGTTTGTATGTTTGATAAACTCCTTTTGGATAACAATATTCTGTATTGATCTCTAATGTGGCGAAGAAGTTTGAATTATAGGCTGACCGCATTGCGTCTAACGGTGCTAATACCGCAGCATTTGCTTCTTCTACAGTATTATAAAATGTCTCGCTTGAGATCGAATAAGTATAATCGGTCTCATTTAAGGCGTTGTCACAAGCTGTTAGTAGAGTAACTCCGGCCATTGCGCTTATTATTATTAGATGTCTCATTGTTTTCGCTTATTTTAAAATTTAACACTCACACCCATGGAAAGGGTTTTACTGTTTGGATAAGTCAAATGGTCTATACCTGCATTCACGTCGCTGCCTTTTGAGCTAACTTCAGGATCTACACCTTTATACTTCGTTAATGTCAACCAGTTCTGTGCGCTAACGAAGATACGAATACCGTTTAGCCAATTTTTGGTAGCCCACTTGTCACATGGCAGATTGTAAGCTAAACTGATGTTTTTTAGACGCAGATAGGAACCATTCTCGATAAAGCGGTCAGAGTATTTCAGTGAACCAACGGCATTGATCTTGGGATAGGCAGCATGACTGTTGTCTTGATCTTCTCGCCAACTCTCGTAGTATACTTTACGCTCAATATTCATGCCTTGGCCATAGCTGTAGTTTCGCATCTCACTCAAGTTAAACACGTCGTTACCTTGACTGCCTTGTAAAAAGAAGTTGAAGTCCCAGTTCTTATAGCGGATACCACAGTTCAAACCATATGTAAAATCAGGGAAAGGAGAACCTGCGATGTAACGGTCTTCCGTATCGGTGTACTGGCCATCTCCGTTCATATCCTCATAAGATAAAGAACCGTTCTCGTCTAAACCAGTGTCTTTGTAGACATAGAAAGCTCCTAATGGCTCACCTTCACGGATAATTGTGATGGAACCAGATCCATAGTTGCTATAAGTTGTGCCAAGGATATCTTTACCATCAGCTAATTCTTCGACGCGATTCTTATTATGAGCTATATTGAACTGTAAGGTTAAGCCAAAGTCCTTGTTTTGTACCACATCACCCTCGATCAATAATTCGACGCCTTGATTGCTTATACTACCGATGTTACGTACGGTGGACTTGTAACCGGATGATGAAGGAAGTGATACTGTATTCAGTAGATCCGTGGTTTTCTTATAATAGTAGTCTGCGGTAATACGTAGACGTTGTTTAAAGAATCCCAAATCCACGCCGGCATCCCATTGCGAGGTCGTCTCCCATTTCAGATCTTCTGGATAGGTACTGCTGGGTGAGTAGTAAGGTACGTTCTCGCTTCCAGTAGCAGTCTTACCTGTGGTTAGTAGATTTTGTGTCATGTAGGGATCAATAGCTGTTGAGCCTGTCTTTCCATAGCCAACACGCAACTTCATGTTTGAAATACTTTCAAATTCTTTCATGAAAGGCTCTTCAGACACACGCCATGCCACAGCACCAGAAGGGAAATATCCCCATCTTGATCCTTCCGAATAGCGGCTTGATCCATCAGCACGGAAACTGGCTGTTACGAGGTAACGTCCTAATAAACTATAGTTGATACGCCCAAGATAAGACATCAAGACCCATTTGCTGTAGTTTGTACTTGGTGTGTTGGCTGTTCCTGCTGATGACAGGTTGTTCGTTTCTTGAACGTCACTCAAGAAAGTGTTGCCTGAGGCTGCGATCGATTTGTAAACATTTTGTTGGTAAGTAAAGCCGCCCATTACGTTAAAACTGTGGATGTTGTTTAACGAAAAATCGTAGGTCACGATATCTTCGTTAATGATGTTCGTACTACGCTTGTGGTTGACATCGGCAGTATTATTTTTGTAAATATACTTTTTGGTGGTGTAACCATCGTAGCGGGCATCAGATCCTTCCAATCCGAAACTGGTCCGTATGCTTAAGCCTTTAATCGGATTGAAGTTCAAGGCGGCGTTGATGTTGGTCAGATTTGTCACGGTTTTATAAGTGGACTCATAAGCCATACATAAAGGGTTCTTGATCTCATGGCTAGACCAGCTGTACCAAGAGCGTAGATCTTTATAATCTCCATTCTCATCATAAGGATAAAAGTTTGGTGAGGCGGAGTAAGCAGCACCAATCATAGATGAACCGCCATTACCACCTCCATCAGACTGGTTCATCTGGTTAATCATACTGTAGCCCATACTGACGGAAGCGGTTATCATCTTGCTCATAGTCATATCCAAACTACTACGCAAATTGTACTTGTTATAATAACTGTTCGGGATCAAACCATCTTTAGTCATGGCAGAGCCACTGACAAAATATTTTAGGTCATCGGTACCTCCAGATACATTGATGTTATGATTCATAATGGGAGCATTTTGAAAGAACTCTTTTTGCCAGTCCATACCTTTCCCCATGGCGGTTATGTCAGCTTCACTAAAGGGAGCGGTTTCCAGTATCTCTGCGTTTACAAGGTATTCGTTATAAAAACGGGCCCACTCTTGGGCATCCATCAAATCCAGTTTCTTGATTTGCTTTTGGAATCCATATTCAAAATCGTATGAGACTTTCGCTTTTCCACTTTTCCCTTTCTTGGTCGTGATCATCACGACACCATTAGCACCACGTGAACCATAGATGGCAGTAGCGGATGCGTCTTTCAAAATTTCCATAGATTCAATATCATAGGTATTGATAGAGGCTGTGCTGGCAGGAATACCATCGATAATGTATAGGGGTGAGTTGTCACCTTTGATAGAGTTTACTCCACGTATCCTAATAGAATAGTCTCCGGAAGGATCACCTGTATTTTGGGAGAGTACTACGCCGGGAACTCTTCCTTGTAAAGCCTGTACTGGGTTGGCTACGGTAAAGGCTGTCAGCTCATCTGCCTTCACGCTACTCACAGAGCCGGTTAGGTCTTTCTTCTTCATTGTCCCATAACCAACTACCACTACCTCATCTAAAGATTCCACATCTTCTTTCAGGGTAATATTAAGTGTATGTTGGCCTTTGACTGCCACTTCTTGTGAATTATAACCGATATAACTGATTTGTAGAATGTCGTTTGGCTTTACTTGTAAACTGAACTTTCCATTTAAGTCTGTTACTACTCCATTCGTTGTTCCTTTTACCAATACATTGGCTCCAATTACAGGTTCACCCATTCCATCGAGGATGGTACCGGTTAACTGATAACTGCCTTGTTGCTGGCTGATAGGTGCTAATGAAGACTCTGCCCAAGCTTCCTTTGGCATAAAGGATAAAGATGCCATCAAGCAAAAGGCTCCCAGAATAGGGACTACATGTTTGCAATTTTTCATGAATCGTTTTAATTTTTAGCTATTACAAAGTACGACTATTCATGTGACAAGTAGATTACATTAGAGTTGCATAGTAAGAAAGATTTTGAATCTAAGCGCTTTTATATGGTTTTCTCTATATTAAATCTTGCTCATAAATAATCAATTTAACATACGTTTAAGGGCTTATTCTTAACGTTAACAAAGTAGCCGTGAGGGCTTTGAGCAATTGTTTACATGAATTGTTAGAGGGAGTACCTCTTGATCCTGAATTACAAGTGGGATACGTTGGCTTGGATCTCATAACACCGACGTTGTGTACCCATAAGTCCTTTCCTGAATAAAGTTCCCTCTGTCTCCTATGGGTAATATAAATTTTTAGGTTTAAAACAAAGTAAGCGTGAGACTTGTTTTCTATTCATCTGATTCGGGTGTCTGGAAATACCTTGCAAGGATGAATAAGTAAACAATATTCCCGAACCCTGATTAAACAGCAGACTGCCAACACCACCGGCCATACCGCCTATACCTGTAACAGTAGCCACAGCCGATTTCGGAAACATGTCACTTACCACCGTATAAGTATTTGCACTCCAGCTCTGATGGGCTGCCCCAATAATACCTATGATTATTATAGGGAACCAGCATGAAATATTGCCCAACGGTTGGGCAAACAGTCCGATAAGCGGAAACAGCGAGAATATAAACATGGCACGCATACGTCCGGCAAAAGGATTCATTCCTAACTTCGAAATAAAGACAGTAGGCAGATAGCCACCTACTATAGACAACATAGATATCAGGTAAAGAGTAAAAATAAGCAGCATACCCATAGTTGAATCCGAGCTATATCCATATACGTCCTTCACGTATGCAGGAGCCCAGAACAGGAAGAACCACCACACTCCGTCGGGCAGACATCGTCCGAAAATCACGGCCCATGTCTGTCTGAATGTAAAGCATTTCCACAGACTTATACCCTTAGCAGACTTATTCCCGTCCTCACTCTTTCTGTCATTCTTATTCAGCGACTGTTCCAGAACACGGTCCTGCTCTATATATTCAAGCTCGGCCCTGTTTACCTTTCTATGCTTTGCCGGGTTATCATACATTCTCACCCAGAAGCCCATCCAGAAGAAACCAAGCGCACCTATAATCATAAAAGACATTTCCCAGCCCATATATCGTGCTATAACAGGAATGGTAAACGGAGCAAGAAGAGCGCCAAGCTGTGCTCCGGCATTAAACACACTTGTAGCAAAGGCACGGTCCTTTTTGGGGAAATATTCTGCGGTCACCTTTATGGCACAAGGAAAGTTGCCCGACTCACCCACGGCAAGAATTGAGCGTGCAGCAAGAAACAGCCATATACTCACAGTAGAAATACTCCATACCACAGTACCAGCGGTTTCCGCGGCCTCAAGGGCCTGCCTTGCCCCTTCGAATGAGAGAGTCCATGTACCGGTTGATATTCCGGCAGTTGCTATACCGCAGAATGTATGAAGACACGCACCTGCCGACCATATACCAATAGCCCAAAGATACCCCTTTTTAGTACCAATCCTATCAACGAACTTTCCCACGAAAAGCATACTCACTGAATATAGAATAGAGAAAAATCCGGCGATAGTCCCATAGTTGGCATCAGTCCAGTTGAACTCCGGAGCAATAAAATCCTTCCATGTAAGCGAAAGAACCTGTCGGTCCATATAATTAATTGTCGTTGCCATGAAAAGCATAAAACAAATCATCCAACGATAATTAGTCATTTTCATATTATCATCACGTTGTGTATTCATTAATATTATCGGTTTAAGATATTAATCTGATTTTGAGATTTCACATATAATATAATCTTATGCCGGACAAGACGGCCTGTATTCAAGGCCACTTGCCCGGCAATAAATGACAAACACTAAATCAATCCTCTTTTAATCTCATCATCGACAGCAGCCATCAGGCCTTCCACCTGTCCCAGGGCAAGCATACGTCCGTGGAATGAATATCCGGCATTATATCCCTTATCCTCATCACCAAGCATCATACGTCCATGGTCCACACGCATTGGCAGTCCCGGGTTCTCTTTTTCGAATATTCTAATAAGGTCGATAAGATGTCCCCTTCCGGTGAGATGAGTACTTTCTATAAAGTTACCCCCAGGCATGGCGGCAGTGCTTCGCAAATGCACAAAATGAGTGCGTTTGGCAAATTTCCTTGCAAGTTCACGTGTATCATTATGCTCGCCGGCACTTAGAGATCCGGCACAGAAAGTAAGTCCGTTATGAGGATTGTCTACAGCATTGAGGAACCATGCTATATCTTCCTCGTCGGTAACAATACGCGGCAATCCCAAAATCTGGAATGGAGGGTCATCCGGGTGTACACACATATTCACTCCATATTCCTCACACACAGGCATAATGGCACTCAGGAAATAACGCATGTTCTCACGCAAGGCATCACGGTCTATTCCCTTATACAGAGAAAGAAGACGTCTGAATATAGCTACAGGATTCTTGTCACCCTCACGGATATTTCCGTTCACAAATCCCTGAGTCTTGACAATAATGGCATCTATCAGTTCATCTTTTTCTGCCTCAGTTATAACCTTATCAAGCTCATCCACTTTGCGTAACTCCTCTTCCGAATAATCTTTTTCGGCTCCCTCACGCTGAAGAATCCTGACATCAAAGTAGGCAAATCTAACCCTGTCGTAATAAAGCGAACTGGTTCCGTCGGCCCATGGATGCTGCAAGTCAGTACGTACCCAGTCTATCACAGGCATAAAATTATAGCAAACAGTCTTTACTCCACATTTACCAAGATTTGCAAGACTGACTTTATAATTCTCTATAAGACTGTCTCTTTCGGGTCCGGCATACTTAATAGCCTCACAAACCGGAAGACTTTCAACAACCGACCATCTAAGTCCGTACGACTCTATATACGATTTCAAATCATTTATCGCTTCTTCAGTCCAGATTTCTCCGTTAGGAACATCATGAAGCGCAGTCACAATACCTTCTACACCTATCTGTCTCAGCATGGAAAGAGTAATCTTGTCTTTCTTTCCAATGTTGATAAACAGTCTTACCATTCCCTCTTCTGCACCGGTATTGGCAAAGTCGTATTCTTCTTTTTGAAATAACGGTAATAAGATAATAATTGAATTTTATGCATTATACTCCGCTGAATGCGCTGAAACCACCGTCTATGGCAAGTGTGGCCCCTGTTATGAAGCTTGCGGCATCACTGCACAAGAACTGTACAGCACCATTAAGCTCGGAGATATCACCAAAACGGCGCATAGGGGTTTTTGCAATGACTTTCCGGCTGCGTTCTGTAAGAGAGCCATCAGGATTAATGAGGATAGCACGGTTCTGGTTTCCTATAAAGAACCCCGGAGCAATGGCATTCACACGAATTTTCTCACTGAATTTGATAGCCATTTCCTGTGCAAGCCAACGCGTAAAATTCTCTACCGCACTCTTGGCCATTGAATAACCCGGAACACGTGTAATAGACTCGTATGCAGCCATAGAAGAGACGTTTACTATTGCACCACTCTGCTGGCTGGCCATTATTTCACCAAAAACAAGACAAGGATATACAGTTCCGTAAAGATTAAGATCGACAACCTTGTTCAGGTCCTCAACTTTCATATCGAAAATATTCTGGTCAACAGTAAGTGTTCCGCCAGGAATGTTTCCACCGGCTGCATTAATAAGGTAATCCACTCTTCCCCATTCCGAAAGCACTTTATCCTTTACAGAACGCAGACTTTCAATATCAAGGACATTGCATACAGTTCCCACAACTTCCCCGCTTACCTTTCTCAGACGTTCCAAAGCTGCATCCACTCTTTCCTGATGAGCACCTATGATGATAACCTTTGCACCGGCCTTCAACAGACCTTCTGCAATATTACTGCCCAAAACACCAGAACCGCCTGTTACGACGGCAACTTTTCCTGTAATATCGAATATGTTGTTCATATATATTATAAATTAAATGTTAATGTAAATCAGATCTATAAACTTAGAACATGATAAATGCTTACTGATGCAAAATTACTACAGAATACGATATCATTATATGCGTATTTTTGCAAGATATTTGCGTATATTTGCGCATATCAAAGTACCACGGAACAAATGAAGAAGATATTAAACGAACAGCTGAATATATCAAGTACCAATCCCATAAAGGCAAGACTATACAATTACAAGCAGTTTACCTACCCATGGCATTTTCATGGTGAATTCGAACTTCTGTATGTTGAAAAAGGATACGGACAATGCCTTATCGGAGACAGTGTAATAAGCTACTCCGACCAGAATCTGCTGCTTTTCGGACCTGAACTTCCACATTGCATGCAGAATCCGTCGGAGTATCAGAGTAATCCCGAGCTTAGAGTAAACGGATCGATTATACAGTTTGAAAAAGACTTCATGCAATATTCATTTTCTCACTATGCACAGTTTATCAGCATAAATAATCTGTTGAATGAATCTCACAGAGGAATTAGATTTTCCGTAGGAGACAACAGAAAAGTACAGAGATTATTAAAGAAGATACCGGTTACAGAAGGGATAGAACAAATAATAAATTTCCTGCAACTCCTTCAGGAACTATTGTCGCTAAAAGAACGGGAATATGGTGCCTCGCCCAACTACGACCCTATTCCTGCCGTATTCAAGGACAAGAAGATAGAGAAAGTAATAGCTTACATAAACAAAAGATACACATCTGGTATAAGTCTTGACGACATATCTTCGTATACAGCAATGAATCCTTCGGCATTTTGCAGATATTTCAAGGAAAACACCGGCAAGACTCTAATAGAATACATCACAGATATGAGGATAGGTTATGCATGCAAACTGCTTTCAGACGACAAAATGAATATTTCTGAAATATGTCTGGAATGCGGTTTTGAAAGTTCAGCACATTTCAACCGGTGTTTTAAGAATAAAACCGGAATCACTCCTTCAGAGTACAGAAAAAAGATGATGGAGGCATAAACAAACGATTGTTTATCCTCCATCCGGGTATAGTAAGAATTAACACTATCAATGAAAACTATACTATTATAATTATATTTTCCTTAGAAAATTCTTCATGAGATATTTTCGTCTCTACAGATTTACTATTTGCAAGCTTTGGCTATACGCTTTACTACGTATGGACCTTCATAAATAAATGCAGAATAAATCTGTACAAGATGAGCTCCCGCATTCAGCATATCTTTAGCATCCGAAGGAGTTATTATGCCACCGGCACCTATTATCAACATATCCTTTGGAGCATGCTCAGACAAGTATCTGACTATTTTTACAGATTTCTGCAAAACAGGTAATCCACTTATACCTCCTGCGCCTATATTATTTATCTCTGTTTGTGTTGATTTGACAAGTAAAGAACGGTCCTGACTCGGGCCACATGCTATAAATCCGTCTACATTATACTGGATGGCAAAACGAATAATGTCATCCACTTTTTCAAGAGTAAGATCAGCCGGCAATTTCAGGAAAACCGGTTTATTGCTTTCCTGTTTATATTTCAATAAGGCAGAAAGTACCTGTCCCAATATTTCAGGAGCGATACTTCCCCAGTTAATTGTAAAATAATCGGCATAATCATTGAATGTACGGTATAAATCCAATATTTCCGTCATTGCAATTTCCGGGTTGTCTGGATGATTGGTATTAATATTGATACCCAGAATATATTTCCCGGATTTTTTTCTTCTCAGATTTTGCAGGAAAGCCGCTTTACCGGGATTATTAAATCCGGTCCGTGAAATAAGAGCCTGTTCTTTAGGTAAACGGAAAATACGCGGACATGGATTTCCGGTCACTTCCTTTGGTGTTACAGTACCCACTTCTATAAATCCAAAGCCTAAATCACTAAGTTCATCAAAACAGTTGGCAGCCTTATCAAATCCCGCAGACAGACCTACACGATTCTTAAAATTAAGGTTTTTCCATTTCAATCCTGCCGCTTCGGTGTGACATGATGATCTGACAATCATTCTTACAGGTGAGAGATAACGATAAAGCTGAAGTGATTTAACAATTTTGTTGTGAATTTCTTCCGCATCAATATGGAAGAGCAAAGGACGAAGGATTGATTTATACATAAGTCTTTAAATTTGTTTCTGTGTACAAATGTATAATATATTATCGAGAATATTTTATAAAAAATAGTTATCATCAATTACGCTAAGTGATGATAACTATTTTGCATAGCAAACTGACAAACATTTTGCACAAAGCAATGAGATATAACGTCTATTTCTTTATCGCTTTCCTTATAGTCCCTGACACACTCAGTACCGGCAGATAGATAAAGATACCTATTACCGACATCACCAGTCCGCCTATTGTTCCGGCAGCCAGAGGGAACCAGAACGGAGTCTTCTCACCTATCATGAACGGTACGAAACCGAGAATGGTCGACATCACTGTCAGGAAGATTGGAATGACCTTCACATTCCATGCCTTGGTATAGGCCCTCAGCGGAGAAAGTTTCGGGAAGTTCCTTCGTATGGCATTATACTCGTTCAGGATGTAGATACTTGCGTTCACCGTAATACCGCATAGCAGCACGAAGGATGCGAAGCCTCCCTGGTCGAAGTTCAGGCCGAACAGATAGAAAGTGAGGAACACCCCGATGTACGATACCGGTATCACGAAGATGATGGCAAGCGGCTGGCTCAGCGAATCGAACAGGATAGCCGATATGAAGAAGATGATGGAGATGACTATCAGCAGAAGCCAGTACTGGCTGTTGTCATCCTTGCCCCAGCTCCAGTAGGCGCTGTCACTCTCCACGGTATAGCCCATGGGCAGACGCTTCTTCATAAGTTCTATATCCTTATCCAACAGCTTTCTTCCCTGTTCCGACGAGCCGATATACTCATATTGCAGACACAGACGGTACTGCTGGTTCTCCTTCGCCACCTGTTTTGGAGCCTGACTTTTGGCAAGCACGGCAAGGTCTGACAGCTTGTACTGTTTCCCATTCACCACAAACGGAACGGCCATGAACGCCCATACGTCATAGTCACTGCTCTGTCTGGATGAAAGACGCAGATACTCTAAACTGTTGTCGTATATGATGCTTCCGGCCAGCTGGTCGCGCATGAATACCGGACGCAACACGGCAAACAGGTCGTATGCGGTAAGGTTCTCCTCCGCCATCCTGCGCTTGTCGAACTCAAGATAGAACTCCGTATAGTCGTCCTTCCACCATGAGAACTCGGAGCTTACGGTCACTTCCTTTATACGCCGGTGGGTAAGCAGCTGTTTCTTCATCTCCTCTGCCCAGTAGCTAAGCTCATCATAGTTGTAGCCGTACATCTTCACACGGAAACTTCCTGCCGATTCGCGCACGTCGTTGCTGAATCCCTGGTCCTGAAGTCCGTAAACTGTCCAGCTTCCGCCTCCTAAGGTAAGCGACTTGCTGATTACATTCGACTTCAGCACGTATGGGAATCCCGTATTGCTGTGCTCCTTTTTGAAATATACCTGGATATTTGCCCGGCGCGCATTATATACTGAAGTCTGGAACTGGCGTATTTCCTTGAACTCGCTCAGATAGGTCTCCATTCTCTTTATAAGCGCATTCATCTGTTCCAGCGTACTGCCGTTGGGAAGTGTGGCATTGATATACAGCACCACCTCACTCTCGTCACGGTTGAAGTAGCTGCCGTCGTACACCTTCTCCGCGAACAGACGCAAAGAACCGCCTAAGGCCTTGTCCACTATGGGCTTTATGTCTTCCCTGTAGGTCTGGTTGTCGAACACCTTGTTGTACCATTCCGCCCATCTGCCTTTCGTCTCCGCATCCTCTATCTTCTCGGGAAGCATGAACACAGGAAGTCCGAAACCCAATACAAGCAGTATGAAGGCAACGGCCCTGTACCGGCTCAGCAGTATTATCATTCCCCGGTAGAAACGAGTGAAATATACCGCTCCACGCTTTACCCACATACGGACATGGCGGGGTTTTCCCTCGGCAAGACCTATCTTCTCTATCATAGGCGGCACGAAGAAAAGCGCAACCAACAGTGAAATGCCAAGATTGATGATAACCACGGCTGCGAAGTCCTGAAGGTTCAGGCGTATCTTCTCGTCGAGGAAGAATATGATGACCAGTGCACCGATGGTAGTCAGTGTAGCGGCCAGCACCGACATGAAGGCCTTCAGGTTGCGCCTTCTAAGGATATGGTCGGTCATCACGATAATATTGTCTATCACTAAGTTCAGCGAGATGGTGATACCGGCCAGTGAGTAAAGCTGTATCTCCAGTCCGAAGGCATAATAAAGTATGGCGGCAACTGCAATATTGACGGTCAGCCCGGTAACAATCAGGAACAGATAACGCATGTTCCGTGTGATAAGCGCCACGAAAAGCAGCAGTATCAGCACGGTGATTCCCGTACGGAAATAGATGGTATCAAGTTCCTTCGATATATATTCGGTGGCATCATAGCCGGTATGTATCTCATATCCGGGAGGCATCACGGCTTCAGCTTCGGCTATGACTTTCTTCACCTCCTCTGCCAGTGCAAGCTGGTTGGCGGTTTCGGATGCGGTAATGGAGAGGTAGATAGAGTTGAGCCCGTTGATACGGTAATACGATGTGGGCTCCTGCTCGGTACGTGTCACCCTCACCAGACGGTCGAGCGGGACCATGTTTCCGTCCTTCGACCTGACGGCAATCTCCGACGGCACGAAACCGTCCGCGCTGCCCTCCGTGGTACGTACAAGCCTTATCCATTCGGAAGTGCCGCCTTTCTCCAGTTCGCATATACCGAGAAACTCCCTGCCGTAACGCTCGGTGATGGCATCCAGGATATCCTGTACCGATATACCGGTGCTTTCAAGCTGCACATTGTCATACACTATCCTCCACTCCATGGGTGTGGCACCGCTGAGTTCCACCTTATACACCCCGTTCAATGCCGAAAGCAGGGGCTTTATGCGCTCCTCCCCGTACTTCTGTATCACTATCGGAGTGGCCGGAGCATTCAGCGTATAGGTCATGAACGGACGCGACGCGTTGTCATCACTTCTCTGGGTGGAGATGAGCGGGTAGCTCACACCTTCGGGAAGCTGCGACCACAGCTGCCTGATAAGTGTGGACACCTCAAACCGTGTGGCATCTATATCCGCATGCCTGTCAAGCTCTATCCTTATATATCCGCTCCCGTTGTCGGAAGTGGAGGTGATGTTCCTTATCCCGTTCACCCTCGACAGCATCCCTTCCAGGCGGCTGGTCACCTCCGTCTCCACCACCCTTGCAGAGTTGCCCGGCATGGAGAAAGAGACCGAAAGCCCGGGCATGTCACGTGAGGGCGACAGTTTGACCGGAAGCAGCGGCACAAGCGCAATACCCACTAATGACAGGCATACAAACGTAACTATCAGTGTAAACGACGACCACACAAGCGGACGTTCCTTATTCTTTTCCTTCATACTCATCCCAATGTCATCTCAACAGGTTGTCAAAATCAAAACGGTCGGAAAGCGACATGCCCGACTCGAAGTCATGCAGCGTGAGCTTGCGTATCTTATAGTAGTTCAGCCAGTAGTTCTGCATGGCCTGTATATAGTTCTTCTGTGCCTCCTGCTGGCGGTTCAGTGCAAGAGTCAGACTGTTGATGTCGGCCTTGCCTATGATGAACCTCCTGCGTGTCTGGTCGTATGCCAGTTCGGCAAGGTCGAGTGCCTCCTCTGCGCTGGCTATCATGTCCTGCTGCACGCTGAAGTCGCTCACAGTCATCATCACATCCTCCTCCAGACTTATCTCCTCCTGACGGGCTGCAATCTTCACCACATTCAGGTTGTTCTTGGCCATATTGTACTTGCCCTTGCGTACGCCCCAGTCCACAAGCGGTATCGATACGGTAAACGACACAAGGTCCTGCTGCAGAAGGTTACGGTAGGCCGCGCCGATATTGTCGGCCACCTGGTTGAAACCCACACTCGCGTTGAAGCTGGCGTTGAAGCGCGACTCCTTCTTGGTGCGGTCAACCTCACGCTCGGCCTCCAGTACGTTCTGCCTCTGTTCCAGATATGTAGGATTGTTCTCGCGGGCAAGAGCCATGGCACGGTCGGCAGGGATTTCGATATAGCGCGGACGTGCGGGAAGGTCTATCTCGATATACGAGTTCCTGTCCATATTGAGGAATGTGGCAAGCGCCGACATGGCACGCTTGCGGGCAATCTCAGCATTCTTCAGCGTATTGCGCGCGTTCACCCTGTCCAGTTTCAGGGTAAGAAGGTCGGCCTGTGATATGGAAGCGATTTTCTGCCTCTGCTCGCCTATGGCATACAGTGTATCTGTGGTGGCCACATTGTCCAGTGCAAGCTTATAGTCAGCCTGTGCCATGGCAAGGGCGAAGAAATAGTTCCCCGCCTCTTCCGATACACTCTCGGCATTATACAGATACTGCTTTTTCACCTTCTCGAACTTCAGAGGCTCTATCCTCCTGTCCCACCTGAAGGCGTTGAAGCCGAGCAGGCTCTGCTGGTATCCTATACGGAAAGGTACTGTGGAGAACTGGGTGGAATTTGTATCACCAAAATTGCGCATATAGTCAAGCTGCGTGTCAACATAGAACGTACCGCCTAAAAGGTCAAAGTTCTGCGCAAGGCTCAGTCCGGCAGAAGCGCTGAGCATCTGCTGCTCACGGTACACGTCGATATCCTGCTGCGAGTCATAACGCTGCGTGATGTACCTGTAATACTGCGCCGGAGTCATGTTCAGGGTCAGGCTCGGCAGTCGCGCAGCCTTGTAGCTGCGGTACTCCCAGTATCCCGAAAGATACATGTTCTGATAACGGAAAGCCGACAGCGAGCTGTCGTTGGCCATGGTTATGGTCTCCTTCAGGTCCAGTCTGAGGACACTCTGGGCCTGTACTCCCGCACCGCAAAGTGCGAGAAGGAAAAGTATGCTATTTCTTACAGTTCTCATGTTTTCTATATATAAACCAGTAAATAAGAGGAATTACAAAAAGGCTGATCACGAGTCCCACCATCATGGTGCCTATCATGGCAACCGAAAGCGGACGCTGCATTTCCGAACCGAGGTCGGAGGTGAAAAGCAGCGGAACCATTGCGAACACCGTAGTCAGCGTGGTCATGATGATGGCCCTGAGCCTTCTGTGGCCTGCCGTATGTATGGCATCAAGCAGGGGCATTCCTTCCTTGCGCAACTCGTTGATGGAGTCGAGTTTCAGGATGGAGTCGTTCACCACGATACCGCATGAAACGATGATACCGATGGCCGACATAAGGTTCATGGTATGTCCCGTAGCCCACAGCAGCACCAGTCCGAAGGCTATATCCATAGGTATCTCGGCAAGCACGATAAGCGGCTGGAGGAAACTCTCGAACTGTGCGCACAGTATGAAGTACATGAGCAGCACCGATATGAGCAGGATTACCGTCAGCTCACCCATCATCTTCCTGTTGGAGAAGAAACTTCCGCCGAACGACACATCCCAGCGGCTGTCACTGTCCACTGCCCTGCGCACGCCGTCCATCACCTGAGGCACATTCCCCACATTATAGAAGTTCACGGGGATATACTCACCGTTGCGTCCGGCGGTAATCTCCTTCAGGTCCTCGTCGGGAACTATACGTACCAGCTCGCGCAAAGGGATATAGTTCCTTTCCCCTGTAACTGCATCAGCGTTGGTCTCTACAAGCGTTTCCGCAAGGATACGGTTCACGCTCATCTCCCTTCCGGCTATACCTATGGGAAGATACTGCTGGTATGAGCGCAAGGTTGAAACCTGGTTGTCCTTCAGTGCGGTACGCAGCACCCTTACCACCTCGTCATAGTTCACATTATATATAAGAAGACGGTTACGGTCAACCTCTAAGTTAAGCTGGCTGCGGAACGGAGTACCATCAGGCATATAGCCTGTCTCTTTTGCGATATCCGCCTCAATCTCCCTGACATCCGAAGCTTCGGGAGTCGAAGTGCGGTCGGAAGCCCGGAGCTGAGCCACAAGGTCAGGCTCCCCTGTCACGAAAAGCTTCTCGAATATGGTAACAGGCGGCGAGAAAGTCACCGTTGCTGCCGGATATTCCCTGCGTATCCTGCTGCCAAGCATTTCCGTAAGGACAGGTATACCCGAAGGCTCCGCTGTACGGAAATAAAGCTCAGCCTCGCCGGAGGAGAGTTCGTTCTCCGTACCGAGCAGATAGTCCTGCATGCCCACGTATGCCGTATGCTCCTCCACAAGCGAATCCGTCATGGCAAGTATTGCGTTCACCCTGCGGTTGTTCTCGTCCACATGTATGTTCTCGTTCCATTCTATGCCCACCACAGTCTCGTTCTGGTCAATCTTCGGCATACGTTCCTTTTCAATCACCATGAACATCAGCACACACAGCGGCAGCGAGACTGTCGCAAACACCATAGTCATCTTCTTGTGTGCAAACACCCACCCGATGCCGGCATCATAAAAACGTGTCAGCCATTCGTTCTTGAGCAGATTCTTGAAGTTGGCGGTAAACCAGTTGTGCTTCCTTATGCCCATACGGTAGAACAGCACATACAGCACAGGCAGCAGCATGATACCCGTGAAATAGGACACCATCAGTCCTGAAGTGATTGAGAATGCCTCGTCCATGAAAATCGCTCCTGCAATACCGCTCATAAATACCAGGGGCACAAACACCGCAATGGTGGTAAGCGACGAGCTCAGCATCGGAGTAATCATCTCCGAGGTTCCCGCCACAGCCGCACGTTTCAGCGAATAGCCCTTCTCACGGTACTGCGACACGTTCTCCGTCACTATTATGGCATTGTCTATCATCATACCCACGGCAAGAATCAGTCCCGAAAGCGAAATCACATTGAGCGAGATCCTGCATATATAGAAAAAGAAGAAGGTGATGACAACGGATGTAATCATGGTAATGCCTATGACAAGCGGCGAGCGCACGTCACCGATGAAGAACACAGCCACGATGAATATGAACAGGAAACCAAGCGTGAAGTTCTGCTGCAGGTTGGATATGGTATAGTCAAGCAGCTCGGTCTGGTTGCGCGAAATGCCGAACTCTATGTCGGGATATATCCTTGTGAAATAGTCAGTTGTCTCCTTCAGCTCACGGCGCAGATTGTCCATGTTCTCCTCGCCCTGCTTGATGATGGCAAGAGTCACGGCACGCTTCCCTCCGGCAAGCGAGCGTCCCGTCTCGTTTCGGGTAACGGTCTGCACATCGCATATGTCGCCCAGACGCATCACCAGTCCGTTACGGTTGAAGCAGATGTCCTCCACATCCTCCGGAGTACGGAGAATTGAGGCTATACGTATGTTGTATTCATAATATCCGTCACGCACAAGCATGCTTCCAGGCTCCACATTGTTCGATGACAGTATGGATTCAAGGTCGGCCAGTCCCATGCCGAGGCTCTCCATCTTCCCCATGTCCGGCACAATGCGCAGCATCTTCTGCGGCACACCTGTCATATCGGCCATTGCCACCTGTGGCAGCTGCTCGATACGGCGTTTCACCACATTCTCGGCCAGGGTACACATTTCGAGGAATGCATCCCCGTCGGTCTCCTGATACGGAACAGCATCCTTCAGTGTCATGTTAAGGTAGAACACGGGAATGTCCGTAGCGCTCGCCTTGATGGCCTTCGGACGCACAGCATCCCTTGGCAGGCTGTTCATTGCGGCATCAATCTTCTCGTTCACCTCTATGAAGGCAAGGTCGGTGTTCGTGCCGAAGTCGAACGACAGGCGTATGATACCCGACCCGTCGCGTGTCTCGCTCCTCATCTCGCTGAGTCCGGACACCTGCATGAGCTGTCTTCTCACCGGAGCCACCATCGTGTTCTCCAGCTCACGGGCGGAAGAGTTCTCGCCGGTCACCTGCACGGTTATCTGCGGAATGTCTATATCGGGAAGAAGCGATACGGGCAACGAGAAATAAGTCACCAGTCCCACTATGAAGCAGGCTGTGAAAGCCATGAGTACCGCTATAGGTCTCTTAATCAGAAATCTTACCATAGTACGGACATGTTTTTAAGGTATAACTTTAACAGGAGCCTCATGTGCAAGGTTCACGTTTCCGGTCACGATAATCTGTGCCCCTTCCTCCATGCCGTCACCCGTCACGGTATATTCGGTCATGTTCTCCAGTCCGGTACTGATATAGTTCCACATCGCCTTGCCGTCCTTCAGAGTAAATACCACCTGCTTTCCTGTACGCAGCACCACGGCAGTCTTAGGCACTACAAGCTGGTCGGGAACAGAGCGTTTCACGCTTACACGCACGTTCATACCGTCGAACAGTCTTGCACCGCCGTTCACCTTTGCCCTTACACTCACAAGTCCGTTCTCGTCCACCAGCGGGTTTATTTCCGACACTGTACCGCTGCATGCTCCGGCAGTTCCGGCAAACGGAGTCACATCCACCCTGTCGCCCCTGTTCACAAGCGGCAGCTCGCTTTCCAGCACCTTGAAAGCTATTTCCATACCACCGCTTCCTATCACACGGCAGAAAGGCTTCGAGCCGTCAGGACGGTTGAAGCTGCGCGATTCAAGATTGGCCACAACCCCGTCGAAGGGTGCGGTTATAACTGCCTGTTCAAACTCGTACCTTGCCATTTCGTATGCGGCACGGCTCTGTCCGTAACCGCTCTTCACTTCTGCAAGGCTGACTATATCCTTGGGGATTTCCTGCATACGGTCCGGTGAATACCCCTGACCTATCAGCACATCCTTCATCTCCAGTTCCGACTGGCGCATCGCTATCTCCGCCTTTTCCAGACTGTTCTTCAGGGTGAAAAGGTCGAGTTCGGCTATCTTTTGTCCTTTCCTTACATGATCACCGTTCTTCACATATATGTGTGCCACCGGCTCCGATGTAACCCGGAACGAAAGGTCGGCATACTGTGAGGCCGTCACCTTGCCGTTACTGACCAGTTCATGGCTGAACGCTGTCTTCTTCAGTGTCATTACCGTGACCTCATTCACCTGTGAGGGCAAAACTGTTTCCACTCCTTCCTTTCCGGTAGTATCATCTTTTTTCTCGCCGCAGCCTGCCAACATTCCGGCTGCAAGCAGCACATATACGTAGTATGTTCTCATCATAAATATTAATATTACAAAACAGGATATATAATTATCTACTAAACATTTGATATTGCTTATTTTTATTAATGGACCAAAGACATTTAGAATCATTACACAATTACACAAATCTACCTTAATCTGATATAAAGATATATGGAAGAAATTTATGAAATCAACAATCTTACATATTACCCAAAATTTTTTAAATTGATCATTAGTAAACCATTCAAATTAAATAAAAAGCATTCAGAGAAAACCTATTTAAGTTATCTATTAAATATTACTGTTCTATATTATTTACTATTTTCCTTCATCAAGATAAAAGAAATAAATATCAGTTCCTCCCTCTGAATTTAATGCAGTATACAAAATCCTATTGTGAAATTTATCATACACAAAACCAAGAGAATAATGGGGAAGAAGATAAGTTTTTAAATACTTCAAATCCCAGTCAAAAACA